>Ga0079301_1000596_pt1 | contig 17506 bp, 36 predicted proteins | sample Wag4_2014_7_11_3_FD_74797 | JGI IMG/M metagenome (GOLD analysis project Ga0079301, IMG submission 74797) | Fresh water mixed with fracking chemicals microbial communities from Ohio, USA - Utica-2 Time Series FC 2014_7_11 | ecosystem: Engineered > Industrial production > Chemical products > Input... | reverse complement strand
ATTTGTGATGGCCCCACAATCTGCCGAGTAGCATTATGCTCTTCAAATTCGTCACCATCAATAAAAACAACCTTGGCATTTTGAGTTGCTTCGTGATAAGCAACCAACCGGGCAATGGGAGCAGCAAGGTAGCCACCAGTGCCACCAACGCCGATAATGAAAACTGTATCAGGATTGAAATTCATAGGAGAGCTGTGAACTACTTCGTTATGGTAAGTGAAAAATGGGTCAAAGAAACCGGCCAGTGGTCAGAAATCAAACTGTCACAAATGATTCGTCAAGTTGACCAATCAAAAATCCTTCTGTTGAGATGTACCAGGATCGACCGACTGCATCCTCTTGAGTAGCATAACCAAGATAAATCATTTCACCTTTTTTAATAGTCGCGGTCTTGGCAGGAACAACCATAATATGCGGAAGTTCAGGAAGAGGTGTAAACCCGGCCATCAGCATAGTAAAGAATGCCTGAACATCTTTATCCGCATCAATAAGGATCAAACTATCATAACCAGACGCCAAGAACTTATGATTTGATTTTACATACTGTTTGTACTCCACACTTTCCCGTGTTTCGCTGATATATGATTTAAAAGCAGAAATTCTCAGCAAATCATTATTAAATTTAGAAGTCGTATAAGAAGTTACAATGTCCCTCAAAGTAAGGTGATTTGTAATATAATTCCAGCAAATTTTACCATATACATAACCTGGATCATAACCAAAAGTTGAGGTGTAAACATTTGCAGCAGGTTTCGCAGTAGTTTCATAAATCTGCCCGGATTCGTCTACATAACCAGCCTTCAGATGGGCATTGTCCGTGTATTTTTTAAATCGAGGTTTAGTTTTACCATGTGTCAATTTAATATCAAACACCATGTTTGCAATTTTGTCATATGTGGGAGGTTTCGCTTCAAATACATTTCCCATGGGACACTGTTGCCCGCGAAACCCTTTCCAATAAACAGCACACTCTCCGTTATCTTCATCAACAAAGTCACTAACTGCTGATAGAATTGAGTTTAGATACCCATCTTCTTCTGGATCATGGAAAAGCTCTGGGTGATTAGTCTCATAAAAATACCTACAATTTCTTTCACACTCTACGCAATTTTGACTATAAAATCTATCATAGTCTTGCTGCACCGATGAAGACTCATTAAGATTGGCAAAATTGTCTGGCATCCATGCCCGGAGAGTAAATGTGTCCGGTTCTACAAAATAAGAAAGAAATTCTGCCTGAGGGGGAACAAGATGGACATTAACTTTCGCAGGTTCAGTTGGGAAAATGGGGTTCATAATTAGGTGAAAAGTTCGGTGTGTTCTTCAACATAAACAGAAAGAAGAGAAATCAATTCTTGAATTTCTTCAACATTTCCTTTATTTTGTTTGATGTAGTCTTCAATAACATCTTCAATCTGCCACAATTGAAGATCTTTCTTTTTGGCTACTTCCGTCTCACCAAAAAATTCTCGGTAGTAATCTTCTGTGAAATCAATTTGATCGGAAAAGCCAAAAGGTGATTTGTAATTGTAAGAATTACTCCTATTGTTTGAATTTTGAAACGATCTATAATTATTTGTTTTGGAGGGCAAATTAATTACCGGTTTGGTATAATCAACATACTTAAGAACGTTATTATGGAAGGTCACTTCTTCTACTGGCTCACAATCAATAATTTTGTTGTGATCTACATCAAACCTTCGACCATTAGCAACGATAGATGCCTTGATTGCATAGGTTCTTTTTTCTGTGTTAATAGAACCGACTACAATATGGATCCCAGGATCTCCAAGTTCATACTTGTCATCAATAGCACTAAAGAATGCTTGCATAGTATTATGACTGTGAGAACTTCCAACCGGAATCCATCCAACAGGAGGAAATTGGGTGATCTCTTCACCAGTTTCAATATCAACAGCCTCATGAAAACTATCAACTCGCACTGTTGCGGCAGAAACTTTCTGCTTAGGCACAACAATCCGATAAACAGAAGGATCTTTTTCACTCCGAAGAATCCTGATAGATACTTCCATATCAGATGGAACTTCTTCGACAAAATGAAAACAAAGTTGAACCCACCGCTGCCAAAGTTCAGAAGGAATTCGATGAATGTCTTCTTTAAGAGTGAATGTTTCTAGATCTTTTTTCTCAATGATCACATTGGCTTCTGGATCATCAATCGGCCGGATATAAGTACCCCAGCCTCCAGTATAAAACTGAAAACATCCATGATTTGCTGTTCGTAGAATTTGATTTTCCATAAAAAAAGAAAAGAGTGTAAAAAGGCCCTAGAGTTCTAGGGCCTTGTCATTGAGTGGCTAATCAGCCCTTGCTCTCGGAAGTGATAACCCCACGATAAACCTCACCGGGGCGAACCACAGTTTCACCGGGAACCTGAGTTGCGTCCAGGATATAGGATTGGATGCGGGAAGCATCAACACCCAGATTAGAAGCGTACTGAGCAAAAAGCTGAGCGACGGTCTTACCTTGATAGTTTGCAGGGGTGACAGCATAGGACTCTTCGTTAACGAGAAGGGTCACAGGAGCAGTCTGATCTTGAGCGCGGACGTTGTTAAGGAATTGCATAATAAAAAGAAAGTGGTAAACGACAGTTGGTGTGGTGTGAGGTATGTTCCCCTCACCGACCTTCATAATATACAGGATGGGTTGCCGCCTTTCAACTGGGTAGGAGTCGGTTCCAAAAGTGTCCACCAACAAAAAGGCGGCTAGTGCCGCCTTAATCATAAATTTTAAAGACTATTGACCAATAGTGGTCAGTTTAATAATTGGCACAATACTTGTTTACAAGAAACTGGACATAATCATCAGAGGCTTCTCCTAAATCTTTTCCATCAGAAACAACTTCAACATAATCTCCAAACTTTGTAAGGTCTCTCCCCGCATCATCATTATCACAAACAGCAATAATTGGGCGATTTAACATTTGCAGCCAGTTTCTATAGTCTTTTGGTGGATTACCCGCAAGAGTTGCAAATGCAGTTTGACCAAGTTTTGTCAATCTACAAGCATCAAAGACACCTTCGGTTAGGAAAATTGGACCATTAGAAATGTAATAACTTTCAAGTCCCCAGATTGCAATGGTTAGTTGATTTTTATTCCTATAGGTATAATATTTACCCTCTTTTGGACAATTAAAACCTTTTTTACACCCCCCTGGTTGATATTGTTGATAACCTACTAATTGACCAGATAGATTGTAAAAAAGAAATGTTGCAATATTTAATTCTTCATCAAGAATTGGTCTGTGAAGTTCTAGGTCAAGATGCCTTTGTTTTAAGTGTTGTGTTAAATTCATTATAATATTCTTTTCCTTTTAGATACATCAATTCCTCTTTTTTTCTGATAATGAGTTAATCCTGCAGGAGTAGAAATAAACCCAGTTTCAATACATTGCCATTGTTGTTTATTTACATCTAAATTCTTTTTGTTGAATTCATCAATAATTTCATTCACAGGTTTAAAGGGCGTTCCATCTACAACTTGAACAAAAATAATGTCTTTTGCTCTTGCAAATTTCTTTTTATAAACATACCAAACTGAGGGTTTAGAATAACCATTCTTTTTGACCCAATTATGTAAATCTTTAGTTATTACTTCTCTTCCATCAATAAAAACTATCCTCCAAGTTTTTACGCTATTATTTTTTTCTCCCTTTTGAGATAATGTTCCATTCTTATATTTTTCTAACATGATTTGTCGGTGTGCCTCAATTAAATGTGGAGGTGTTTTTTTGCCTTTATTGCCGGGAGATTTCCCCTTATGAGACTCACTTAAGTTTCTTCTATGTTCTTCACTAAAAATTAATCCAGAAACTCCTTCGCCACCATCAGTAAGATTTCTTAGAATTCCTGTACCCAAATCTTTTCTACCAAAAACAGCTATCATATACTTTTCGTGTTTGAATGCTTCTTCTTCGGTTAAGTTCTTTTTAAGAAAAATAATTCTACTTTTATCCTTAGGCTTTTTACACCTTCTTCCCGCAGTTCCAGTAATTCTTTTACCTTTCCCCTTACCAATATAGTAAGGTGTTCGATCTTCACGCAAATATGCGTAAGTGTAGTATTCCATCTGCTTTATTGTAACTCGCATTATTATTTATGCAAAATGGGAAGGAAAAATCCTCCCCAACTTATGGAATTGCGAGTTACATAAGCATCTTTATTTATGCCTCTGGTTTAAGTGTTCTTTGAGGTTCATTGTATTCTACTCCAGTTCCTCCACAATTCTCACATCCTAAAGTTTCTATAATTGGTTCATCAGCATAAATGTAATACCCATCTGCATTCATAAGAACTTTTACAAGTCCGGTCCCATCGCAGGTTTCACATTTAACTTTTGTTATCATTTGTCTTAGTCTTTCGTTTTGTTTTTTAAGAAGTTCGGTTTCTTGTTTAAGGATTTCGGTTTGTTTTCTTTGCCCTGGCCTCGGTTAGCAGTTTAATCTGAGTTTCGGCCATTGTTTTGTCAGTAAAAACACCATAAACATGGTATCCCAAATCAACGTCTTCGCAAATAAGATAGAGTTTCATTTCTTGCGCTCCATTTTCTCTATTTGAATTTTATCAAGGTTGTCATAATACTCGGCCACTTTTTTCTTATTTTCTTCATATTTACACATCGCCTGAAGAAGAATCTTTGGGTCCTGAGTAATGTCTTCACTAACAACGACCGGATATCCGTTTTCCCAATCGTCCTCGGTTGTTTCTTCTCTGCCAATATTTTCAAAAGTTGGCCAATCTACTTCAACTCCACCAATCACCTTCTTTTTAGTCTCATAAACATCCTTGAACCACTTTACATTCCAAGAACCATCATCATAAATGTGGTAGGAAATAAAATGGAGTAGTGGTCCGAAAATATCGGCTTCTTGCCAAATCATTTCATCAAACATCTGATGTAACCATTGCCTTTTATGTGGTGAACCATACCATTCAAAATACTTTTCTACAAAAAGCAGAACATCGTCAATAGTATCTTTATAGTATGGATTTGAGCCATACTTGTACTCATTAAGTCGGGCCAGAAAATTATTGTAATTATCTTGGATTTCTTTGATGGTTTGATTGTAAATGACTTGGGCGGTGCTAGTGATGTTTTGCATTGTGGTTTCTTTTGGCAAGATTAGTTAATCAAATGATTCTAAAATAATTTGGAGTCCAGAAATAATTCCTTCAAGATTGCTCGGTGAAATGCGAATCTTATTAGAAAGAAACTCACTTCTACCATCATTCCAACTATCTTGAATAATTTCTATATTGCCTCTATAAAAATCAATAGTAATACTACCGTTATCCAAATCTTCAAATTGAAGAGTTCTTTTAAGTGCCATTTGAGTGAGTTGGTTGAACTGTGTGCATCATAAAACAAAAAGGACCCTGATAATAGGGTCCTTGTGACAGTTTAGGGAGTGGTCATCAATCGCTCAACTTCTTCTGGAACATTAACTAACCAAGACAACCGAAAGGCAACCCCAAATCTATCGGAAATATAAACAAGATTATTCTGAATTTCTTCAATAGAATTATATCCATAAGTCTCATACCCATTACGATAATCGCCCTCATTAATTTGATGATGCGATTTTAGTTTTTGAATAATTTTAAGATACTTTTTAATTTTCAGGCAAATATCTGTAATATTAAGTTCATTCACATGAGCATAATTAAACACTTTCTTAAAAAGAAGATTTCGGTACTTTTTACGAATTCGTCGTTTCATGGTAGTTTTTGTGTATGAGAGCACTATAAAGCAAAAAAGGCACCCGCGAAGGTGCCCTTGTGCCAGTTCAATAATTGTCTGAATTACTTACCGTTTAGACCTCCCGGCAGGAAATCCATGCTCGCCCCATTAATAATAATGATTTTTTCAATACTGCCATTTTGAAATGCAGCCTTCATAATTTCATTCCTCTGGTACTCAAGAGATTGTTGAGTTACAGTAGAAGCAAGAGCCTTATTTTCTTCTGCCTTCAATTGCGCAGTTTCGGTTTTCACCTTCTGCTCTTTATTTGCAGACTGAGCTGCAACAACCCGATTCACCGATGCAACCAAATCATCAGGCAAGTCTGCCTTTACGGCAACTACAGAATCAATGCGAATCTTACCCGCAAGATTATTCTTCTCAAGAGCAAGATTAAGATTAGACTTAATAGTGTCCTGAATTTTATCAAGACTGCTATTAACCTCAAGAGCAGCAAATTCATCTACCGATTGATTAACAGCAGATGTGATAAGGCGACTAATATAACTTGCCATCAGTTGAATTTGACCACCATCAGCAATACCGTGATTACTCATGTCATAATTCGTATAAAATTCGTACAACGAAGTAGGTTCAAGAGAATAGGTAACAACAACATCCATATCTTTCATAATGGTGTTATCTTTGGTTTTAGGCCGAAGGTCATTAGCCGTTACAGTAATTTTTCGGGTATTAAAAACTTTGATACTACCAAACCCTTCATATTTGAGCCCCGGCATGAGAATTTCATTCTTTACCTGGCCATCAAAACTTGTGTATAGGCCATTTTCACCAGTATTGATAGTGGTAAATTGACCAGCAGTAAGAATGAGTACACCAAGAACTCCAACTGCACCAATAACAATCTTTTCAGTAGACATAATAATTTAAAAGCGAGGGACAAAAATTAATTAGAATCAGACATAATTCCTGCAATTATAAAAGCAATTGCAAGAAGAAGAATAGCAATCAGAGGGAACATTTTTAGTAGAACTAAAACAGGAAGACCCCTGAAAAAAAGAATCAACAGAATCAAGAAGATTCCAAAACCAACCGCAAAAATTCGTGTAATCATTACATTGTTTCATCAATTCATAAATTACTTTAGTATTATAGAAGATAAAAAGTATAGACCCTAAGTCAGAGTGACAGCTTAGTAACTGTCACATAAACTCCATCAAGAAATAATCAATGGTAATTTCTTTTTCTTCACAGAACTTTTCAACATTTTCCGGGAGAGACTCAATCAACGTAGAAGCCGTAAATCGCTCCCAAAGTTCATAGAAATTTTCTTCAGTCATTTTTATTTTCCTCAAAATACTTTTGGACTAACGCTGCAATTTCACATCTAAGCCATTGTTCTTCATCTAAACTATTCATCCAAAAAATGTCAACATCACCATTTTCGTCTAGTTTACATTCATCTTTAATGAAGGTCCAAGGAGTCTTGAATTTAGAATACAAGATTTTATGAACTAATGGATGATAATTCGATTTCATATTAGTCCCAAGAAATATTTTCTACCAAAAATCCAGGCATAACATAACTGTGTGGAGTAGTTGAGCCAGGGACATTGCCTACTTTATAATCCCACTTGTACTCAAACTTATTGTAATTATCCCAGGTTACATATCCCCTCTGAGGGTCAAACTTACCTTTAATTGTCAGACTAAAGCGATTGGAAAAAATATTCCTTGTCCTTAGGGCACCACCTTTTTCTCTTGTCTCTACAACTGTACAAACATCTTGTTTGTATTCTTCTTTAGATTCAAGATAACAGGTAGTCTGGTATTTAAAAGCCGGACTAGCAAAAGTCGGAAACGGGACAAGAAAGAGTAGAAGAAGAATTTTATTCATGTGTCAAGCAGGTAATCAAGTTGATTTTCATAATAATTGATATCATCAAGAATAGAATCCACAATATTTTGTGAGTATTGAGGATTATCGTCTATTTGTTTTTTTAGATCAGCGATCCGAGTTTTTAGAATAGAAATTTCATCCATTAATTTAATGTGCAGTTTTAAAAATCCTGAGTTCTCTGCTTCAACTCAAAGAACCCAGGACATTAACATGGTTTTTAAATCGGGTTTATTTCCAAGAATCATCGTGGCCTGACTATCTTGGCTTTATTATACGTTTAAAAGAAAGAACTTGCGGTTCTTTTAGTAGTCAACAGCTCTATTGCTTTGAATAAATCGTAAGACGAGATTCCATATTAAAACAATCAAAAAAAGCAACTTTGCTGTGGATTTGTGTAGGATGTTATTTAATTTTAAGTGAGTTATTCAATTGTGGTGCTCACTTGTCCTTCCACAAACAAGTGAGAATTGCATCGAGTGTTACGGAATCCCCTCAACGCCCCTTAAAGATAACAGGTAATTCGTTCGATTCCTATTTTAGTAGACAGTTGAGGAAGTGTCCTAATCAAGAACTTTGTCTTGCAATTTGGTTAATTTTCTCTCTAATTTGTTTAGCCGTTTTAAAATCTCTCCTGGCAAGCGCATCTGTCAGTGCGTGTTGGAGCGATGTTATAGCGGCGTAGCTGGCCTCTTCTTCAAGATCCTTGACCCACTGATCTGGGCCGGTTTGGAGTGCTTCTAAGGCCAATTCTTCGTTCCTAAACAGTCCAGATTCCATTAGGATGTTAAGAACTTCTTTGGCTACTAGATCGTGTTGCATGGTTATGTATTTTCTAAATATTTATTTAAATAAGAAGATGACACAACAAGTTCTTATTGGTTTTTGCATCCTTATGGTGGTTTCATTAACTGCATACCTTATAAGAGTATCAGACTAACCACCAGACGGATAGACCATCACCTGTTTAACTTCTTCATTAGTCATATTCAGCTTCTTTCCAAGAAGAAAGGCCCGCTTCTTCCAGATCGTAATTGCTTTGGTTAGTTGCTGGACCTTTGCATGATTAAGAAAATGTGCTCGACGCTTCGTAACAACAAACAAAGTATTGAAAACTTTCATATCCTCAATAAGGTCAGGGTGATCGTTTACTTCTTTCCTAGGAATTTTATTCCACAATTTATTATAAATTTCTTTATAAGATTGGAGTTCATCAAGAATAACATAAACTTCATTTAGGGGACGGTTTTCAATGTCATCAACATCAATTTGTGCATCAAAAACTTGTGAAAAATAAGAAATTGCCATAATAAAAATAAAAAAAAGAAAGGGGGGCCTTTCGGCTCCCCCGTATCCTAGCACACAATTGTCTGCTTTTGCTGACGTAGCGTGGCTGATTGGGCGGTTTTCAGGCTATTAGCTTTTCTGATAGCTGCCCGGATCAGATTAAGATGGATATTTTTTGTTTGTGGCATGGTTCCTCCAAAGAAACGAGTGGTTAAGTTCGCGTTCCTTCACCCCAAATGGGATTACTTCCGGCCTTACGGCTGAACGAAAGGAGTATTGGTATTTAAGTGTTAGCCCACCAAAAAAGAAGACAAATAATAATAAAAAGGGGCAGGGCTATGTACCAATAGGTAAAAATAATATAACCAACAATAAAAATACCACATAACCATAACTTTTGTTCAAAGGTAATGGTATCTTCAAAAGAGTGTTTAGGTGTTTCTTGATAGTCGTCTCTGGCAGAGATTACTCTGAGGTTTCTCATCCAATAGACTTCTCCCCATTGAGCTTCAATAGTTTTTTTCGCCATTTCACTGGACCCGGCAACAACTTGCACCGAAAAAGAACTCCCACCCTGAACTGGTTTGATTTCAGCGGACCAAACTGCCATTATTCTTTACCAAAAACAAGAAACTTTTGATTATGATCATGAAAAATAATTTCATAATCGTCCTTTACATTGTCAATTGTTATGTCCCAATCAACCCAAAGAAAATGAGGAATTTCTTCAAGTCCAAAGTGCTTTATTACAAAATCTTGTGGGGACTCAAAAGCACCATAAAAAATAGTGTGGAGAAATGAGAAGCCAGAAAAATAAGAAACAAGTTCATCTAGATCTAGTATATGACCATAAATTTCATTGAAATTAAGATAATCGTCGTAGTAAGTAAGAAAATCTTCCTCCCCGAACTTATCAATAAAGGTCAAACAATCATCCGAACAGTAATCAACTTCCTCATATTCTTTCATTCGATCAATTACTTCTTGTGAATAGAGAGTTTCGTAGTTCACGCCATTAAGACCAATAAATTTGCTAACATCCATCACTTCACCTTCGCCCATCCAGCATATTCAATTTCATTATCTCCATCCATATTAACAAACCCTTCGACCTCAAAATCCCAGGCCCTGAAAAGCTCAAGACCAGTAGAATCAGTATAAGCCAGCAGTTCAATCCGACCTTCACTTTCGTCTTGTTTGTACGAGAGAACTTGCCTCATTGCATCATAAATGCTATAGTAAACATATTGAGATGCAAGATATTCAACGTCATTATACATTCCCTTGAATCCATAATACCGAACAACAACTGCTTCGGGAGCAATGCCAGGAGAAAAAAGCCTGCGCCGGGTCGAGTTAAAATAAGCGATAAAAGCGGAGTCAGATTTATCTTGCACACAAGAATGCGTGTCAGGATAAAAGTAAAATCCGGTGTTTTGAATAGTTTTGAGGTCGGGGTTCATTGTGATTGATTTAACTGTTGATATTATAAAGGCCCGACCAAACTCTGGTGGAGAGTAGTGGTCAGTATAAAAAGTGGCACACCAGAAAATCTGATGTGCCAGGGCTCTTAATAGAAACTAAATTTCCATCCTTTTTTTGTGGCCTCTTCGATTGTTTGATCTTTAGACCACATGTAATCTGGAGTTCCTACAGAAATTCCAAAGTTTTTCCAGAGGTAATCAGATGCGTCTTCGACCATTGCCCTAGAAAGATAATTCCCAGGTTTGGCTTCAATTTCAGGAGTCATAATCGGTTTCATAGTAAGAGGAACAAACTTCATCATCCCAGTGGGATGGAATAGATCGGCGGGAAAGAATCCTGTTCATTTTAGAAATAGGATAATCCATTGTGTCTTCGTCAGTGATAATTGAATCAATCTGACGTTTTTCGTTGAATGTCTTAGGATTCCTAAGAGCGCAACTATTGAATGAAACTTTTCGAGTGGTGCGGGACATAAACCTCAATTGGGTTGAACTAACTATATCTATGGTTTAGGGCTCTTGGGGGTCCGCTGGGCCAGTTTGAAGATTGTCCACTTCTAGAAGCTCTAGGTCTTCGATGAACTTATCCCAAGGATAAGTTTCGACCTTACCAAGTTTAACTTCTTCCGACAATTGGAGTAGATATTCTAAAAACTCTTTTGGGTAAACTTCATCTTCATTTAAAGACGCCCAAAACCATTCATTACATTCAGTAAATGGGTCATCATCTTTCAACAAGGCATAATTATCATAATTATCAGTCATGAGGTGAGCCCATAATCTAAAATTAGAGCTAAAGACTTGACCCCAGGTTGGAATTACATGAGTAAAAATGTATTCTACCCAAGACATTTTTGTAGTTTTTCGGTTTGTACCAAAAATGAATTTACTAAACATTATATTATAGAAATAACAAATAAAAATATACCAAAACTAATAAAAAAAGATAAAAACAGTTTAAAAACATTATTTAAACCCTATAGCTTTTTCTTTATAATCTAAAACTTCAACATAATCTAGCATTTCATTTGGTGTTTGAAACCAAGTCTGAATCATGTCTTGATAGTTATTAAACAGTTCTGGTTTTTTATTCATAAAGTGAATTTTATAATCGTGTCTTAGATAAGGTTTGTTTGATGTTTGTGTAAATATATTATTACTCATTTTTTAATAATTACTGGACAAGAAGGAACTGCTTTTTTAATTTCTTGAATAATTTCCTGCTTTTGTGTTGGAGTCAACTTTGGATTAAGCAAAAGCCTTTTGTCGGGATAGTAGCCCAATTCTTTCTTTTTATTTTCTACTGCCTCATGTAGCCTATAAACAGTTCTTCGGTCTGGGAGTTTATTTCCAAAAAACCTTTTAAGCTCATCATAAATCACTAAATCATCTGGAGTCAAAGAAAGAGTAAATGGATAAAAATTCCCATAAGCATAAGGGTAATTGCTAATCCACAAGGGTAGTTTTTTAAATGTTGGATGTTTAAGAGTGCACACAAATTCAGAATGAATTACAATAGTTGTATTTGGGTCATCCAAATATTTGTTAATAGCTTTAGACAGGGCCGAGCAAGTTCTTTCGTTTCTGATAAGAGACTGGAAAAAATAATTAACTTTTTTGAGGGGGGCTTTCATTTTGTATAAACGGGAATAATGTTGATGGTGTGGCAATGTGGGCAAAGAATGCTAGGTTCATCAACCATTGGAATTCTTTGGTTAAATGTCAGATTACATTCACCACAAGTAATATTCCAAAGTGGAGTGAGACCAATAAGTTGAAGTGGAATAAAATTCAAACCTGATGCTGAATGGCAGCGAACTTTTTTGTACATAATTTAGAGAGCAAGTGTACATTTTTCTGGTGGGTTCCAGATGAAAAAGCAAATTAACTTTTGTTTCCCAATTCCACCTTTTTCGGAGTAACCTTCTTCTATTGGTTTGTCCCAGCCATTCTTTTTGGCCTGACTTACTGATGGGAACAACCCGATTTCCTTGGCAATATGGGCCATTGTCCAGCCAGATTGAATGGCAATAGCATTTTCCCAACTCATATCTACAGAATTGGCACTTTCTTCTGATACTCCTTCTTTTATAAAATCAAATACTTTTTGATTTGGTCCAGAAAAGACCTCTGGTGGAAAGTCTTTGATTCTTATCCATAATGGGATGTAGGTCATAAGAAGGTTTAATGGTTTACAAACCGTTGAATCTCGGCCCATTCAGAATCAGTGTATTCAGATTCGCCAGATACAATTTGACTACTACGAGCACAAGATATAATCGCCCTGTTATAATCTTCTACAGTCGCACGCAATTTACGTGCAACATCTGAAAATTGGTCTGGGTCAACTGGTCGAATTTTCCCATTTAGTCCCATACCTCCAACAAGAGACAGAGCCAAATCAGCCATTTTTCCGGCCTTATAGAGTAGTTCTTTGTCTGACATTGGGTTTACTATTGTATCGTTTACCCTTTCATAATAATCCATAATTCCCATCAATCCTCTACCGAGTGGTCAGTTTATGGGCCGTCTACTGACTTGCTCATAATCCTGCAGAATTCCATTTACAAAGTGTAGTCTCAGTCTCGGCCAGTCTTCCCATTTTCCTTTCCAGGTTGATGGATAAACGACAATGTATTTTGTGATACGATGAACCTTATATTTACCATGATTACCAGTTGGTATCCACTCAAAGTTTAGAAACAACTTGTCTTTTTCATAGCGAGGGTCATCTTCTTTAATCACTTCAAAAGTATTGGTATTAGTATAATCGGGATACCACAGTTTCCCGGAAGGGTCAATCCAGTAGTAGGTCATAGTCCCACTAATATTATCTTCAATATCTTTTGTTTGTAGTTCTGTGTCCGTAAATTGCTCTCCTAGATTATAGGATGAACGGACGTAATCAAAAAGTCCGATGGGTCATTCCTCCTATGTTTATTTGAGTGTTGTCATAAGTTCTTTGAAATCCTCAAACATTTTCTGACGTTGAAGAAAATAAAAGAAAAACCTGAGGGTATTTAGAGCATCATTGTCTGCCCTGTGACTTTCTCCAATAAATTTTAGACCATAAGAAATCATTGATTTTCTTAGGCCACCAGAGGGGGTTTTACCTAGAACCATTTGATTGAAGACGTATAGTGTTTTTACGTCAAAGATACGCCTTCCAAAAAATGGAAAATCAATTCTTCTTTCTCTGAATTCATCTTTTAGTTCGGCTGCGTCTCCTTGTCCCCAAGTTATGGGATTTGCAAAGCAATTATTTACTTTTATAAGTTCACCGAGTTCTTGGGCTACTGTTTTGTGGTCTACAGATTTTTCTTGAATAATTTCATCTGTAATGCCAGTTAGATTTTGTATAAATTCAGTAATTGGTTCCTGTGGATTTAGATACCAAGAATAAGTTTTAAGTTCTTCTGGTCTTACGGGAGAGCCAATTGCGATGCCTACTTGGATAATTTTAGGTGTTTCTCCATTATTTTTTGAATTCAACTCCAAATCCAAACTGAAATAGTTTTGGTCTCGTAGGGGGTTCACTTGTTCATCTCAGCAATAAGAGCAATAGCCGCAATAATAAGAATAATTGCAAATACAATACTAGCACTAATCCAAATGGGTGAGAGTACCCAAATCCAGGGCCAATTAATATAACCAGTCAGCTTAAGACCAATAAACAAGACAGTCAAAAGACCAGGAAATCCGATTCCGCTAGAGGATGAAGAAGAATTGTTAGACATTTTTTAAAACTCCGTTATTGACAAATGTATTATAAGACATCTAAGTCTCTGCGACGATGCACATCGGACACTTTCTGGACTGTCCTATCCCCTTGTGCTTGAACTAGGTCTGCGAGTTCTTTTAGCCCATAAGTAGAAATATTTTCTTTAATGCCATAAGTTTTAGTAAAGGCATAAATTGCTGATTTCAATGCAATGGATTGCAAATGTTCCATTGATATTGGCATACCATGTGATAACGATGCGCACTCATTATTATAATATTCATTATAGTAGTTTAGTAGTTTTTTATCGTTAATATTTTTTTGATATTCTTCTTGAAACTTTTCAGTTTCAATCAACTCACCGACAGACATTTCTTTGTTCATAAGTTTTTTGAGTTTTTCTTTTGCGTACTGCGTAATTTCTTTTTTTGACTTTCTTAAGTCATTGATTTCTTTTCCCCCAAGAAAAAATCCATCTGAGAGATGACCATATTCTTCACTCATCTCTAATTTTCCTCAACCATTCGGCAAACCTGTCCCATTCTCCATTATTCACTTGTTCTTGGAGCTTAGCAGCACGGTCATTTTGATTATATTGGTCAAATATCTGCCTAACCTCACAATGTATCATGAACCTGTGCATTTTAAGCATGAATTCAATTTCTTCGTCTTTCATCATTATTACTCCAAAATAATATCACAACCATTATCTGTTTTATTTAATGGCCAAATAGATGTAACAGGATTTGATAAAAAAGTATTTTTATCGCCAATCCAAACTTCATATTTATCACCATATTCATTAGCGTCAGGTAAAACGCTCAATATTTCTTTTAATTGACAAATAGTAAGTACGTTCGTTGTGAATGGTTTAGTTCTTATATCAGTCATCATAATTGAGATTTTCTAATTCATCTATTCTATCTTGTAAGTCCATAATGACTTCTAAAATTTTATATTTGTCAAGATTTCCAGTATCATCAACAATTATTGAGATATATGAATCGTTGACGATTTTTCTTCGTTCTTCTGGATTTTTGATATGGAACTCTTCTCTTTGCTTATCTGAATACGTGTAATAAAAATCTTTAGGCCAATTTCTAATTTTAATTTCTCCTTCATTCTTTTGACGCATTTATTCCACGGGTCGGCAATCCAAGCCCTTGGGTCTTCGCGTGGCAGCCACTTAGAAACAGCAACTATAATTTTTTGTGTATCAGCATCTGAAAATCTAAGTTCATTATGAAGAATTTCATATAGAGTTAGAGGTTTATTTTTCTCACCCCATTCTTCGATGAGGGCTAAACTTCTTTTGAAGTTTTTATCGTTTTCTTCTTCAGTCATTTTTGGGCGCTTCAGCATACTCAAGTGAATTAATAGTTTTCCATTTTGTAATCATTTCAAAGCACTCGCCAAGAGAATGACAGTACCCGGTATATTCATCAATACGTTCTGGCCCTGTCCATAGACTCCAACGATATGGACCAGTTCCAGTAGTATCTTGTTCGATTTCAATTTTCATTTTCAGTAGTGTTAATATGAATTTTGGGAAGAGATTCTCTATATGCCCAGATTGTTGCAGACTTCTGTAACTGCCAAGCATGAAGTAATTTTTTGGTTATTTTCCTCAAAGATTCAATGTCTTCTGTTTCATCTATAACTCTATTAAATCTTTCAATTTCAAATCGTTGAGCAAGAGAAATTTCCATGAGTAAAGCAAAAAAATCGGATAAACACTTAAGTAATATATACGAAGAAAAGGCACAAGTAAAGTGGCCTTGTGCCTGTTTGAAAAGTGTCCTTATGTATTGATTATAGTTCTAATGAATGCTAAGTCAGAAGAAAGTGAATTTTGATTTTTTAGCATTGTACCATTAAAACCATTCATAACCCAAAGAGGTCTTCCCTCACTCCAGGCAGCTCTTAATCCAGAAACATTACTATAAAGAGGCCATGAATGGTCAGTATCAAAAACTTGTGGTCCATTAAACCCCGGAACCTTAGCTAATCCGGCTGGTGCAATCCAATCTGCATTTTGATTTAATAGCCAGTTCTGAGACCTTCCAAGACTCGGCTTCATTCCGGTAGCATAGCTGACTCCCACTGGCTTATTTGTCCATTTTTTTATCCATTCAACCACCTTACCCTGAAACCAACCAATTGAATTTCTATGTAATTCATTTCCAACTTCATAAATTACATTATCATAAGGTTCTAATGTTTCGATAACTTCTTTCACATGGGCTCTTTGAAATTTATTCCACGGTCCTTCTGTATGAACATATTCATGTGAACTTGGTCCAAGGCCATTAAAAATATGATTATCCCAGCCTTTGGGAAAATAAGGAAATGTTCCTTCAAATAAGACCACACCCGTTATCATATCTTTTTTTTCTGCAGTTCTAACAGTTTTCTCTAGAACTTTATAATAGGTTTTATTTAAAGAACCGTCTTTTTTCCAAGGTAAATTGCTAATTTTTGCAACTCCAGAAGTTTCACTCCCCCATCTAGAAGTTGCAAATTCTGCACCCTTTGTTTCTAAAGTCCACAATCTAGTAAAATTTCCGGTAATTTTATCTAGACCTATTTTCTCGCCTGCTATTGAGTGTACAGTGTTCCATGTATGGTCCCCGGCTAGTTTTATTGGAGATTTATTCCAGTAAAACTGATTACCTTTTACAGAAATAGTCATGACCCGTACCAATTAATTTTCGGTACTATTTAGTTATGCATTATTTTGTATCAACCCACTTAAAATCTAGAAGATTTTGCATACAAAAGGGGACTTGTCTACCTCCATAATTATTATCTTGTGGTTAGTCAATGATTTCAATTTTCATTAGTCTGCCCAATATCGCAAATCAACGATTTCATACCAATCGCAATTTCTCTCATAATCTCCACTACATACCTTATAGGTGTTGTGAGTAGATTTGATTTCTCCTTTGTTTTTACCTTTAGTGTAGTATGTGTGATGTGGTATAACTTTTACTTGGTTCTCTGCCTCCTCAGAAGTTTCATAACAGGCAATCCAATCGAAAGTATCAGCACCAGGATAATAGCAATCTCCTGCGATAAGTAAAAATGGTTTTTTCATGGGGTCTCCTGTGTGTATGAGAGTATTATAAGCCAAAAAGGACACCAGTAAAGCGCCTTTGTGCCAGTTGGTCAGGTGTCATATTCACGGATAAAAATTACTTCTGGTTTCTTCTTCAAATCTTTCAACCTCAAAGTGATGTAAACAAGAACTAGAAGGGCTTCTCCAAGAAATCCAGGTTTTTCTTTTTTCACACCAATAGATATGTTTGTATGAATATCCATCGAGTCTTATATTATAATAAAAACAAAGATAATATCCACTTTCTTTAGGATTTCCAGTAGTCCATTTATGTATCA
>Ga0079301_1000593_pt1 | contig 17523 bp, 16 predicted proteins | sample Wag4_2014_7_11_3_FD_74797 | JGI IMG/M metagenome (GOLD analysis project Ga0079301, IMG submission 74797) | Fresh water mixed with fracking chemicals microbial communities from Ohio, USA - Utica-2 Time Series FC 2014_7_11 | ecosystem: Engineered > Industrial production > Chemical products > Input... | reverse complement strand
GATGGGGTCAGGGATTGAAGCGTCCGTCCGGACGGAGTTTGCCTTGGAGGGCCAAGGTGGTCATGATGTATTGCGCTTCCGCCCAACCGAGGGGGAAGGCACTTGGAAAACGTCCGGTACGTTCGTCAAACACTTCTCCGAGCTGTTTGGAGCCCGTGGTTGCCGCTTTGCCGGTATTGGCGGTGTGCAGTCGTTGGGCGAGTGCTTGATCGCCCGCTTGCAGGGCAACAAGCGCGAGCCAGTCGGTCAACTCACACCAGCCTTCTCCGCCATACCAACGATCGGTCTCCCAACGTCGTACACCGCCACCTGATTGCAAAAGCTTCTCGCGAATGCGCAAGACTGTTCGTTGCATCACGGGGTGTTCGGCTTCAACCACCTTGAAGGGCCACGCGAGCCCCAGCACCGATGCGTCAATCACCGGATTGGCCCGACTCGCATTGGGTTTGCGCCCTTTGCCGAACCAGCCGCCGTCTTCCACCACGGTGTCGCGCAAGATGGCTTCGCGCAGTCGCTTGGCTGATTCGCGCCACAGTCGCGCGGTGTTTGCCTCACCAATTTGTTCCGCCACTTCCGCGGCACTTTCCAATCCGCCAACGAAGCTGCCGTTGGTATAAGTCCAGCTATGATCCTTGAAGGTTTCCCACAGGTCCATGTTGATGCCAAGCAGGCCGTGGGGTTGAATCTGTTGGGTCATAAAGTCACAGGCGGTCTTGATGGCTGGCCACCAGGCGCGACCTGCCGCGCGATCGCCACTGGTCGCCACGTAATCCGCCACAGCCGATAACCAGTGGCCGCCCATCCATTCCGAGCCGTGATCCCAAAGCTTGAATGGACTGCCGTCACCACGGTAGGTGACCCACCAGTCACCATCCAGTTTCTGAGTGCGCGCAACGAAGTCCAAGGCCTGACGCGCCTCGGTGAAGTATCCGCAGGCGCTCAATGCGCGGACATCCGCCGCAAGGTCCTGTAACCATACGTACTTGTAAGCGGGGCTGATGGTTGAGGCGGAAGCCAGCATGCCGCCTGTATCCGCCTGCAATTGCTTTAAAACGATCAAGGCGCGCCGCGCGGTTTCGCGTTCCTGGCCATCGCGGCCCAGATTTTGCGCTTTGGCCAACCAGTTTCGATAAAAGGTGCCATCGGCTTGTGCCGCATCGTCGAATGCGGTTTCCCGCGCCCGTTTGAGCAGCGCGAGGGCATCGTCAGGCGATCGCCCCATGCTGTGGTGAATCGTCAGCGCATCGGTTGCGTCACGCTCAATGCGATTCAGCGTGACGCCCAGCGCGCCATTGGCCCCTGCCAATCCGCCGGCACCTGTATTTTGATGAAAGAACCCAGATTCCGCGTCGTTGGCTGCGCTGCGAGATGCGCCGATGGCGAGGCCCGTGACCCCGCATTGGAAGCGATCCGGTGTGCGATCGGCGCCGAAAGCCGCCGCGCAGTTTTCGCTCGCATTGGCATGCACAAGCGCTTGATCCTGGGATTGCCAATTGATGCGATCGCCCTGACCTGTCAGGGTCATCGCGTAATTGGCATAGGCCACCACCTCTACGCCAATCAACGCCGCGGACGATACGTTGCGCACCCGCACCCGTCGTAACAGGACATCCAAATCCTGGTGCGCCACATCTTCGACGATAACCTCGAATCGGCCCTCTTTCTCACGAAACCGCGATACCACCCGCCCAGTGTCTGCCACGACTTCCTGTCCCACCAAGTCCAACTCGTCCAACCAACGAAAACGATTTCCCACCCGGATTCCCACCGTCGACACCCGCAAACGGTTTTTGGAATAGTGCGGCCAGTTCCAGGAGATGATTGCACCCGCCCGTGCGAAACGACCCCAGTCTCGGGAGATTGCGGCTAAAAAGCGGCCGTTGCCAACCTGTGAAAAATTTGGACATTGACCGAACATCAAGGATCCCGGTCCGGAGTTATCCAGTTTGGCCCGGTACTCATCCACACCTTGTGGCGTGACCACCGTCGGGGTGCGTGCACACGCACCCATCACGCTAACAACCCCGGCTAAGACCATATTCAAAGCACAGCGGTAGCGCAACACAGCCCCCGATTCCTCAACAAAACAATCATTGCCTTAAACTGCTTAGTCTAATTTTAATACAGACTTAATTAAAAGTAAACACGCGAAGACGTTTTTGGATTGTGTGTCCTTTGTAATCCTTGAGATACGTCACTTCCTGCCGGCGTGACGCGAACGCAGCGCGATGAGATGACAACAGGGGGTCGTTGCGACGCCACCTGTGTCGGACGCCACAAGAATCACGTGACGCCTGCGCGCAATCAGGCAAACGGTCGTTTTTTTTGAAACAGCAGGCGCTTGTGCGTGCTGCTCTCAACTGATGACCGATTTTTAAACGCATATTAACAAGGGATGGACACTTTTGTAACCCGTTTGGAACTCGGTGTCAGGACAACTGCTACCGTGAGGTTTTATCGTTGGGAGCCTGTTCATGAAGCTCAACATACAGCCAGGTCGTTGGTTTAACCCGCGCGTCGTCAATCCCGGACAATTTTTCTCAGAGATGGGCCAGTCCTTGCAGCGTTTAGCGGGACGTGGTCGGTCGCAGACGCTTAAAGCGGATGTATACTTACCTTCAACGGCGGTGACGGCTTCAGGGGCCGTGGCTCATGGAAGCGAATCGGCATCGGCTGCGAAGTCGGTATTCAAACCATATGGGCTGCTGCCGCCTGCGACTGCATGGCCGATCAAAAGTCCGCCCAATCCTGTCGTGACGCGTGGCTGGGAACGTCACGCCGAGGCGCTGCGGCATCTGAAGCCTGTGCAGGAAGCGATCGCCAGACCTTACAGACGCGCGATTGGACGGCACAATGATGCGGTCATCAAGATGCGCGAATCGCTCAATGAGGCGGCCAACGGTGACGTTGGGCGGGCGTTGGGCCGTGACCTTCACCGCATGGCCGTGGCTGTGCATCAACCTGTGGCGTTGGCGGATCGACTTGTGGCACGTCCCCTTGATGCAGCAGCCCGCATCGCGACCGGTAATCCCATCAGCAAGGTAGCGACGGGTTTCGCGGTCGGCCTCGTGGTCAGCCACAATCCGGCGGCGAGCACGGCAGCGGTGTTAGGCAGCGGTCTTGCGGTGGGTGGCCTGAAAGTCATCAAGAAAACTTATCAGGCGGTTTATGATGATGGTAACAGTGTTCGTCGTTGGATCAATCGTTTTGGCGATCGCTTGCCAACCTTCTAAAACATTGTCTTGGCTGTATGCTGTGACATAACGACATGCCACCCGTGCGCTGCGCTTGTTCGAACGGGTTTGTGACCGTTCGCGTTGGCATGCGGTACACTGACGAAGGGGTGGCGATGACGCCATTAAAGGAGCAGCATCGTTGGATTATCGGTTTGATGACGCGTCACGTGAAGCTGTTTACCAGGTGATCAGCGACCGCCGGGATGTGCGGTCATTTTTGCCCGATGACGTGCCAGAGGATTTGCTCTGGCGAATTTTGGAAGCGGCACATCAGGCCCCATCCGTCGGATTCATGCAGCCTTGGAATTTTATCGTGGTGAGGCATCCTGATAAAAAGCGCTTGGTCTATGAACACTTTTTGGCGGTAAACACCCAAGCAGCGGATGTTTATGATGAAGAACGGGCGCGAGCGTATCGAACGCTGAAGTTGCAAGGAATTCTGGATGCTCCGTTGGGTTTGCTGGTCACGTGCGATCGCGAACGGGGCGGCCCCCACGTGCTGGGACGAGCCACCACTCGCGACACGGATTTGTACAGCACGTGCCTCGCCATCCAGAATTTATGGCTTGCCGCGCGAGCCGAGGGGCTAGGGGTGGGGTGGATGAGCCTGATGGAAGAAAGCGCCATTCGAGACATTTTTGGGCTACCGCCAGCTGTTGTGCCCGTTGCGTACCTATGTTTGGGCTTTCCCGTGGAATTACCCGATGCCCCGCTGCTCGGACGCGTGGGTTGGCGCGAGCGTCTGCCGCTCACCGGGCTCGTTTATACCGATCGCTGGGCCAATCCCTACACGACACCAGGTTCGCCATACAGAGGTAGCGAGGTTCAATCCCCGGTTCGTCAGCCGGATCCGTATCCAGGCGATGATGTATCGGAACTGTCACCGGATGAATCCCTGATTGGCCGGTTCGAACGCATGCCAGTTCCAAAAGGCGCTTTGGGTCGTATCGAGGCACTGACCAAACAGTTGGCCCGCATCCAGAAACGTGCGCGCCCCACCTGCCAGGCGCCTTGGATTGCGGTCTTTGCCGGTGACCATGGCATTGCCAGGAACCATGCGCTGAGTGCCTACGCACCGTCAGCCACCACGTTGATGGTGTATCGGTTCCTGTCGGACGGTAGCGTCGTGAATGCCTTTGCCAGACAGGCGGGGGCCGGTTTGGTCGTCGCGGACCTTGGTGTCGACCACCACTTTGGTGAGGCGCGCGCGCTGATTCGTGCCAAAATCCGTGCAGGGACCCGCGATTTCAGTGCAGAAGAGGCCATGACGCCAGTTGAATGCCAAGATGCGCTTCTTGCAGGCAGGCAAGTATTTGCCCAACTGCGTGATTGCGACGTCCTGGTTTTGGGTGAAATGGGCATCGGCAACAGCACGGCTGCAGCCGCCATCTGCGCCGCCTTGTTAGCCCAACCGCTCGAGGAACTCGTTGGGCGCGGCACAGGTATTGGGGATGACACGTTGAGTCGGAAAAAGGTGTTGATCCAGGGCGCGATCGCCTTGCATTGTTTGTCCCCCACAACCTGTCCCCAGCGCGTGTTGCAATGCGTTGGGGGTTACGAAATCGCGGGCATGGTGGGTGCCATTCTCGCAGCGTCGGAAGCCAATTGCCCGGTCTTGCTCGATGGTTTTATCACAGGTGTGGCTGCGCTCGTCGCCGCGCGGATCAACCCATTGGTCAAACACCATCTGATTGCAGGAAGCTGCTCCCCAGAACCTGCACACGCCAGCATCTTGCGTGCACTTGCGCTGGAACCGTTGCTTGATCTTGGCTTGCGACTCGGCGAGGGCAGTGCGGCGGCACTGGCCCTGCCTCTGGTGCAGAATGCCTGTCGCTTGGCGCGCGAAGTCTCAACTTACGAGGAAGCCAATGTCTCGGAACCCTATTCCCTAAAAGGCCGCCAATGACCGCCGTTGAACGGGAGGATGTTGAGCCTTCGAAACCCGCACGTTTGAGGACACAGTGGCGTTTGATCCAAGTCGCCCTGATTTTTCTCACGCGCGTGTCCATCATCGTTCAAGGACACATCAGTTCCACGGATATTGCCCGCGCCAGTCGTTACTATCCCATCGTGGGTTTGTTGGTCGGCGCGTGCCTGGGCTTGATTTACCTTTTGACACGCCAATTTTTCCCCCCCTTGCTCGCGGCCACACTGACAGCCGTGGCAAGCGCCATTATCACCGGCGCATTCCATGAAGATGCCCTAGGCGATGTCGCTGATGCGTTCGGAGGCGGCATGACCCCCGAGCGCAAACTTGAAATCATGCGTGATTCACGGTTGGGCACTTACGGCAGCTTCGCGCTATTTTCAGCCTTGCTGATTCGAATCCAATGCCTCGCGATACTGGATTCAGGCGTCATCGTGGCGGCGCTTTGTGCCATCCACGCCGTGAGCCGTTGGCCAATGGTCTGGTTGTTGTATCGCGCACCTCGTGCGCGCACGGAAGGTTTGGGTGCGGGCACGCAAAATTTGACCGTTACCGAGCCGATGGTCGCAACTGTGTTAACCATCGCCATCGCTTTCCTTTGCTTGCCGCCTCTGTCGGCTTTGGTAGTCATGGGCGCCTGCGCAGCCGCCACGCTCGCCGTTTGGCATTTGGCCTCGCGGCATGTGGGTGGTATCACCGGTGACGTCTTGGGCAGCACGCAGCAAATTGGAGAATTGGGTGCCTTGTTGATGCTCGTGGCCGTGGTGTAGGCGATGCCTCGCTTGATTTATCTCATCCGACATGCCCCGATTGAGACCACCGGGTTGAGTCTCATTGTTGGACAAATGGACCTGCCGGCGATAATCCCGGACCGACCTTTGCAACAAGATTTTCCTTGGCAATCCAACGCGGTCTGGATCATCTCACCGGCACAACGGGCAAAACAGACCGCTGCCTATCTCGGGGCGATCGCCCCCCAACACGATCCCCGTCTCCTCGAACAGGCTTACGGTGACTGGGAAGGACTCACCTGGAATGAATTACTGAAAAGTGATGCGAACGCCCAAGCCTATCTGGATGCCTATCACCTGATGCGCCCCCCAGGCGGCGAATCGCTTGGTGATGTGCGATCCCGCTGTGTGCGTGCGCTCAAACACTGGCGTGCCTCAACAAACCAAGACCTCATCTTTGTCTGCCACGCAGGCCCCATCCGATGTTTGATCGCCCACGCACTGGGTTTACCCACGCAAAACTGTACGCTTATCGATATCGAACCACTCAGCGTCTCAACCCTCAAAGACTGGGATGGCCAGGCCTTAACACTCGTCTCAAGCAATCAGCCACTCCGTTGAACAATGAAAGCCCCCTGCAAAGCGCAGGGGGCCAGCACCAAATCCCGACTCAACAGGTCATTCAGGGACGTAAATACCCAATACAAGGCGATTACCAGACGAAAAATTACCAGAGCCACCATAGCCCATCGATCCACCATTCCAGAAACGCCCATCGCCACTCGCCACCGCGATATCGCCCGCGGTTGGGTGCGCAGTCCCTGGAGTCCCCGCCCGAACAACAACAATCGCCCCGGCTGGCGCTTTGTAAGGGTTGTCGATCGCTAACTTGCGCAGACCTAAACGAGACAGGTTTCTGTCAGCGTACTCTGCAAACATCCGCGCTTCCGCAGCATGTGAGTCCGGGATCCCCTCACCTGGCATGTTGCCGTAACCACTGCGGGAAATAAAGTTCCAGACGTGCATATAACAATAACCATCCGGGCGCTTGCCATTGGAGGCTGAGCGCGCCACACGCTCCAAATTAGCCATATCTTGCGCCGCACGCGAACCCGTTGGCGGCAATGTCTTTGGTGAAGTCGGCTTCGGAGACGTTACAGGCCCAGTCGCCGCCTGCGGATTCCCATTTTGCAAATTCGCCAACATCGTTTGGCGCATGCCGACAGGCACAGCCGCTAAAATCACCTCTCGCTGATGCGACGCGAAGGCCGCCCACTGATGTGGACTCACCGCCGTTTGCGTGTCCGCCCACAGTAAACGCCCGCCAGGAGACATATTGACGTAGCTACCCTGCACCATCCGATGCCCAAAGTTGCGCCAGATCTTGTTGGATACCTGCCACGTGGAACGCGTATCAATCGCTCCTGGCGTCACCACGGCATTCAAACGTTCCAGCGTGTCTGGCCCAACAATGCCATCTACAGCCAGACCGTTGGCACTCTGAAATGCCATCACTGCCTGTTCAACCTGATAACCATAGATGCCATCGAGCGGTCCAGGATCAAAACCCCTTGCCAACAAGTTCAGTTGCAACGCACGAACCGTCGGCGACGCATCACCTGGCTGCAGCAAAGCTCCACCAAGCGCGAGGGGCGGTCTCTCCACCGGTCTCAACTGACTCGTCACTTGCATTACCAAGTTTCCTTTCCCGGATGATAAAACACCATTAACCACCACACGATTCTTATCTGATGCGACGGTTACAAATAGGTTACAGAAATTGCGAATGATCACTAACAATCAGTTAAGTTTTCTTTTGTGTTAATTTAAGTTCGTCGTGTAATGAAAGATCAGCGAGCATGACGGACGTGCCAAGACACCTTTCCATCTTCAGTCCGTGCTGTTTACTGTTGAAACACGGTGCGTCACGCTTGTTTCCAAGCGCTTGCTGCGTCGCGCAAGACTAAGGTTTCGCGTTGGCTTTACGCTTCGATCGCACGACACCTGGCACTTGTGCGTGGTCTAAGCCTGGTTTGACTGTAGGCGTGGGAATAGGGGAGCCGTTATGATTTCTTTTGTCTGAAAGAGACGGGAGGCGCCATGAACGGCTTGAGCGTTAGAACTTGGTGGTGCACGTGGCTCGCGGCTGGCTTGTGGCTGACCGCCGTGCCAGACACCGAGGCCCAGGTTGGCATGACCCAAAAAGAATTCGAAGCCATCAGCGGGCAATCTATCCAGAAAATGACGACAAGCGATGGTCACACCGCTTATGTTTACCGCGACACGTGGGTCGCGCAAAAAACCGGTCGTCAACTCAATGGCCGAACCATCGTTGAGTTCGATACCAACCAAAAAGTGCGCAAAGAGTGCTTTGAGTTTGACAAGCCGCTTCCCAACACTGCGACGGGAGCAACTGATGCGGTTGGCATCGCTTTCAATCTGATGCCCGCATCGCTGCCGACGCAATTCGTTGACTGCGGCAAAACCAAAATTCCAGCGGGCTGGTTACTATGGTTTGACTATGGCGAGGGGCGTCGGATCGGATTCGCACTGGACGAATCTGAGTCACAGATCAGATCCGTATCCGGGGAAATTCACCTTATTCGTCTGTAGCTGGTGAAAGACGTCGACACGGTTTACTGTGGCACGGGGGCAGGCGAGACAAGCGCTTGGACGACGGCGTCGAGCAACGCTTTGGTTCGCGGCTCCCGGCACCAGTCTTCGACAACCTGTTGACGTCCATCCGGCGCCACATAGCGCTTGCGAACTTTCTCGCCGGCTGTATCGGATCCCGCATATCGTAATTTGCCTTGACGCGCTAAGGTTTCACATAACAATTGTTTCAGCACACCTTCCACGATAAATGCCGATTGCAACGCCTCATCGCTAGCACTTGACGATGAGGCGTCAGTGGTTGCGCGTTGCTCTTCGCTTACCGCCTCCACGCGCCGTAACCAAGTGTGACCCGCTTCGGCAAAATCTTCGAGCAATTTGGCCTGTTTCGTTAAGATGGCTTCGTGTTGCGACAGTAACTCCTTGACCCGCCGGAAATTGGCCTTCAACTCGATCCGCGGGTCATATTCACCACTACCATAGGCGACTTGCCGGAATTCCTTTAAATGACGACCACCGTCCAACCAGGATTTCAATTCACGTAATTTCGCGAGATCCGCCTCACCAAACACACGGTGCCCTTCCGCATTGCGACGCACCTCCCAATTCATCGAAACGGTCCACGTTCGAATCAATGATGGTGACACGCCAAGAATGCGTGCCACCTGTGATGTGGTCAAGTCGGCACTTGAAAGGTCCATTACCAACCTCCACTCTGAAATGCCTGCCGCACTGCCGAGGACGGTAGCAAACGCTCTTCGCGCATCGCACGCCATAACGCCAGGCGTAACTCACGCGACGCCTTCGCTTGCGCGTGTGGTGCCACGCGCAGCTGAATACGATAGGTCAATTCTGAATCTTTAAAGCCTTCAATGCCGAACACTTCGACGTCGCGGACGGTTTTTTCCGGCAAAATTCTCACAACCGTTGCGGCAATTTCCTGCAAAGCCGCCAGCACTTCCTCCGGTGATTGCGCGTAACCGATGCCAACATCGACGATTGCACGAGTCCAATCCTTGGTGTGATTCGTAACGGTTGTCACACTACCATTCGGAACGCTAATCAACGCACCGTTCGCGTGTCGGATCTGCGTGACCCGCAAATTCATCCGTTCCACCACCCCTGTATGCCCACCAACCTCAATCACGTCACCGACACCGTACTGGTCTTCCAGCAACACAAAAAAACCGCTGATCACATCTTTGACCAGGCTTTGGGCGCCAAAGCCCACCGCCAGACCGACAACACCGGCCGACGCCAAAATGGGTGCCACGTTTACTCCCAATCGCGCCAACACGATCGTCGACGCGATAAACACGATCAGCACCTTGCACAAACTGCGCAAAATTCCAGCCAACGTCACGGTTCGCTGGTTCATCCGAATGCGATCATCCGGCAGCAAACGGTAATTGATCATCGCGAACAAACGCGTAATCAAACCATCACACAAACGCCAGGCCACATGCGCAAAAAAGGCCACAGCCAACAATGTAAACCCGGTCTGGGTCATCCACGTCAACACATCTGGCAGCAGATCGTGACGCCAGTCCCATTCGCCAGACGCAAGCTTTAAAAGGCTCTTGCGCCACCACTCAAGATCCCAGAGATGGTCAATCACCCGGTAATCTGTCGTTATCTGCGTTCGAGCCATCACGGCACTTGTCCTGCCAACGGCTGCAAGGCGAGGGTTACCCACGCACCGGTTTGCGCGGTGACACTGGCAGACGCCGATTTTTTCTGGTAACGTGGCCGACTCGCGGTAATTGCATAACGTCCGGGCGGCAAATCAGTCACATTGAACTTTCCTTGGGCATCGCTTAACGTCAATACCGTCAAATCCTGGCCTTCAACCACCAATTTAACCCCACCCAGCACCTGTTTTGACACACCATCAACGATCAGGCCGGCAATCACGCCCGGCTTTTGACCGGAATCGTCCCAAGCAGCCACGCTGAAATTTTCAACGACCTTTGCGCCTGGCTTCACCTCAACGGTCTTTGCCAACAAACGCCTTCCGGACTGTACCAGTACAAGCTCACGCTTGCCAGATGACACATCCTTAAACGTATAGTGCCCATCTTGGTCCGTCACGGCGCGCTTGACGCCATCCACCAGCACTTCGACTCTGGCAAACGGTGCACCGACAGCTGTGACAACCCGTCCAGACAGCAAACCGGGTTGCGAAGCGAGGTCGACGACCACGGGATCTTCCCGTTGGTCCTGTACCTGTACCGTCACGCGTTGCGCATCATATTGCGGCCGCGTTACCTGCAGTTGAAACGTTCCGCGAGGTACATCCGCCACTGAAAAGCTCCCTGTTGCGCCGGTTTGAACTGCCCTGTTTTCACCATTGCCCAAAATACGGACAGTCGCGCCGGATAAGCCTGCACGCGTTTCGCGATCCCGGACGATACCCTTGATCGACCCACGCGCCAAATTGGCACTGAGCTGAAGGTCAAGTCCGCGTGGGCTAATCAAACGCACCATCTTACGCAAGTAAATGTCACCCTTTTTATCCTGCACAATCAATTCATGCGGACCCAAAGGCAAACGCATTCGAAACCGACCGGCATCCTCAGTGACAACCGACCACGGCCCATCCTTCACCCGGATCATCCAACCTGGTAGCGCCCGTCCCCGTTCATCCAAAAGTGTCCCCGCAACCATTCCCATCAAACCATCCAACTCCAGAAAAACGCCCGACGAAGCCGTTGCCGCACCAACCGGTGACGAAGAACGTGGCATGTCACGACGCACAGGCGTCTCTGTCACCAACGCCTGAGACGGAGCCGGTGACGTGCGCGGCACAGATGTCCCGAAAGCCAACGACGGTGATGGACCCGTTGACACACGCGGCACAGGTGTCACCAAAGCTGCCGCCTGAGACGGACGCGTCGACATACGCGGCACAGGCGTCTTGAAAGCGGAGGCCTGAGATGGACCCATTGATTGACGTGGCACAGGCGTCACGAAAGCAGCCGACGGCGACATGCTTGGTGACACACGCGGCAAGGGCGTCATCGCGACAAGAGGGCGAGATGGTTTCGACGTGACACGGTGCGTCGGCATTGTTGTCAGGGTTGGTTCGTTAGGTGACTGTGTCATTAACGGCTTTGATACCTGCGGGTTCCCGCGAAACGGTTGTGTCGTTGAAGCGTCGCCCAAAAGGGATTGGGCCTGAGTAGGTGATGGCTGCGTTGGGAACGTAATCGGCGCAGTTTGGGAGAATGGGCTCGGCATTGCGGTAATCAACGGCTTGACGCTCGGACTTGACACACGTGATGGTACTTCAGTATTTGCAGGCAAAGGCGCACCGGCATCCGATGCATCAGGAATGCGCGGCGGCAACGGCACAATAAATTCCGACGGGAGTGGATTGGGCTTACGTGGTGCGGGCGTCACCTTGATGACGGGAGCTTCACGAGACGGGTCATCGGTGCGCCCGACATCCGTGTCGCGATCGCCACCAACCTGACCCAGATACCCCAAACCCAAACCCCATTCCCGTTCAGTCCACGGACGATCCGGTAACCCCATCGTGAACACACGCAACCGGAAGTCCTCAAACAAACGATACGACAAACCCAAGTTAAAAACGCCGCTCTTAACACCTGCTGAACCCAGATACTCCCCCACCAACGACGCATCCGTCCCGATCGGAACACTCATTCCACCCATCATGCGCGAGTCGGTCATCGGGTTGCCGCTAAAGCCAAAGTGACCAGTTCCGACAGTCAGACGCCGCCCACCCCAAGGCACCTGAATATCCTGACTCACAACCAGATAGAGGTTGTTGCCATCGACATAACGTTCGCCACTGGCAACACCAATCAAACTGAGTCCCACCGCAACGGCAATCGGTCGTTCACGGGTGGGTTGCACCAGTTGATACTTGATGTGTCCTGTCAATCCGGTCAGATCCCGTGCCGGGACCCCGTACACCAAAGATGCTTCAATCCGATCCAAAACACCGAAGGTGCCGTAAACCGTCGGTGCGTAACGCGCGTCATAGGACAATAACTGAGCGCCAAGGCCAGCCCCGCGCAGACGCATCACGTGCGCGCTTGGCATCATCACCAGTCCCGTGTAGCCCCACAACGAGACGAAATCTGCGCCTGCTTCGGCATCTGCCGCAGCCACCGATGATGTCCAGCCAGTGAGCGCCAAAAAAACGGCCAACGCGCCACGCACCCAACGCGCCACGATGTTATACCGACAGTATTCCAGCATCACACCCTCAGATTCAAGGTCGAACAGGCGCGCGTTCCGGTTTGCCATCAGGCAGCTTCTGCTTACCCGTGCCTTGTCCTGCAACCGTAAACGCATCCCAAACAGACCAGACTTTCACACCCATGTTAAACGTGTAGGCAAAAACACGCAGAGCGGCACCCTGCGTGAGCCCGTCGCCAACCCACGCCACCGGAAACAATAGCCAACCAGAGGCCATGGCCCAACCTTTTTGCGGTTCCTGATTGTAAAACTGCCCGAGGCCATTCACCGCTATGGACAATCCTCCCGCGACCCACGGATTCTCACGCGGAAGGCCAAAAAAACGCGGCAGGTTATCGTCCTTCACTTCCCGCAACGGTTTCGAGGGGGTTTCTGAGCGGACCAGATAGTCAGCCGCCACGGCGCCCGGTGAAACAATTCCGAAGGTCAAGCAGACAACAGGCAGAAATAAACAAGCATACAGACTGCGCACGCGATCATTGTAGCAGATGCCCCTGTGACGTGTTCAGCTCGCCTCAGCCGATCCCGGAGTCGGTTTATGAATCGCCTTGGCGGTTACCGGAACGTGGGTTTCCATCGCTGCAATCTGACTCGCCGCATCAGGCCCGTGCAAGCCGAGTGCGACATTTTGCCACCACCCATTGTCGTCTCGATAGCGAAAGCGAGCGATCAAGCAATCGGGTGGCAACTCAGCGAGCACCGCACGATCCAAGCCCCGTACCGTGCTGGATGCGACTTCAAAAGCAGGCAAGGTTTCAACTTGCCATTGTTCAAGCGCGGCCCAAGGGAGTGTGGCGATCGCACGTCGTCCACGCCGCTCAAACAAAAGTAATCCGTCTTTGGCAAACACCACAACCGGGGCAAGAAAGAAACCAGGGACATCCGGGTGACCCCCCAGATAGCACAGAAGCCGCATTTTGACACTACCTGCCAAGTCTTTGATGCGACCTGACATCTGGGATTCCGTGTTGATGCGATCGCGACCAGCGAAGCCCATCAAGGCGATCGCCACCAAGGCAATCACAAACGGACTGATCAAAACCTGCAACGGCAACTCAGTCAAACCATCGTCCTCCCCATCGGGTATTTTATCACGGCACGCCAGGCACCAGCCTCTTGGGTGGCAAAACGTGTCGAAGGTCATAATCAGTCGTGGTAAGATATGGGGTCAGGCTCGGGTGCCTTGCCGGAAACGCGCGGTGGGTCCGGATCCTGGAAAGGTGAGATACGCCATGATCCCTTATCCTCAATTCAGTCCAACGTTGATCAGCCTCGGACCGTTGCAGATCCGCTGGTACGGACTAATGTACATTCTGGGTTTCGTCGCGGGATTCGCCATCTTGAAAAAACGCGCCAAAGAAACCGATTTGCGGCTCGATGCCGACACCTTGTCTGATTTCGCGTTCTACATTTTCATGGGCGTGTTGTTGGGTGGGCGACTGGGCTATGTACTGTTTTACAACCCATTGATGTTTCTGATGCATCCTCTGGAGATATTCGCGCTGTGGCATGGCGGCATGTCATTTCATGGCGGTTTGATCGGCACCATTTGGGGCGGCCTGTTGTTCAGCTACACGCGCGGCATACCCTTCTACCGCATCGCGGATGCGGTGATTCCAGCAATTCCGATCGGCCTTGGCCTCGGACGTCTGGGCAATTTTATCAACGGCGAACTTTGGGGCCGCGCCACTGACGTCAGTTGGGCGATGCAATTTCCAACGGATCCCCTGAATTTACCGCGACACCCCTCTCAACTTTATGAGTTTGCGCTCGAAGGCGTCGTCCTGTTCTTGATTTTGTGGTTCACGCGTACCAGGAATCTGCCACCCGGCGTGTTGTTCTGGAGCTTCTTCGGCTTTTATGGCACGTTTCGAATCATCGCCGAGTTTTTTCGCGAGCCTGATGCCCAACTGTCTTTCATCATGCCCAACATCACGGCCGGCATGTTGCTGAGTGTCCCCATGGTGCTGGTCGGATTCGGTTTCGTGCTCTGGCAGTTATGGAATCGCTTCCGCAATCGACTTGTGAACGCCTCCTGAGGCGCCTGGCTCGCGGGATTCGACACTCAAGACTGGCTTTTTAAATCGCTTCCAAACACCTTGTCAATCCCATCGCATCGTGAATGCGTGCGTTTGCGCCAGAACGATTGACGATGGCCGGGATGCAGACAAAGCGCCACTGCGTTTTTCGAGGCAACAACTGCAACCAACGATGCCACCACGGAATTGTTTCCCAATCAGGACGTCAGTCGGATTCGGGCAGCTTCAGAGGAATGAAGCGCGGCTCATCAGTGCGTTGCAGCATCGCGGGCCAATTTTCTTCTGCCTGACGCATCTTGTACCAATCCCACACCCAGACGCCAATACCCAATATCACCAACAACCAAGCCAAAAACCAGACGTGACCGGGCAATGTATCCAGTGACACGCTAAGCGCGGCCAAAACGAGTGCCCAAGAATTGTTGAGAAGATGCGCAAAAATGGCGACGCCAAGTTTGCCGGTTTCCCGATACAAATAACCGAACCAGAGTCCGAGAAGCAAGCGCGGTAACAAACCCGACACATCCAGGTGCGCCACCGCAAAGAGTCCGCCGGTCACCACGATCGCGACCCAAGGCGCCAAAGCGCGAATCAAAACACCTTGCACCACACCGCGATAAAGCATCTCTTCACTGATTGCTGGCAAAAGTCCCAAGGCGAACCAGGCGAAGACCAGCATTTCCCAACTCGCCTGCGGCAGCCACGTATCACCGGTTGCCAAGGCGTTGGCGTGCAACCTTCCTCCGATGGTCAACTCGATTGACGCAAAGCAGATGTAGATCGGGCCAGACAAAAACAAGATACCCAATGAGGGGCCCACGCGCCCGATCCGGAGACTGGGGAACTTTCCCAATGCCACACGCGGCGGCCAGTAGATGGCAACGATGGCTGGCGTCAACACACAAAAAACGGACACCAACAAAGAGAACCACGGCAAGGATGACGCTGAAGCATCCAGCGCGAACCATCTGAACAAGACGCGTAAGCCAAGCATCAAGATGAGCGAAATCGAAACAAGTCCAACGACAAAACCCAAAACTGGCACGCGCATCAGGAAGAACCGTCAGGCACGTTGGTGACCGTTGCCAACATCCGTCCTGTCAGCCCGCCACTGCCACGATACGAAAAAAAATGATCAGACGCGCAACGGGTGCACTGATTCGCGACACCAATCGATGATCGTGTAAGCCCCATTGCGGTCATTTGCAGCACATTGGCCTCCACGAGGTCCATGTGGCATCGATCGTTTCTCTCGGTTAAAACCTTGGCACCCCAATCCTTCAAGCGGATCCGGGTGGCCACGTCAGGTCCGATGTCAAAACAGCACGCTCCGATTGCCGGTCCAATCGCTGCACGCATCGCGGAGGCCGTTGCGCCGTGTTTGTGACACATCCGCTGGATACTCTGCATCACAATTTCCGCGACCGTTCCACGCCAACCCGCGTGAACAGCTGCTACAACGCCAACGTCTGGCGCATGCAACAAAATGGCCGCGCAATCAGCGGTCATCACACCAATCGGCAGCGATGGAAGATTTGACGTCAACGCATCCGCTTCGCAGGCGGGACCACCGGCAACTTCCTGTGCATCCACGACGCGATCGCCATGAACCTGCCGCACCGTGACACAATCACGCGACAAGTCCAACGCATGTACCCACCGTTCCCGATTGACTGCCACGTTGGACTGGCTATCACCCACCGCATCGCTCAGATTCAAGGACGCATAGACGCCCCCACTCACCCCACCCAGACGGGTTGAAAAACCGTGTCTGACACCCAGGGGCGGCCACGCCATATAAGGCAGGCCAAGCTCACTGACGCGTCGCTCAAAAAACTGACTGACCATTGCTGCCCTGATTCACGTCCCCACGCCCATACTCATTCAAACAGTATAGGGGATCACGCACTATTTGCACGGTCTTGACTAAAGACTGAATTTGCTCGCTTCAATGGCTGGATTTACCGTGTGAGCGCTGAAACTTTTACGCAAGACGACCTGATTGCCAACAACCAGCTCCACCCCCGTCAAAACACCCCTTGCCGGGTCGACGGTCGCACGCATCGACTCAATATCCCTGAACTTTGACGGACGCGCCAAAACCAGTACGTTTGGCCTTCCCGGCATCAGCGAAACCGGCGCTTGCGGAGCAGTCAACAAATCCATCAACGTGGCGTAATCACTTTGATCCAAAGTGTAACCACGCGTTGACTTGCTCCGCGCATCATCCAGGGTTCCTTGCAAAGTCACGATACTCAACATGCCGCCCGGCTTCGAGCTGATCTTCCGGGTTCGGGTGTCAAACACCGACTTGCTCCCATTTTTGATGGTCACAGAAGACTGGGATACTTCGTAGCGATACTGCCCCGGCCGTTTCAACCAGAAATCAACCTTGGACGATTCCACATCGCTCCCTTTTTCCCACGAATCATAATGCCCCTTAAACGTGCGGACCTGCGACCACTGACGCGCCAAGACGGACACCGTTTCCTGTGCCGCTCCACCCGGTATCCCCGGCGGCTCCATCGGTAAAATCGCCACATCCCTGCCGCTTTGGATCGGCTCGGGACACACGGGGGATTGCACCTCTTTCGAACATCCCAGACCGCCTGCGGCAAACAGCACGCCGAGCACAGCATGGCAGCAAAACCTGAATGGATCGATCGCTGCAAATCCGCCATTGTCGCCCTGAATCCGCACGAGTCATCTCCCTTATCACACTATCCCAGCCGTTATCGGCTCAACCT
>Ga0079301_1000592_pt1 | contig 17523 bp, 12 predicted proteins | sample Wag4_2014_7_11_3_FD_74797 | JGI IMG/M metagenome (GOLD analysis project Ga0079301, IMG submission 74797) | Fresh water mixed with fracking chemicals microbial communities from Ohio, USA - Utica-2 Time Series FC 2014_7_11 | ecosystem: Engineered > Industrial production > Chemical products > Input... | reverse complement strand
CGGCGTCCACCGCGATCACCGTCGCCCGAGCCGCCTTCCGTCGAGTCGCCGTCGGTCGAGTCGCCATCGTCCGACGATCCGTCTTCCGAGGAGTCATCGCCGTCCGAGTCTGCATCCGCAGCGTCGGCGTCGTCCGCCTCGCCATCGTCGCGATCGGTGCCCGACGCATCGCGCGCGGATCGCTTCGGCGTCCGGCCGCTGGCGCGATCGTCGCTCGACTCCGCCTCGAACTCGTCCGATGCGTCGTCGTCGCCGTCACCCTGCGGAGCCTCTGCATCCGAGCCTTCGCCCGTACGCGCGTCGGACTCGCCGCTCGCCGACTCGCCATCGCGATTGCGACGTCCGCCGCGGCGCCGGCGCCGACGCTTGCGGCGACGGCCGCCCTCGCCCTGTTCGCCCTGCTCGCCGCCGGTTCCGTTCGCCGACTCGGACTCGGACTCCATCTCGGCCTCGTACTCCGGCTCCGGCGTCGGCTCCGGCGCGTCGAACGGCGGCTTGCCGTACGCCTTGCGGATCTCGTCGCCCTGTTCGCCCGAGAGCAGCGACTGGTGGCCCTTCACCTCGATGCCGAGCTCGGCGCACTTCGCCAGGACTTCCTTGCTGGTGAGCTCGATCTCCTTCGCGATCGCGTGGACGCGGATCGGATCGCTCGGCTCGCGCGGCGGCGGCGGGGGAGGCGCCACGCGCTTCGGCCGCGAGGCCGGGGCGGGAGCCCTCGTGGGCTGCTCGGCGGGCTGCTCGGCGGCGCGATCATCCTCGCCGCCCTCGCTGCCTTCGCCGTCACCCGATTCGCCGTCGGCCTGCGGACGATCCTCGCCGTCGCGGCCCTCTCCATCGCGACCACCACGGCCACGACCGCGACGACGACGACGACGACGGCCGCGCCGGCCACCCTCGCCCTCCTCGCGACGCTCGCCGCCCTTCGCGCCTTCGCCCTCGCCATCGCGACCGTCCTCGGAGTCTCCGTCGGAATCGCGGTCGTCGTCGCGCGCGCGGCGCGCGCGCTCGGCGGCCTCCTTGGCCATTCTGGAGACCTCGGCCTCCTCCGCGTCGATCGCCTCGGTGATGCTCGGCTCGTCCTCGTCGATGTCGGGCAGATCCTCGAATCCACCCGAGAGGATCATCGAGGTCGCGTCCGCCGCGGCCGGCTTCCTGCGGCGGCGGCGCCGACGGCGTCCGCCTCCACCCTGGCCGTCACCACGCTCGCCGCGGCCATCGCCGCGCGCCTCGCCGGACGCACCGGCCTCGTCATCTTCGATCTCGGTCGGCAGGCTGGAGAGCGACGGCAGCTGCACGCGCTGCGGGCGGTCGAGATCGACATCCGCGCCGCGGTCGTCGTAGGCGTACAGGTCGACGCGGTCGACCGCGATCGCCTCGCTGATGCGCACCTCGATCTTCTTGCCGAAGAGATCCTCGAGCTCGACCATCGCGCGGCGCTTGCGGGAGAGCAGCACCGCCGCGACCTTCGCCGAGCACACGACCTCGAGCCGCGACACCTGCTGCATGTCGAGCACGAACTGGATGCGCCGCATCGCGTCGGACGCGACGGTGTCCGGCATGCGGATCTCGCCGAGACCCGCGCAGTGCGGGCACTCCATGTAGTGGGTCTTCCGCAGGCTCGGCCGCATGCGCTGGCGCGTCATCTCGATGATGCCGAACTCGCTGATCTGCGACACCGTCGTCTTCGCGCGGTCCTTCTGGAAGTGCTTCTTGAGACGGTCCTCGATCTCGCGGCGATGCTTGCTCGCGCGCATGTCGATGAGGTCGTTCACGATCACGCCGCCGAGGTCGCGCAGGCGCAGCTGGCGGGCGATCTCGTCGACCGCCTCCTGGTTGGTCTGGAACGCGTTGGTCTCGCTGTCGCGCGCGCTGCGCGAGCGGCCCGAGTTCACGTCGATCGCGACGAGCGCCTCGGCCTGGTCGATGACGAGCGCGCCGCCCGACGGCAGCGGCACCTCGCGCGCGTGGATCAGGTCCACCTGGCGCTCGACGTCGAACGCGTGGAAGATCGGCATGCGGCGATCCCAGAAGTGCACCTTCGCCGCGGTGCGCGGCGAGACGACCTCGAGGAACGCGCGCGCCCGGGCGAACGAGCTCTCGCTGTCGCACACGATGCCGTCGACGCTGGTGTCGATCGAGTCGCGGATGGTGCGCAGCAGGATGTCGCCCTCGGCGTAGAGCTGGCACGGCGCGCCCACGGCGTCCATGCGCTTCTCCATCACCTGCCACAGGCGGGTGAGGTACTGCGCGTCGCGGGCGAGCTCGGTGCGCGTCGCGTCGAAGCCCGCCGTCCGCAGGATGAAGCCGAAGCCCTCCGGCAGGTTGAGCGAGTCGAGGATCTTGCGCATCTTGCGCCGACCCTCCTCGTCGTCGACCTTGCGGCTGACGCCGACATTGTCCATGTCGGGCATCATCACGAGCAGGCGGCCCGGGATCGAGAGGTAGCTGGTGACGGTCGGACCCTTGGAGCCGATGCCCTCCTTGAGCACCTGCACCGTGATCTCCATGCCGCGCTTGAGCGCGTCCTGCATCATCGGGCGCGCGCGGCGGGGGACCTTCTTGCCGACCTTCTCGGTGGTCTCCTTCTTGCCGCCGTCGCGGCTGGCCGGGAAGTACTTCGGGTGCAGGTCGGAGATGTGGAGGAAGCCGTTGGCGCCCTCGCCGAAGTCGACGAACGCGGCCTGGATGGCCGGCTCGACGTTCACGACGCGCGCCTTGTAGATCGAGCCGACGTTGGTGCTCGTCGCCGCGCGCTCGGAGTAGAACTGCATCAGCTTGCCCTGCTCGAGGATCGCGATGCGCGTCTCGTCGCCGGGCACGTCGTTCACCACCACGAGCTGCTTCGGCTTGTCGCCGCGGTGCGCGACCAGCGGGTCGTCGCCCTCGTCGAGGATCGGCTCGGCGGGCACGTCGAAGTCGCGCATCGAGGCGCGCGCGTAGGCTGCGGCGGCCTCGTCGGCGTCGGCGCGGGCCTCGGCCTCCGCCTCGGCGAGCGCGGCCTCCTCCTCGGGGGAGAGCTGCACGGCGTCATCGGCGGCGTCGCCGTCGGTTTCGCCGTCGTGCTCACCGTCGTGCTCACCGTCATGCTCGGCCGGCGCGTCCCCGTCGGTCAATTCGTCGGCGTCGGCGAAGCCGAAGCCCATGCCGGGATCCGAGGTGAACTCGGAGGCGGGGTGGTCGTGCGCGCTGTGGTGCTCGTTGTGAGCCTGGCCGTGGTGTTGGCCATGGTGCTCGCCGTGGTGTTCGGCATGGTGTTCGCCGTGCTGCTCGCCACCCGGGTTGGTCGTGTTGTCACTGTCCATCGATCGGTCGCTTCTCTCTGGCGTGTGCCAGACTGCGAAACCGAGTGCGCACAGGATGTTGGCTGGGGAGGGCGCCCGCGCGCGGCGGAGCACCCAGGATGCGGAGAGTGGGGACCCGAGACAATCGGGCCGGCGCACTCGCCTCGCGTGGTCGCTGCATCGTCCTCCGGGATCGGTCACGCGCGGTGCGCGGGAGCCGAGTCGTCCGGGGCGTGCGCAGCGGCGCACGCGATGTTCCTTTCGACCATCCATCGCGCAGTCGCGCGGGCTGTCATGGTCGCCCAGCCGTCCCGGGGCCCGGCTCGTCGAAGGACGAGCCGCGCGGTTCGGGAGAGGGAGGCCGGTGCGCTCGCGAGATCGCGGATTGGCACACGGCTTTCATCCTGCTTGGGGGCGTCACGCGCCCTCGCAAACGGCTTCAAGTTTCGTTGTGGATCCCGCGTCGCGTCACTCGGCTATCCAGCCGCCGAACGAATCGGGATCGATCTTCCTGAGTTCGTCGCGGAGGGTGTTGAGCACCTGCCGCTCGGAATCGAACGAACCAACCCGGCGGGCCAGCTGTTCGCAATGTTCGATGTCCACCGACCGGATGACCCGCTTGATGAGCGGGATCTGGCTCGGGACAAGCGAGAGTGTACGCAAGCCGAGTCCGATCAGCAACATGGTGTAGATCGCCTCGCCGGCGACCTCGCCGCAGAGGGAAACGTCGATTCCCGCCCGACGGCCCGATCGGATCACCTGCTTGACGAGATACAGGACCGCCGGGGAGGCGCCCGTGTAGAGGTTCGCCACCCGCTCGTTGCCGCGGTCGACCGCGAGCGTGTACTGGATCAGGTCGTTGGTGCCGATCGAGAAGAACGAGCACTCGTCCGCGAAGGCGCGCGCCAGCAGCGCGGCGCTCGGGACCTCGACCATGATGCCCGTCTGCAGGTTGCGGTCGAAGGCGATGCCCTCCTCGTCGAGCTCCTCGCAGACGTCGTTGAGGATCATCTTCGCCTGCCGCAGCTCCATGAGCGTCGACACCAGCGGGAACATCACCTTCATCGGGCCGAACGCCGAGGCGCGCAGGATCGCCCGCAGCTGCGTCTTGAACAGCTCGCGGTTCTGCAGGCAGTAGCGGATCGAGCGCAGGCCGAGGAACGGGTTGCGCTCGGGCTCGTGCGCCCGCTGCTGCGTGTACTTGTCGGCGCCGAGGTCGAGCGTGCGGATCGTGCACGGCCGTCCCGCGAGCAGCTCGAGCGTGCGCTTGTACGACTGGAACTGCTCGTCCTCGCTCGGCTCGTGGTCGTTGGTGAGGTAGAGGAACTCGGTGCGGTAGAGGCCGACGCCGTCGCCGCCGTTCGCGAGGACGCTCTCGACCTCGTGCGGGAACTCGATGTTGCCGAGCAGCTGGATGCGCTGGCCGCACTTGGTCACGGCCTCGAGGGGGGCGGTCTCGCGCAGCACGCGGCGGTACGCGCTGAAGCGGTCCTGCTGCGTGCGGTACTCGTCGAGGGTGCGCTCGTCTGGGCGGATGACGACCACGCCCGTGTCGCCGTCGACGATGACGAGGTCGCCGTCCTCGGCGCGCTCCATCAGCCGCTGGCAGCCCACGACGCAGGGGATCTCGATCGCGCGCGCCACGATCGAGGTGTGGCTCGTGCGGCCGCCGAGGTCGGTGGCGATGCCGAGGATGCGGCGCCGGTCCATGCCGGCGGTCTGCGACGGCGTGAGCTCGTGCGCGACGATGATCACGCTCTCCGACAGCTTCGACAGGCGCGACTCGTTCTCGCCCATGAGCTTGCCGAGCACGCGGCGCTCGAGGTCGAGCACGTCGTTCGCCTTCTGCCGGAAGACCTCGTTGCCGATCGCCTTGAACTGGTCGGTGACCTTCTTGAAGCTGTCCGCGACCGCGAGCTCGACGTTGATCAGGTCCTTGCGGATCCGGTCGCGCATCGGTCCGAGCAGCGCCGGATCCTGCAGCAGCCCGAGGTGGAAGCCGAAGATCTTCGCCGCCTCGCGCCCGAGCTGCTGCTCGGTGCGGTCCCGCAGCAGGATCAGGTCGGCGTTCGCGTCCCGCAGCGCCGCATCGAGCCGCGCGAGCTCGGCGTCGACCTCGGAGGGATCGATGTCGCGGTGCGGGACGTGCGTCTCCGCCTCGCCCAGCACGAAGACCCGCGCGATCACGATGCCGGGCGAGACGGGAATGCCCTTCACCGTCTGCATGGCCCTCGGTGGAGCCTTGGAATGTGCGTGCGAGTGCGGCATCGGGTCCTGCAGTCTAGCGAATCGGAAAAAGCGAGCCGCCCGCGGCGAACGCCGCGGGCGGCTCGTGAATCACGCTCCTGGCGCTCAGTTGCCGCCGTCCTTGACCTCGTACTCGGCGTCGATCACGTCGTCCTTCGGCTTCGCGCCGTCGGTCGCCGCACCGGCCTCGCCGCCGGCCTTCGCCGACTCGTACGAGATCTTGCCGAGCTCCTGCGCGGCCTGGTTGAGGGCGTCGAGCGCCTTCTGGATCGCGGCGGGATCGTCGCCCTTGACGCGCTCCTCGACGTTCGAGATCGCGCTCTCCACGGCGCTGCGGGTCGCCGCCGGGACCTTGTCGCCGAGATCCGTCATGGCCTTCTTGGTGCCGTAGACGATCTGCTCGGCCTGGTTGCGGAGGTCGACGAGCTCGCGGCGCTTCTTGTCGGCGTCGGCGTTGGCCTCGGCCTCGCGCTTCATCTTCTCGATGTCGTCCTTCGACAGGCCCGACGAGCCGGTGATCTTGATCTCCTGCTTCTTGCCCGTCGCCTGGTCGGTGGCGGACACGTTGAGGATGCCGTTCGCGTCGATGGCGAACTCCACGTCGATCTTCGGCATGCCGCGCGGCGCGGGCGGGATGCCCGTGAGGTCGAACTTGCCGAGGCTGCGGTTGTCGCCGGCCATCGGACGCTCGCCCTGCAGCACGTGGATCGTGACCGAGTTCTGGCTGTCGGCCGCCGTCGAGAAGGTCTCCTTCTTCGAGGTGGGGATGGTGGTGTTGCGCGGGATGAGCGCGGTCATCACGCCGCCGAGCGTCTCGACGCCGAGCGAGAGCGGGGTGACGTCGAGCAGGAGCACGTCCTTCACGTCGCCGACCAGCACGCCGCCCTGGATCGCGGCGCCGATGGCGACGACCTCGTCGGGATTGATCGAGCGGTCGAGCGTCTCGGTCTTGAAGATCTCCTTCGCGATCGCCTGCACCTTGGGGATGCGGATCGAGCCGCCGACCATGACGACCTCCTGCACCTCGGAGGCGTTGAGCTTGGCGTCCTTGAGCGCCTGCTCGCACGGACCGCGGAGCCGCGTGAAGAGGTCGGCGCAGAGATCCTCGAACTTGGCGCGGGTCACCGTCACCTGGAGGTGCTTCGGACCGGTCTGGTCGGCCGTGATGAAGGGCAGGTTGACCGTGGTCTCCATCTGGGTGGAGAGCTCGATCTTCGCCTTCTCGGCCGCTTCCTTCAGGCGCTGGAGAGCCATCGCGTCCTTGGTGATGTCGATGCCTTCCTTCCTGCGGAACTCGTCGGCGAGGAAGGTGATGATGCGGTCGTCGAAGTCGTCGCCGCCGAGGTGGCCGTCGCCGTTGGTCGAGAGCACCTCGAACACGCCGTCGCCGACGTCGAGGATCGACACGTCGAAGGTGCCGCCGCCGAGGTCGAACACGGCGATGCGGGCGTTCTTCTTCTTCTCGAGGCCGTAGGCGAGCGCGGCGGCGGTGGGCTCGTTGATGATGCGCTCGACCTTGAGGCCGGCGATCTCACCCGCGTCCTTGGTGGCCTGGCGCTGCGCGTCGTTGAAGTAGGCGGGCACGGTGATGACCGCGCGCTCGACCTTCTCGCCGAGGTAGTCCTCGGCGACCTTCTTGAGCTCCTGGAGGACGATCGCGCTGATCTCCGGCGGCGTGTACTGCTTGCCGCGGATGTTCACCTTGACGAGGTCGGCGCCCGAGCCGAGCACCTCGTAGGGGACCATCCTCTGCTCCTTGGCCACCTCGTCGGTGCGGCGGCCCATGAAGCGCTTGATCGAGTAGATGGTGTTCTTCGGGTTGGTGACCTGCTGGTGCTTGGCCGGCTGGCCGACCAGGCGCTCGCCCTTCTCGGTGAAGGCGACGACCGAGGGGGTCGTGCGCGCGCCCTGCGCGTTGATGAGCACCTTCGGCTGACCGCCTTCCATGATGGCGACGCACGAGTTGGTGGTGCCGAGGTCGATGCCGATGATCTTGCTGGTTCCGGTGGACATGGGTGCGTTCCTTTCAGGCTGCGGCGAGTGCTTCGCCGGAGCCGTAAGACCTTCCTGAGGCCTTCTCGATGCCTTCGACCTCCGGCCGGTCCCGCGACGGGTTCCGGTGAGGTCGCCGCACTTTGCAATGACCGTGCCAGCCTCGGAAGGGGGATTCGGGCGCCAATCGGGGGACGAACTGGCGAAGGGCGTCGGCGCGTCTGCCAAGTTGGCGGTTTCGCACGGCGGGCGGCGGGTGCTACCCTGCGGCGATGCCTTCGGATCGGATTGTGATCGACCACGACGACTTCGACCTCGCCTGCGAGGTCATCCAGGATGCGACCAACCTCGCGCTCGCCGCGCGGGCGACGCTTCCGCCCGAGGCGATCGTCCAGAAGCCCGATGGCTCGGTGGTCACGGCGGTGGATGTCGCGCTGCAGGTGCTGATCCTGTCGAGACTTGAGGAGGTCTTCGGGGTGGTGCCGACCATCGCCGAGGAGGACCGCCATTCGATCGGCGGCAAGCCTGCCGCCGAGGCCCACTGCCGTCGGCTCCTGGCAGACTGGGGGTTCGAAGGCGGCGAGGCCGGCATCGAGCGCGCCCTCGCGTCGGGGGGGTTCGACGGGCCGACCTCCGAGGTCGACTACACCTGGGTGCTCGACCCGATCGACGGGACGCAGGGGTACGTCGACGGCGACCACTGGTGCCCATGCCTCGCGCTGCTGCGGCGGGGCGAGGTGGTCTTCGCCGCCAACGGCCATCCGACCGTGCTCGGGGGCATGCTGCTCAGCGCCGCCAAGGGCGAGGGCGCGTGGTGGTTCCCGCTGGCGGGCGGTGAGTTCAGCCGCGCCGAGGTCTCGCAGCAGCCGCTCGCGCCGGGTGAGTCGGTCCGCGTGGTCGCGCCGGCGCGTGCGACCGCGAGCCAGGTGCGCGCGCGCACCGCGATCGGCGAGGTGACCGGTCATCCGTGTGCGCTCGTGCACTCCGACAGCCAGGCGAAGTACGCGCATGTGATCGCGGGCGCGGCCGACATCGCGTTCAGCCGCCGCGGCGCGGGTCCGGGCAAGTACCTGTGGGACCACGCGGGCGCGATCCTGCTCGCCCGCGAGGCCGGCGCGTGGGTCGGCGACACCGATGGCCGCGACATCGATCTCTCGCGCGGTCGACGCCTCGACGCGAGCCGCGCCGTGATCTGCACCGCGCGCGGGCTCGGCCCCGCGATCGCGCGCGAGCTCGCGCGGCGCGACGTGGTGGAGGGCTATGTCTCCCGTGACCACGGCGGGGAGGGCTCGGTGTGGTCACGGGGCGATGCATGAACCCGACGCGTTGGGCGAAGGTCCCGGTGGTCTGCGTGCTGCTGGTGCTGCTCGCGTCGCAGTTGCTCACCGACCGCATCGGTCCGCTGCAGTTCCTGTGGTGGACGCCGCGGGTGATGCTCGTGTCCGCGGCGATCGCCGGATTCGCGGTGCTGCTCGCGATCGCCCGCAACCGCCGCTGGCCCGCCGTCGAGCAGCGCCGCCTCGCGGTGTGGCTGGGCGCGTCGGCGATCCTGGGTCTTGCGTGCACCTGGAGCGACTGGGGACTGCCGCGCGCGCGACCCGAGGGCGCGTTCCGCCTCGCGCACTGGAACATCTGCAATCCCACGCGCGCCGATGCGCCGCCGTCGGTCGACACGATGCTCACCTTCGAGGCCGACGCGATCCTGCTCACCGACGTGGGGCTCGCCTTTGCCGAGGGTGGCGCCGAGCGCATGGCGGCGTCGGGCTACGCGATCGCGCGCGCCGGTCCGTTTGCGATCGCCTCGCGCGCGCCGATCGTCGAGGCGCGTCCCGTCTACGCCGCGCGCGGACGCGCGCTGTCGCGATTCGTGCTCGCGACGCCGCAGGGACCGCTCGCGATCGACGCGGTCGACCTGCCGAGCGAGACCACCATGCACCGCTCCAGCTCTGTGCGCGCGTTCGTCGCGACGCTGGAGGAGATCGGGCATCTCGGAAATGACCGCGTGCGCGCCGACCTGCTCGTGGGCGACTTCAACATCACGCGCGGAAGCGCGTCGCTCGCGCAGCTCGCGCCCGACGCGACCGAGGCCTTCGCCGACGCGGGCACCGGTTGGGGCGGCACCTATCCGCGCGCGTGGCCGTACTGGGCGATCGATCAGACGCTCGTGCGCGCGCCGTGGAGGGCGTTGCGGTCGGAGATCGTGGATCCCGGCCGATCGCGGCACCGCGCGCAGCTGGTGGATCTCGTTCGGGTTGGGAGCGGGGGCTGAGGGACGAGCACCAAGGCGGCGCGCAAGCACGGGCCTCAGCGCTTGTAGTCGTCGGTCTCGAGCGTCTTCCAGAGGTCGGTGTAGAGCTGCGCAGGCTCGACGAGGCTGGTCACCGACGGGATGAGCTCGCGCATCTCGTTGCCCGAGTCGTTGCGCCAGTCGACGTGTCCATCGCCGAAGAGGCGGTTGGTGCCCCGGACATGGTTGATGTCGGACTTGAGCCGCATGCCGTCGACGACGAGGAGCCGATCGGAGCGCATGGGATCGACCACGCGCCGCGACGAACCCGGTCCGGCGCCGGTGCCGACCTTCTCGAGGTGGCCGCGGTAGTGGTAGTTCGCGTAGGCGGGGCTCAGGGTCTCGCTGTCGAGGAACATGCCACCGATCTGGGTCTGGTAGCGCTCGAACGGATGCTCGCCGCGGTGGCACGGGCAGTACAGCAGCCGAGCGTCGGGGAGATAGCCGCCCGTCGAGGCGCAGCGGAGCAGATGCCCGAGGCCCTCGAGGCGCTGGCCATCGGGGGTGGTGAGCGCCATGCCTTCCGAGTAGCGCGGCGACGCAAGCGTGGCGGCCATCAGCGTCGGAAGCCGGTCCGCGCTGTCGTCGAAATAACCGACCAAGGCGCCGCCGATCTGGCGTAGGTTATTGGCGCATCGCATGCGGTCCGCGGCGTCGCGTGCGCGGGCGAGCGACGGCATCAGGATGCCGGTGAGCAGCACCACGATCGAGATCACCACCAGGAACTCCACCAGCGTGAAGCCGCGGCGGGCGACGGAAACCGTTCGTTCGTGCGCCAGGGGTTCGGTGCGGATGGAACCGCCGACGACACCACCACTGGCCTGCGCGGCGGGAAGATTCCCGATGCGGTCGGCCAGGACGCGGTGCGGAGAATGGCTGCTGGGTCGAACCATGAACGGTTCTCAACAACGAATTCTCTTCGCCCGGTGGGGCGCGGAGTTCGCAACCCAGATCGATCGGCCGTCACGGCGCCGGAAGATCGAGCAGAGTCGGAACTTCTCCAAGATACTCGTTCGTTTGGAGTTGGAAAGGAATTGCCTCTGGATTTGTGAGGGATGCGAGGTAGGCTGCGCTCGGGTGCATTCCCGCCCGCGGTCCCGACCCGCGCCGGGAGACCTGAACTTCCGCGGTTTTGCGGCCGATGCGCGCGCGGATCGGACCCCGAATGTGCCGATTCTCGGCGGTGTGGTCTGGATCCGACCTGCGCCTCGACGGTGACCCGCGACGGTCGACGAAGGCACGGCTCGGGCGCATCGGTGGCAGACGACGACCATCCGGAGTACCTCCTTGGAGCAACAGGAGCGCATCGACTGGGAACTCATGCAGCGGGTCGCCGCCGACGACGAGGCGGCGATCGAGGAGCTGTATGCCCGCTTCGGAGCGCTGGTGTTCCAGTCCGCCCGCCAGGTGCTTCGCACCCGCGCCGAGACGGAAGACGCGGTCCAGGAAGTGTTTGTGCGCCTCTGGCAGACGGCGGACCGCTTCGATCCCCAGCGTGCCAAGTTGGTGACCTGGGTCATGCTCATCACCCGCCGGCACCTGATCGATCGGCTGCGACGGCAGTCGGCCCGCCCCGAGCGGTCGGGGCTCGACGAGACTCGGATCGATGATGGACGGACGGCCAGCCCCGCAGGCTGGAATCGTTCGGAAGGCCGCCTCGGGGTCGATGAGGAGGCCTCGGAGAGCCGGGAGCGGCTTCGCAGGCAGCTCCAGCGCCTTCCGGAGCTCCAGCGCACCGTGATCGAGCGGGCCTACCTCCAGGGGTTCAGCCTCCGGGAGATTGCGGCCCAGCTCGACGCCCCCCTTGGCACGATCAAGAGCGCGCTCAGCCGCGGACTTGCGAAGCTTCGTGAGCTCGAAGGCGGCGGGGAGGCGCGCGGATGAGTCATTCCGAAAGTGGCCGACCGGCGGAAATCGCGGCGTTGAGGCGGGCGGGCCAATCGGGGCGCTTCTGCAATCCTCGGCGGGGCTTGCAACCGATGAAGGGGGCGCTCCGTAAGGGGCACCCGACGACGAACGACGCAGCCGGAAGAGTGACCGGTGTCGTGTTTGAGATGAAGGCCTCGCATCGAGGGGTGGACCATCCGCCAAGCCTCGACAGAGTGCCGGGGCTCTCGCCCAGCAGCGTGAGTTCCAACGCCCGCGCGAGCGATCCGACCAAGAGACGTTGACCATGCCCGAGACGCAGAACACGACCCGAGATGAACTCCTCGAACTCGCCATCGCCGACGCGATGGGCGTGCTCGACGAGGTCGACTCCGCGCGCTTCGAGCGTGCGTTCGCCGCTGCGATCCCGAGCGTGCAGGCCGAGGTGCGCGCGATGCAGGATCGCGTCGTCGCCGACCGTGCGCTGCTGTCCGATGAACTGCCCCCGGCGTCGCTGCGGCTCAAGACGCTTGCCCGAGTCGCGTCCGCCATCGAGGAGGAGCGCGCTGCGGCCGCTCCGATCGCGACCATCGGCCCCGCCCGCGCCGTGCGCGGCGGCGATGCCGCCCAGGCCGACCTGCAGCGCGAGCAGCTGGTGCGCGAGATCATCGAGCGTTCGGCGCACGAGCGTCGGCCCACCCAGCATCTCTGGCGCGCCGCGGCGCTCTTCCTGTTCGCGGCGCTGGCCGTGGCGCTCTACTTCCAGATGGAGCAGCGCCGGGTCTCGAACCGCCTGATGGATCTCGTCGACGGCAAGCTCGTCGATGACTCGATGCATGCGATCGCCCGCACCACCGAGGGTTTCGACTTCGCGCGGGCGCGCGCGCTGCGCGTGCTCGACGCCGACGGCCGCGACGAGAAGCTCGTTCACGCCTACCTCGATGAGTCGAGCAACCGCATCTGCGTGGTCGCGTTCGGCGTCGCCGAGTCCGGCAGCCCCGTGCGGGTCGTGGCCGGCGACCGCAAGGAGCCCGTGCCCGTCCTGGCCAGCATCGTCGAGAGCCGTGGATTCGGCGTGATCTTCGATCTTCCGTCGGAGCGTGCCGTGCTCGGTCTCGAGATCGGCGGACGTGCGTTCACCATCGTGGTTTGACGATCGTGCGCTGACGATCGTGCTTGAGCGATCGTGCTTGAGCGATCGTGCGATGACGATCGTGCTTGAGCGATCGTGCTCTGACGATCGTGGTCTTCGGTCGCCCCAGGCCGAGTTCGCGCGCGACGTCGTCAACCGCTCTTGCGGAGCCATTCCTCTTCGAGTTCCGACTGCTCCTTGTGGAGTTCGTCGCGGCGTGCGAGCAGCTTCTTCGTCTTGGTGGCGTCGGAGCCGACCTTGGGATCGGCGAAGTCGGCGTCGATGCGCGTGAGCTCGCGGCCGATGTCGGCGATGCGCGCCTCGATCTTCTCGAGGGGCAGGTTCGAGAAGCGGCTCTTCGAGGGAGGATTCGACTTCGCGCCGGGCTTGCCGTTCGACGGGGGATTGGGCTTCGCGCCGGCCTTCGCCGCGCCCTGCTGGGCCGACTTCGGAGCCGGCGCGGGCGACGCCTTGCGCGAGCGCTCCGCGGCGGCCGCAGCGCGGTCGGACTTCTCCTTGGCCTCCCAGTCGCGGTAGGAGCCGTCGAAGACGCGGGTGTTGCCCTCGCCGTCGAGGATCACGAGCTTGTCGCAGACATCGTCGAGCAGCGCGCGGTCGTGGGAGATCAGCAGCAGCACGCCGCCGTGGCCGCCCTTGCCGCCGATGCGGGTCTTGTCGACGTCGCCGAAGCGGTCGAGCGCCTCCTCGAGCCGCTCGGCGCTCGGGATGTCGAGGTGATTGGTCGGCTCGTCGAGCACGAGCAGGTTCTTTGCGCTGGCGATGAGCGACGCGAGCACGAGGCGGCCGCGCTCGCCGCCGGAGAGGTCGCCGAGCGCCTTGTCCTGCTCCTCGCCGGTGAAGAGGAACGCGCCCGCGAGGTTGCGTGCCTCCTGCTCGCTCGCGCGGGGCGAGCCCTCGAGCGAGCGGATCGTGTTCTGCAGGAACTCCCAGGCGAGCTGCTGCTTGTCGAGGTGGTCCTGGGTCTGGCGGAACCAGCCGACGGAGAGCCGCGGCGAGCGCTTGATCTCGCCCGAATCGGGCTCGAGGTCGCCGAGCAGCGTGCGCACGAGCGTGGTCTTGCCGGCGCCGTTCGGGCCGATGATGCCGATGCGGTCGCCGGGGCGCGCGGACAGCGAGAGGTTCTTGAAGCAGACGCGGTCGCCGAAGGACTTCGAGATGCCCTCGGCGACGAACGCGAAGTCGCCCATCTGCGGCGGATCGGGCAGCTCGAGGTTCATCACGCCGAGCTCGGCGTGCTTCTCGACCAGCGAGTCCTGCTTGAAGCGCTCGAGGCGCGTCTCGCGGCCGCGGGCCTGCTTGGCGCGCTGGCCGGCCTTGTAGCGGTCGATGAACGCCTGCTCCTGGCGGATCTTGTCCTGCTGCTTCTCGTGCTGGCGCTCGACGGTGAGCATGCGCTCGGCGCGGAGCGCGCGGAACGCCGCGTAGTTGCCGGGGTACTCGCGCAGCACGCCGCGGTCGATCTCGATGATGCGGGTGACCACGCGGTCGAGCAGCCAGCGGTCGTGCGAGATGAGGACGACGCTGCCCTTGAACTCGTCGGCGAGGAAGTCCTCGAGCCAGCGGCGGCCCTCGATGTCGAGGTGGTTGGTGGGCTCGTCGAGGAGCAGCAGGTCGGGGTTCGACAGCAGGAGCCGCGCGAGGCCGAGCCGCGCCTTCTGGCCGCCGGAGAGGCCCTTGATCGGCAGGTCGAAGTCGTCGTCGGTGAAGCCGAGGCCGTGGAGCGCGGCGTCGATCTTGTGGTCGATCGCGTAGCCGCCGGCGGCCTCGATGGCGCCCTCGAGCTGGACCTGGCGGTCCATGAGCTTCTCGAGCTCGTCGGGCTCGGCGGTGCCCATGCGCTCGTACACGCCCTCGAGCTCGGTCTTGAGCTGGTCGATCGAGGCGAACGCCTCGGCGGCGGCGCCGCGGAGGGTCTTGTCCTGCGGCAGCTTCGGGTCCTGCTCGAGGTAGCCGATCCGCACGGTGCGCGCGATCTGCACCTCGCCGTCGTCGGGCTTCAGCACGCCGCAGATGAGCTTGAACAGCGTGCTCTTGCCGCAGCCGTTGCGGCCGACGAGACCCACGCGCTCGCCTTCGTGGATGGAGCCGCTGACCCCGTCGAGCAGGAGTCGGGTGCCGTGGCCGAAGCGGAGATTGGCGAGGGTGACGAGCGACATGGCGAGAGACCCGCAAGCGTAGCGAAACCGCGCGGTGATGGCGCTGGCCGCGCCGGAGGGGTCCGGAAGCGTCAGTCGCGGGGGATCGGCTTTCCGCGCCACTCCCATAGCCAGCCGACCAGTCGTCGGTCGCGGGGCGGGAAGATGGTGCGCGCGACACCCGCCGCGATGGACGGCGAGACGACGGCGACCAAGGCCGTGTACGCGACCATCACGCACAGGGACACGGCGGCGAAGAAGGGGAGGTTGGCCGCGTTGGCCGCGTTGGACCAGGCGCGGGTGCTGCCGACGGCGACGCCGGAGTACTGCGCGTCGACCGTGTGGATCGCGAGCGCGATGCCGCTGCCGACGACGGCGGGAAGCGCGCACCAGATCGCACGCCGGAGGACGGAATGCCGCAGCAGCCCGATGCCGAGGAAGATCGCGAACGGGGTCGCGACCACGAGACCGATCGCCTGCAGCAGCGCGAAGGGGAGCAGCGCGTCCCACGACCTCCGGCTGGCGGAGATCGCGGCCTGTCCCGCGTCGGACGCGAGCCAATCCTCGTCGACGACGCCCCAGCGCGTGTTCTTCTGCGGGTCGGCGGCGTCGGCCGGTGCGGTGGGTCTGGGGCCCGTCCGGGCGTAGATGGCCACGAGCGCGTTGCCCGACTCCTGGGCGGCGATGGACGTGGAGGCGCCCGAAAAGCCGCCGGTTGCGGCGGCGAGCGCGATCGCCGCGGCGATCACGAGGGCTGCGAGCGTCGACGCGGTCACCGACTTGATGCGGTTGATCCAGGGCGTGGCGGTCGGGTACTCGAAGAGCGCGCTGGGAGAACCGCATTCGCCGCAGCGCACGAAGAGCAGGCCCGTGTCGGCGTCGCGTTCGATGGTGCGGCCGAGGAGCGGATGGAGGCACTGCATGCAGAGCCGGTCGCCGTCGAGGGTCTCGCGCACGGGAGAGACTGCGGGCGGACGCGAGGTGTCTTGCTGGCGCGTGGTCTCTGGCTGGCGCGTGGTCTCTGGCTGGCGCGTGGACTCCGGCATGCGCTGGACTCCAGCGTCGCCGGAGTCGGGCTCGTGAGGTTGCGGGGCGGATGGCATGGGCGGTTGGCGCTCGGGTGGGATGGCTGCGGCGCGCAGGGAGGCGGCGTCGCGCTCAATGCGAGGGGATGGCGGCGGACGGCGCTGCATGCCGCTGCGGCAAGCGTGCGTGGCCCTTTCGGAGGAAGACGTGGTTGCGGCGGTGCCGCGCGGCGAACATCCGGACGATCCACGCATGGATGGGGAACGCGATCAGCGCGAGGATCGCGCTCGCAAGCACCACTGCAGCGCAGCACAGCGCGATGCGGCCGAGGATGTGCGGACGCAGCGCGTCGGCGAGGTCCCGCGTGGACGCCACGGGCTCGGAGAGGATCGCGACCAGACCGCCCGCCACGGTCACGGGCAACGCACCCAATATCCAGGCGCACGCGATGCCGGTCATGCGGCGCGCGTGGGGCGCGAACGCGATGGCGCCGATCGCGCCCGCCACGGCGCACGGCACCGCCAGCGCGAGGAACTCGACGACGAGGCCCCAGCGCGCCACCCGGTGCAGCTCCTCGAAGGACGCGAGCTCCTGCTGGCGCCGCACGAGCAGCGCGCCGATGGCGATGGCCAGGAGGCCGGCGGCCTGCGAGCTGCCGAGCGCGATGCCGAGGCGCATGTTGAGCGCCCGCAGCCGCGACCAGACTCGGAACGGCTCCCGCGCGCCCCGCGGGTTCCACCGCACCGCGAACCCGCAGCGCGGGCAGCGCGCGACCCACATGCGCAGCGCGCGCGCGTAGGTCCGCGACGCCGCGTCGAGCGGCTTTCCGCAGGAACTGCAGCAGTGGGAGAGCATGGTCGCGAAGCATACCCGCGCGTACACTGTCCGCCCCGTGCGTGACCCGAGCCTCTACCGACGAAAGCTGGCCTATCCGATCATCACGCTGTGCGCGGCGGGGGTGATCTACTTCTATTCGCGCGGGCAGATCGGCACCACGGCGCCCGCGGTGCAGGGCGACTACGAGTCGTTCGCGCGCGAGGTGATGGTCGAGGTCCGCGGCGGACGTCCGATCCCGAAGGCGGTCGATCCCGCGATCGAGCAGGTCTTCGCGGCGATGGCGCCGGCGAGCGTGCGCGCGGGCTCGGCCGGTGGCCTGAGCTACGAGTTCACCGGTCCCACCGATCCCGGGGCGGGGCTGCCGCACATCCAGTCGGTCGTCGTGCGCGGCGAGGACGGCGAGGGCGTGTCGCTCGCGATCTCGATCCTCGGCGGCCGGCCGGAGGTGGTCGGCGTGGCGCGGGTGGCGCCGCTGCCGCGGCAGTCCGGGGGCGCTGCGTCCGACGCCGACGGCGCTGCGTCCGACGCCGACCGCAAGGAGCGTGCACCGTGAAGGGTCCCATGAAGGCGTTCATCAACGGTCAGTTCGTCGACGCGGCGGATGCGCGGGTCGGGTTCTTCGATGCGGGCTTCCAGCACGGGATCGGCCTGTTCGAGACCATGCTCGCCCGCGACGGCGCGGTGCTGCGGCTCGAGGAG
>Ga0079301_1000591_pt1 | contig 17545 bp, 14 predicted proteins | sample Wag4_2014_7_11_3_FD_74797 | JGI IMG/M metagenome (GOLD analysis project Ga0079301, IMG submission 74797) | Fresh water mixed with fracking chemicals microbial communities from Ohio, USA - Utica-2 Time Series FC 2014_7_11 | ecosystem: Engineered > Industrial production > Chemical products > Input... | reverse complement strand
CATATTGATAAGTGGAATTTTAAAGTTCCATTCGTATGCGGTGCGACCAATCTCGGAGAAGCGCTTCGTCGCATCAATGAAGGTGCTGCCATGATTCGCTCTAAGGGTGAAGCAGGGACTGGTGATGTTTCAAATGCCATGATGCATATGCGCACGATTGGTTCCGAGATTCGACGCCTCTCATCACTTCGTGAAGATGAGCTATATGTTGCCGCGAAAGAATTACAGGCTCCTTATGCGCTAGTAAAGGAAGTTGCTGAAACTGGCAAACTTCCAGTTGTTCTTTTCACAGCTGGTGGAATTGCAACACCTGCCGATGCTGCGCTCATGATGCAGATGGGTGCCGACGGTGTCTTCGTAGGTTCAGGAATCTTTAAGTCAGGTAACCCTGCACAACGAGCAGCAGCGTGCGTCAAGGCAACTACTTTTTATCAAGATGCGAAAGTTATTGCTGATGTTTCGCGTGGCTTGGGTGAAGCAATGGTCGGCATCAATGTCGCTGATATCCCTGCTCCGCACCGCTTAGCTGAACGCGGCTGGTAGTTAATAGCGTTCGATGAAAGTTGGCGTTCTTGCACTGCAAGGTGACTTTCGCGAACATGTCAGCGCAGTTATTGAATGCGGGCATGAAGCAATCGAGGTCCGTCGACTTTCAGAGTTAGAAAGTATTGATTCACTCATTTTGCCCGGTGGTGAATCAACGACAATTGCCCAACTTGCGGCCGCATTTGATCTCTTTGAACCAATAGTCGCCCGTATCGCTGCCGGAATGCCGGTCTATGGCTCTTGTGCCGGAATGATTCTGTTGAGCAATCGGATACTTGATGGTGCTGAAGGGCAACGAACTTTCGGCGGATTAGACATCACAGTTCGACGAAACGCATTCGGTCGACAGGTAAATTCCTTTGAATCTGATCTTCAATTTAATGGTCGCACTGTGCATGCGATATTTATCCGTGCTCCTTGGGTTGAAGAATTCGGTCCTGGAGTTGAGGTTCTTTCAGAGGCCGCAGGACACCCGGTCGCAGTCCGGCAAGGCAATCTCTTGGCTACGAGTTTTCACCCTGAGCTAACTAGCAATCTTCAAATCCATCGCTACTTCTTTGATGAGATCTGCAAATCGGTATAAAGTTGGCTCATTAGGGGCGTTACTGCCTCTCGAAAACGATTGAGGTGTTGAAAAATGTCAGGCCATTCCAAATGGGCGACCACTAAACATAAGAAAGCAATTATCGATAGTCGACGAGCAAAGAACTTCGCAAAGTTGATCAAAGCTATTGAAGTTGCCTCTCGCAACGGTGGACCCGAAGTTGATGGCAACCCAACGCTCTTTGACGCCATTGCAAAGGCAAAGAAGAATTCAATGCCGGCCGACAATATTGAAAGGGCCGTTAAACGTGGCGCCGGTCTTGAATCTGGTGGTGCTGATTGGCAGACAATCATGTATGAGGGTTATGGTCCAAATGGTGTTGCCCTGATGATTGAGTGCCTATCTGATAATCGAAATCGCGCTGCATCTGAGGTACGAGTTGCGGTAACTCGCAATGGCGGAAGCATGGCTGATCCCGGTTCGGTTTCTTATCTCTTCAATCGTAAAGGCGTCATCATCGTCAGTAAGTCATCCGGTGTGACCGAGGATTCAATTCTGGAAGCAGCCCTCGATGCTGGAGTAGAAGAAGTGAACGATCTCGGGGAATCATTTGAAGTAGTGTGCGAAGCGAGTGACCTGGTAGCAGCGCGGACTGCCCTTCAGGAGGCCGGAATAGATTACGAATCAGCGGATTCCTCATTCCTGCCTTCGATGCAGATTGCGCTAGACGCTGAAGGTGCAACTAAAGTTTTTGAACTCATCGATGCAATCGAAGAATTAGATGATGTGCAGAACGTGTACTCAAATTTCGATGTCTCCGACGAAGTTATGGCGAGCCTTTCTTAAGTAACCCCCAGACTCACCTAGGCTTGGAAATTATGAGCCACGCACAGAAGAGAGTCCTTGGGGTTGACCCCGGATTAACTCGCTGTGGAGTTGGAGTAATCGAAGGTGGTATTGGTAGCCCGTTATCGCTGGTCGGAGTTGGAGTGATTCTTACTCCACCTGCTGCGCCGTTAGAACAACGCTTGCTACAACTTGAGACAGAGTTAGAAGAATGGATTTCACTCCACCGTCCTGAGGTCATTGCCGTCGAACGGGTTTTTTCACAACATAATGTTCGAACTGTGATGGGTACTGGTCAGGCGGCGGGTATCGCACTCCTTGTCGCGGCCCGACGTAATATTCCGGTGATGATGCATACGCCATCTGAAGTCAAAGCGGCGGTTACTGGATCAGGTCGGGCAAATAAGGCGCAGGTTGCTGAGATGGTAAAACGAATTCTCAATCTAGAAACTATTCCGAAGCCAGTCGATAGTACTGATGCGCTAGCTCTAGCTATTTGTAACATCTGGCGCGGGGGAGGCAATGAGAAGATTGCGCAAGCGTTATTGCAGGAGAAATCTCGGCTCGCGAAGTTGGTTAAGAAATGATTTCACTCATTAACGGCATAGTCCGATCGGTCAATGTCGATCGTGCGGTGATTGAGGTTGGGGGAGTTGGACTTTCAGTTTCAATTACAGGTCCAACAAGTTCCCAGTTACATCTCGGCGCCGCAACCCACCTTTTTACCTCGTTAGTGGTGCGCGAAGATTCATTGACGCTATTTGGATTCTTAGATGAGGAAAGTAGAAATACCTTCGAACTTGTGCAGACCGTCTCCGGGATAGGGCCGAAAGTAGCTTTAGCAATCATGGGCGCGCACAATGCAGATTCACTCGCCCGCGCAATTGCGCAAGAAGATATTAAAGCGATTGAGAAAGTTCCAGGTATTGGACGCAAGGGAGCACAGCGACTCATTCTCGAACTTAAAGGAAAGATCAGTGATCTCGGTGGTGCTGATCGAGTACATAGCCATCAGCCAGTTTGGCGCGAGCAACTCACCTCGGCACTTGTCTCACTCGGATTTACCGCAAAAGATTCCGATTCGGCAATCAACGAAGTTCTATCTACTTACGCTGAAGCTGGTGTGGATGCCGCAACGCTAGATCTTTCCGAGTTGCTCAAGGCAACGTTGGCACAGGGGCGGCGGAGCTAAATGCCAGAAGAGAGAAATGACGATTCGCAACGGTTAGTTAATCCAGATTTGAACACCGATGATTCCGGCGTCGAACACGCACTTCGCCCCAAGACGTTAAAAGATTTTATTGGTCAACATCGAGTTCGCGAACAAATTGATGTTTTGCTGAGTGCGGCGCGTAAACGAGGCTCAGCGGCAGACCACATTCTCTTATCTGGTCCTCCCGGTCTCGGAAAGACAACGTTGGCCATGATTTTGGCTAGTGAGATGCAGACTCCGATTCGCATAACCAGCGGCCCAGCGATCACACATGCCGGAGACTTAGCTGCGATATTGTCATCACTTGTTGAAGGCGAAATCCTCTTCCTCGATGAAATCCACCGACTACCGCGACCTGCGGAGGAGTTGCTCTACTTAGCCATGGAAGATTTCCGAGTCGACATAGTTGTTGGCAAGGGACCCGGGGCGACAGCCATTCCATTACAGCTCCCACATTTCACCTTAGTTGGTGCAACAACGCGCGCTGGCTTACTACCTTCGCCACTTCGCGACCGTTTTGGCTTCACTGCTCATTTAGATTTCTATGAAGAGTCAGAATTGGTCGATGTTGTTTCGCGAAGCGCAGCTCTCTTAGGGCTCACTATTGACAGCAAGGCGGTTGATGAAATCGCTGGGCGTTCTCGAGGAACTCCTAGAATTGCAAATAGATTACTTAGAAGAGTTCGCGATTACGCACAGGTGCGAGGATCAGAAAAACTCACACATGCAGATGCAACTGCTGCACTTGAAATGTATGAAGTTGATGAGAAGGGTTTAGATCGTCTTGATAGATCGGTTCTTCTTGCACTCATTGAGCGATTCGCTGGCGGACCGGTCGGATTATCTACATTGGCTATCGCAGTGGGTGAAGAGACCGAGACTGTTGAATCAGTAGCCGAACCTTTTCTCGTGAGAAATGGCTTCATGGCCCGTACTCCCAGAGGGCGTATTGCAACAGCTCTCGGATGGGCGCATGTAGGGCGAACTCCGCCCGCCGGAGCAGCCACTCTTTTCGACACACCTGCGCTTGACGCATAGACTCTGCCCTTATGTCCACACCTACGAAAACTGTGAAGACCTCGGTCCGTCCCGCCCGCGCCCTAGCGCTCTTGGCAATCATTATTCTCGGCCTCATCGGTACCGCCCTCGTTCAAGGCGTCGATTCGGTTCGACTTGGCCTAGATCTACGCGGTGGAACGAGCGTTACCTTGCAGCCACGCGCTTCCAATGATTCAAATAAAATTACGTCGGCAGCGATTGACCAAGCGGTAACGATTATTCGTCAGCGTGTTAACTCACTTGGTGTGGCAGAGTCAGAAGTAACTGCGCAAGGCAGTGGCACCAACCGCCAGATCGTAATCTCAGTTCCTGGCGATTCGGGACGTCGCGTAGTTGACCTCGTCGGACAGACAGCAGAACTTCGATTTAGACAAGTACTCGCAGAGTCGGCAGCGCTCGGGGGAAGTGGAACAGATACCGCGACACCTTCAACAGGTATCGCTGCAGATCTCAATGCTCGATTTGCTGCTCTCGATTGTAGTAATCCAGCCAATCGCCAAGGTACAGGTGCGGATTCACCATCAGAAACAATCGTTGCTTGTTCTAGAACTGGAACAAGTAAGTACATCCTTGCTCCAGCAGAAGTTTTAGGTCAACAGATTTCAAAGGCTTCGGCAGGACTCGATCAACAGGGTTCTGCTTCTTGGTTCGTATCGCTCACATTCAACGGTGAAGGCACATCAGCTTTTGGTGCGTTAACAAGTCGAGTAACTTCACTTGCATCGCCACAAAATCAGGTTGCGATTGTCCTTGATGGGTTGGTTGTTTCAGCACCGGTAATTAATGAAGCGATTCCTTCTGGAAATGCGCAAATCACTGGATCGTTCACCCAAGTCGAGGCCGAAGATCTTGCCAATGTTCTTAAATACGGAGCGCTTCCACTTGCCTTCGACCGCGGCGAAGTGCAACAGGTTTCTCCAACACTAGGTTCTGATCAGCTCAATGCTGGTCTTATCGCTGGCGCACTGGGCTTGGGACTAGTAGTCATCTTCTCACTCCTCTATTACCGTGCTTTGGGTCTAGTAACAGTTGGCTCACTAGCTGTGGCAACTCTCTTGGTCTACTTGCTCTTCCTAGTGCTTGGCGAAACTATTGGGTTCACACTTACGCTGGCGGGTATCGCGGGAGCCATCGTTGCTATCGGAGTTACCGCTGACTCATTTATTGTCTACTTTGAACGTGTTCGAGATGAGGCACGTGAAGGCAGGTCGTTACGTACCGCTGTTGAGACCGGTTGGGCACGTGCGCGAAAGACAATTATTGTGGCAGACATGATTTCCTTGCTGTCTGCGGTTCTGCTCTACATCTTTGCTGTCGGAGGAGTTCGTGGATTCGCATTTACGCTGGGACTTACGACGGTAGTTGACTTGATCGTCGTATTTTTATTCACCAAGCCACTTCTCTCGCTTGTGATTAAAGCTAAGTTCTTCTCATCCGGACATCCACTCTCAGGATTCTCAGCCAAGAGCATTGGTTTAAAGAACTCTGGTTCTCAAAGTTCATCATCAACCGTGGAGGCATAAAGCAATGGCAACACTTTCAGGACTAGGTGGTCGTCTCTACTCAGGTGAGACCTCATTCAACATCGTTGAGAATCGCAAACGCTGGTATTTAATCTCAGCAATCTTTCTACTTATCTCAATTGGGGCTCTAGTAGTTCAGGGACTTCATCTTGGTCTCGAGTTTAAAGGTGGTGCTTCCTATACCGTCACTAAACCTGGAGTAACTATCGAGCAGGGACGGGCAGCTGCCGATAACTTCGATATTCCTGGCGAAGCCGTCGTTCAGAAAATCGGCGATGACAAGATTCGTATCCAGACTGGTGCGCTTACTCCAGCTCAAGCAAATGCGGTTGAGAATGTAATCGTATTTACATTTGGTGTTCCGGTTGAATCCATCGACACCCAACTTGTGGGACCTTCCTGGGGTGAAGAGATCACCAAGAAAGCAATCTATGGCTTGATCGCATTCCTACTCGCGGTCATGCTCTTTCTTGCAATGGTCTTCGAATCTAAAATGGCCCTGGCAGCTATTGTTGCGGTTGTACACGATGTGCTCATCACAGTTGGAATTTATGCGCTGGTCGGCTTTGATGTAACACCAGCAACGATTATTGGATTCCTTACAATTCTGGGCTACTCGCTTTACGACACCGTGGTTGTCTTCGACAAAGTTCGAGAGAACACCAAGTCAGTAACTGCCAATAGCAAGTACACATACTCACAGGCGGCGAATTTGGCGGTTAACCAGACGATTGTTCGCTCTGCCAACACCTCAATCATTGCGCTACTACCTGTAGGAGCAATCTTGTTCGTGGGAGCCGGGCTGTTAGGTGCTGGAACGCTCAAGGATCTTTCGCTAGCGCTATTCATTGGTCTGGCGGTAGGAACGTACTCTTCAATTTTTATCGCGCCGCCATTTCTAGCTTCCCTTCGCGAGAAAGAGCCTGCAATGCAGGCCCTTGCCAAGCGAGTCGCTGCTCGCGGAGGTGCACCTGTTGTCGCTGAGGTGAAGCCAGCTAAAGCAGTTTCTACCGGCGGACCACGCAATCAACCAAAGCGTAAAGGTCGCAAATAACCTTTTTACATATGGATACCAAAACCTTAATCGCACCATTGATAGGTGCGCTTAAGGAGCATCATCCTGATAGTGATGGGTCCGAAATTGAACGGGCCTTCGACGTTGCTCGAATAGCTCACGAGGGACAGTTGCGGAAATCTGGCGAGGATTACATCACTCATCCGGTTGCAGTCTCATTAATTTTAGCCGAGTTGGGTCTCAATGAAACAACAATCATCGCCTCGCTCTTACATGACACGGTAGAAGATACCCCTTACTCCTTAGATCAACTCCGCGTCGATTTTGGCGATGAAATTGCATCGCTAGTAGATGGTGTCACCAAGCTCGACAAGTTAACGTATGGCCCCACCGCGGAAGCGGAGACGGTTCGCAAAATGGTCATTGCGATGTCACGTGATATTAGAGTTTTGGTCATTAAGCTCGCTGATCGACTTCACAATGCGCGCACCTGGGGATTTGTCTCATCTGAATCTGCTCAGCGCAAAGCGCAAGAAACGCTCGATATCTATGCTCCGCTAGCTCACCGACTTGGAATGAATGCAATCAAGTGGGAGTTAGAGGATCTCTCCTTCGCTGTTCTTGAGCCAAAGAAGTTTGAGGAGATTTCACGATTAGTTGCAGAACGCTCACCTTCTCGCGATGCACTCACCTCGGAAGTTGTTGAAGCAGTGGAAGCCGATCTGAAGCGGGATCTGGTCTCTGCCACGGTAACTGGACGTAAGAAACACTTCTTCAGTGTGTATCAGAAGATGGTTGTTAGAGGACGAGAGTTCAATGATATTTATGATTTAGTTGGAATCAGAGTTTTAGTAAATGATGTGAAGGATTGTTATGCGGTATTGGGCTCAATCCACGCGAGATGGAGCCCGGTTCCAGGTCGATTTAAAGACTACATCGCGATGCCGAAGTTCAATCTTTATCAGTCACTACACACCACCGTTATCGGACCGAATGGTAAAGCGATTGAAATTCAGATCCGAACTTATGAGATGCACTCACGAGCTGAATTTGGAATCGCGGCTCACTGGAAGTACAAACAAGGGGGAGAGCCAGAAACAAATACTCCCGAAATGATGTGGCTCAAGCAATTGCATGAGTGGCAGAAGGAGACTGAAGACCCATCCGAATTTCTTGAAGCTCTGCGCTTTGATCTAGGCAGCCCTGAAGTCTTCGTTTTCACACCTAAAGGCTCGGTGGTTGCCCTTCCTGGTGGTTCAACACCAGTTGATTTTGCATTCTCGGTACATACAGATGTTGGTCTTCGGTGTGCGGGGGCGAAGGTCAATGGTCGGCTAGTGCCGCTTGAATCTAAGTTGGTAAATGGCGATGTCATTGAGATTGTCACCAATAAGGGTGAACATGCTGGACCTAGTCGTGACTGGCTCAACTTCGTAAAGAGTCCACGTGCACGCTCAAAGATAAAAGCTTGGTTTAGCAAGGAGCGAAGGGAAGAGGCAATTGATGCCGGCCGTGAATCAATTGCTCGTCAGATGCGAAAAGCTGGCTTGCCATTGCAGAAAATCTTTGCAGGTCATGCGCTACTCGAATTGGCCCACGATATGCATTATGCCGATATCGATGCGCTCTATAACGCGGTCGGAGATGGGCATGTTTCATCCGCCTCGATAGTCGAAAAACTCACCGCATCAATGTCTACCGAGGATTCACATCCAGAGGTCACCATTGAGAATATTCCTACCGGCGTTCAAGCAACAAAGCGGACCTCTAGTGCGGTCGAGGTTGAGGGCGTTGATGACGTCTTAGTAAAACTTGCTCGTTGCTGCACGCCTGTTCCGGGAGATGCAATTATGGGTTTCATTACCAAAGGTTCAGGAATTTCTGTACATCGAGAAGACTGCATTAATGCCACCGATCTTCGTACTCATCAGAACGAACGAGTAGTGGGGGTTAAGTGGCTAGCAGGAGCAGCCAGTTTATTCTTGGTGAATATTCAGGTAGAGGCGTTAGATCGTGCACGTCTTCTTGCAGATGTCACAAGAACGCTTTCCGAGCAGCATGTAAATATTTTGAGTGCCGCGGTAAGTACCTCAAAAGATCGCGTTGCTATCTCTCGATTTACCTTCGAGATGGCAGATGCAAAGCATCTTGACTCAGTGCTTGCCGCGGTAAGAAATATCGAAGGCGTCTATGACGTCTATCGAACCTAGCTCAGATTAATTTTACTTAAGTCGGATTAATTAAACTCAGCGAGATGCTTCTCGGCCTCTTGCAGCCAGACGGTGCGAGCTTCAGCAGATTCAAGAGCTTCCTTAGCCTTCTTATCATTACCGGCTGCTTGTGCTTTTGCGGCAATCTTGCGGTAATTCTCGATTGAATCGCTGAGTTGCTTAACAACTTCTGCCGCACGTGCTTTCGCCGCCGGATCAGTCTTGCGCCAAATCTCCGCTTCAGCTTCCTTAATGGCCTCCTCCACCTTAGCGACACGAGCATCGAAGGCAGCTCGCTTTTCGCGATGCGTAATTCCAATTTTCTCCCATGTGCGCATGAGCTCTCTGAAAGAGTTCTTCGCTGCTTTCACATCAGTAAATGGAAGAAGTGCTTCAATCTGCACAATAACTTCCTCGCGCTTTGCAAGATTAGCTGTCATTGAAACTTCGCGCTTCTCTAGGTCCGCGCTCTTTGCGGTGAAGAATTGGTCTTGTGCCGCCTTAAATCTGGCCCACAACTTTGCTTCATCACTTGGTTTTCCGCGACCAGCAGCCTTCCAAGAATCCATCAGCGTTTTGAATCGACGGGCGGTTGCTACCCAATCGGTAGATGTTGCCAACTTCTCGGCTTCTGTAATGATTGCCAATTTAGTTTGCGATACGACCGCTGATGTTGCCTCGAGTTGGGCAAAGTGAGTTCGGCGGCGCTTATCAAACTTATTTCGGGAGGCAGAGAATCGCTTCCAGAAATCGCCGTCCACTTTCTTATCAAGACGAGGAGCAGCCTTCCACTCATCTAGGAGAACCTTGAGTCGATCTCCAGTAGCTTTCCAATTTTCTGAGAGCGCTAAAGATTCGGCCTCGGCCACAATCTTCTCTTTCTCAACCAAAATTTGTTCGCGTCGAGCGGCCTTAGCTTCGTTCTCTGCAGATTTCTTCGCCTCATACGCTTCCCGGTGTCCCTCAATAAGTGGCTCAATCTGATCAACAGAGAGTGCTAGGGCATCCAGGTTGCCGACACCATTGAGTTCACGAACTTGTTGACGAAGTTTCTTTACCGCTTCGTAGGCATCTTGCGGAACCATCGCACCACTTGTGATTCGGGCAGCGGTAAGGGCTACTTCGGATGCGAGTGCTTCAAATTTTCTTACAAAGTATGCAAGTGCTTCTTCCGCACTTTTCCCGGGATAGGAACCGACAGGTTTTTCACCTTCAGATGTTCGGACGAAAACAGTTCCATCTTCGCCTACGCGGCCAAATTGTGAAGGGTCTCCGATTAGTGCAGATGCTGCACTTGGTGCGAGATTCGAGTTAGCTAGCGTTCCTGGATTTACGTCGGTCATGATTTCCCCTTCAGCGCGTCGGCCGTGGCCTTCGTTGTTAACTGCCATTGATGTAGAGGAGAAGGCTACCCTGAGCCCGGTACATCAGTAAATTCACGCGAGAAAATGGAGTCAGCGATGCTAGTTCTCTCCCATCCAGCTCCAATGTTTGCGACCAATTGTTGGGTGATTTCACCGGGCCAGGGTCAGGAGTGCATCATCATCGATCCGGGAATGCCGGATATTTCAGATGAGATCACGATGCTAGTTGAAAAGCATCAATTGAAACCGGTCGCATCGATACTTACGCACGGGCATCTAGATCATACTTTTTCGATTGTTCCACTCGCTGATGGTTATGAAATTCCTGCTTACATTCATAGTGAAGACCGTCGATTTATCAGCGATCCTGGGGGTGCACTCAGCCCTGAATTCATGACACAAATCGCAGATATGAATTTCACTGAGCCTCGCGATGTTCGTGAGTTGAAAAATGGGGACGAGATTAATCTTCTTGGAATGCACCTGAAGGCGATTCATGCCCCTGGCCACACTCGAGGTTCAATGATGTTTCTGCTTAATCAAGAGATTCTCATCAGCGGAGATGTGCTTTTTGCTGGTTCGATTGGTAGAACAGATTTGCCTACCGGCAGTGCCAAGCAAATGAAGGAAACTCTCCTTAACAAGGTCTTGCCACTAAGTGATGATTTACGCGTACTTACTGGACATGGCCCTGAGACGACAATCAAATTCGAGAGAAAAAATAACCCATATCTGAAAGAATTAACCTCATGAAGTTCGAGAAGATAAATGCGCCTAAAGGGGTTCGTGAATACCTGCCCCCTGAATCCTCGTCCTTCGAATGGGTACGTAGCCAATTAATTGCACCTGCCAAGTTGGCCGGCTATAAGCTGATGGAGCTCCCAGTCTTTGAAGACACAAATCTTTTTAGTCGCGGAGTCGGTGAATCAACTGATGTCGTCTCTAAGGAGATGTATACCTTTGAAGATCGCGGTGGTCGTTCAATTACCTTGCGACCTGAAGGAACAGCCGGAGTCATGCGCGCTGTGATCGAGCAGAATCTAGATCGCGGTCAACTCCCGGTAAAAGTTTGGTACTCAGGTCAATTCTTTAGAGCAGAACGTCCACAAGCGGGCCGGTTCCGTCAGTTTTATCAGGTAGGTATTGAAGCTATTGGCTTAGATGATCCGGCCATTGATGCCGAAGTAATAGCGATAGCAGATCGAGGATTTAAGAACTTAGGACTTAAGAATTATCGGCTTGAAATTACTTCACTGGGTGATGCCGAATCACGGGCTGCTCATCGGGTTGATTTATTGGCATTCATCAAAACCCTAACCTTGGATGAAGCTACTTCACAGCGTGCCGCCATTAATCCGCTGCGTCTTTTCGATGACAAGAGACCAGAAATGCAATCTGCCATGTCGAAAGCGCCGCTCTTACTTGATTATTTAAGTGATGCAGCGAGAAGTAATTTTGAAAAGGTGCAGAGTTATCTTCGTGCGATGAAGATTGATTTTGTGATCAATCCTCGAATGGTTCGTGGATTGGATTACTACACTGGTACTACCTTTGAGTTTGTTCATCCTGATCTCGGCGCCCAGTCGGGCATAGGTGGCGGCGGTCGTTACGACGGCTTGATGGAGATACTTGGCGGTCAATCACTTTCTGGTATCGGTTTCGGATTGGGCGTTGATCGGGCGTTGCTCGCTGCTATCGCCGAGGATTCGCTACCAACCTCTGAATTCACCTCCGACCTATTTATCATCCCGCTAGGCGAGAGTGCGATGGATGCCTCACTAGTCGTCGCTGAAGATGTGCGCAGTGCGGGCATTACAGTCGAGATTGCATTTGGAGATCGTGCGCTCAAAGGCGCGATGAAAGCAGCGGATAAATCTGGTGCCAGATTTGTGGTCGTTCTAGGTGATTCCGAGCTCTCAAGTGGCTCGGTTGACCTCAAGCGAATGAGTGATGGCGTTGTAACTTCGGTTAAGATTGCGCAATTGCAGGACCAAATGCGCCAAGCGTTATCGCTCTAGCGCACTATCTCTTTAAAGGCGGCACTTCGAAAATGTTAAGAAATCAGGATGCTGGCGCATTGCGCGCCTCCCACGTAGGCCAAACTGTAACTCTGGCCGGTTGGGTAGCCCGTCGTAGAGATCATGGCGGTGTTGCATTTATTGATCTTCGGGACGGAACTGGGTCAGTCCAGGTTGTTATCCGCGATGAGAAGCTTGCAGGACAACTGCGCGCTGAATGGTGCTTGCAGATAACTGGAGAAGTTTCCTTACGTCCAGCAGGTAACGAGAACGCAAATATTCCAACGGGTGAAATCGAAGTAATGGGAGATGACGTTGTAGTTCTTAGCGAATCAGCCCCGCTCCCATTTCCAGTTGACTCTGGAAGTGAATCTGAGATCTCCGAGGAAGTTCGCCTGCGCTATCGATATTTAGATTTACGACGCGAGGGTCCAGCTGCAAACTTACGCCTTCGTTCTCGTGTGACATCAGCAATCCGCGGAGTCATGGAAGAGCTAGATTTCTTCGAAATTGAAACTCCGTATCTGACTCGATCAACGCCTGAGGGCGCACGAGATTTCCTAGTTCCGGTGCGCTTACAACCAGGTAGTTGGTATGCGTTGCCGCAGTCACCGCAACTTTTCAAACAGCTTCTTATGGTCGCGGGCATGGAGCGGTACTACCAGATTGCTCGTTGTTTCCGAGATGAAGATTTCCGCGCCGATCGCCAGCCAGAGTTCACGCAGTTAGATATTGAAATGTCATTTATCGACCAAGCGGATATTCTCGCGGTTGCCGAGAAGATTCTGGTCAAGGTATGGAAACAAGCAGTTGGTTACGATATTCCAACACCGATTCCGCATATGACATATGCAGTTGCTATGGATAAGTACGGGTCTGATAAACCAGATTTGCGTTTTGGGTATGAACTCATTGAAGTAACGGATTTCTTCAAGGAAACACCATTTAGAGTTTTCCAAGCTCCATATGTTGGAGCTGTGGTCATGCCGGGAGGCGCTGATTCTCCAAGACGCGAACTTGATGCCTGGCAAGATTGGGCTAAAGCACGTGGAGCAAAAGGCATCGCATACATCTTGGTCAATGCAGATGGAACACTCGGTGGACCGGTCTCCAAAAATATTTCGGAGGCAGAGCAAGCCGGAATAGTTGCTGCAGTTGGCGCAAAGGTGGGAGATGCAATCTTCTTTGCTGCTGGCGAACGCGCTGCATCGCAGCAATTATTAGGAGCCGCTCGACTTGAGATCGGCAAACGATGCAATCTCATCAATGAAGGTGCTTGGGAGTTTGTTTGGGTTGTTGACGCTCCAATGTTTGAACCTACAGATGGTGGCGGTTGGACCGCGGTCCATCACCCATTTACTGGTCCAAAGCCAGAGTTTGCTGCCACCTTCAAGAGTGATCCAGCGAAAGCGCTTGCCTATGCTTATGACATCGTTCTCAATGGAACAGAACTTGGCGGCGGTTCCATCCGTATCCACGATCGAGAAATACAGAAGGATGTCTTTACAGTTATCGGACTAAGTGATGAAGAAGCTCAGAGCAAATTTGGTTTCTTACTCGAAGCATTTAATTATGGTCCACCGCCTCACGGTGGAATTGCACTTGGATTAGATCGCGTGTGCGCACTACTTACGAATTCAGATTCAATCCGCGAAGTGATTGCTTTCCCAAAGACAGCCAGCGGGGGAGACCCACTCACTGGGGCTCCAACACCAATTACTGCCGCGCAACGCAAAGAAGCGGCAATCGATTGGACACCTCCTAAGGAGTAATTCCGGTAGGCTACTGATATGGGTCCAGGTGGAATAGCAACAATCATCGCAGCGGCATCACTTTTCGTGATCGCAGCAGCTGTGGCTTATGCGGTCGTCCGTGTAGGTAGATTCATCGATGAAGCCAAAGTCTCGCTCAAGGCTTTTACAGATGACACAACACCATTGCTTACTGAGTCAACCCGCACCCTCGAATTGATTAATAGCCCGCTGGCTAGCTTTGCCAAGATCACAAAGAATGTGGAAGAAGTCACCACTAAAGTCACTGATGCAACAACTGGTTTCATGGATAAGAATGGCCCAGCGGTAAAGGTTGCAGGAGCGCTCATTAGCGCTGCCCAGATGAGCAAGGGTCGCAAATCCAAGAAGAAATCTGATTAATCAGATATCTCAATAATCTGAATGGGTGAATGTAACTAGTGGAATCCGCCGAGATCCGTTCGCGCTGGCTGCGCTTCTTTGAATCAGAGAATCGACAAGGACTCACACATACCGTCGTTCCTTCCGCCTCACTGATTGCCGATGATCCCAATCTACTTCTCGTCAATGCAGGAATGGTTCCATTTAAGCCCTACTTCCTTGGCGAAGTGAGCCCGCCTTATAAGAGAGCTACCTCAGTTCAGAAGTGTGTTCGAACCCTGGATATCGATGAGGTAGGCAAGACGACTCGTCACGCCTCCTTCTTTCAAATGTGTGGAAATTTTTCTTTTGGCGATTACTTCAAAGAAGGCGCGATAGCACTTGCTTGGGAGTTACTGACACGCCCCATTAGTGATGGTGGCTACGGTTTTCCCGAGGATAAATTGTGGGTGACCGTTTATTTAGATGACGATGAGGCTGAAGATATTTGGCATAGAAAGATTGGCGTTCCGCGTGAGCGGATTCAACGCCGTGACATGGCTGATAATTTCTGGTCGATGGGTGTACCCGGTCCTTGTGGTCCATGTTCTGAGATTTACTTCGATCGAGGTCCTGCCTACGGCGTAGACGGTGGACCGATTGCGGATGAGAATCGCTACCTTGAAATTTGGAATCTAGTGTTCATGCAAAATGAACGCGGAGCCGGAGGCGGCAAAGATGGATATCCAATTCTCGGTGAGTTACCAGCGAAGAGTATTGATACTGGTTTAGGGCTAGAACGTACCGCTGCGCTTTTACAAGGTGTTGAAAACATCTACGAAATCGACACTACCATGAAGATTCTTACCAGAGCTTCTGAGTTATCTGGGGTTGCTTATGGATCAGCTCTAAAGTCAGATGTAGCACTTCGTGTTGTTGCAGATCACGCACGAACATCTGCAATGTTGATTGGCGACGGCGTGACTCCAGGTAATGAGGGTCGTGGTTATGTACTACGACGAATGATGCGACGTACGATCCGAAATATGCGACTTCTTGGAGTTAATGATCCAATCATGTCTGAACTCACCATAGCAGCTATCGGTGCGATGGGTCCGCAGTACCCTGAATTGATTTCAGATCAAAAGCGCATTCTCTCCGTCTCTGAGTCCGAAGAAGAATCCTTCTTACAGACACTCAAGAGCGGTACCCAGATCTTTGATATCGCATCCACGCAATTGAAGGCGAGCAAGAAGAACGTTCTTCCCGGTGATGAAGTCTTCAAATTACACGATACCTACGGATTTCCCTTTGATTTGACGCTCGAGATGGCACGCGAGGAAGGTCTCGAAGTCGATGAAGACGGTTTCCGCCGACTCATGAACGAGCAACGTGATCGTGCGAAAGCAGATGCGAAAGCAAAGAAGAGCGGACATACAGATTTATCTGAGTATAAGAAGATTGCAGATGCAGCCGGTGCTACTCAGTTTATTGGTTATTCAAATACGGAATCAGAATCAACAATTAATGGGCTTCTTGTTGACGGTGTAAGTGTGAGTTCAGCACATGCTGGTCAGGACATTGAAGTAACACTTGATCGCACGCCGTTCTACGCAGAAGGTGGCGGACAACTTGCGGATGGCGGAAGGATCACCCTTGCATCAGGAGCGGTTATCGAAATTGATGATGTACAGAGTCCGGTAAAGGGACTCTCAGTTCACCGTGGTCGAATTATTTCAGGTGAAGTAGCGGTTAAGGATTCAGGTCACGCCGTTATCGATGTCGAACGTCGACAGGCTATTTCTCGTGCGCACACTGCAACCCATATGGTGCATAAAGCCTTCCGTGAACTCCTTGGGGAAACTGCAACGCAAGCGGGTTCTGAGAATTCGCCAGGACGATTCCGGTTTGATTTCCCTTCAACGGGCGCGGTACCAACATCGGTTCTCAATGACGTTGAGTCCCGTGTCAATTCTTTGCTGTTAGATAATCTCGCTGTTACGGCTGAAGTCATGACTCAAGCGGAAGCTAAAAAAGTCGGCGCGATGGCGCTCTTCGGCGAGAAGTATGGCGATGAGGTGCGGGTTGTCAGTGTTGGTGACTGGGCGCGCGAACTTTGCGGGGGAACTCACGTAGAACGCTCCGGACAGTTGGGTTTGATCAAGCTGCTCAGCGAATCATCGGTTGGTGCGGGAGTTCGTCGAGTAGAGGCGTTAGTGGGAATCGATGCATATAAATTCCTAGCTCGCGAGCACCTTCTCCTGAATTCACTGACAGAGTTAATCAAGGGCGCGCGGGTAGAGGAACTCCCGGAGAAAATCTCGGAGCTTCTTGCAAAGATGAAAGAGATTGAAAAGGAACTGACCTTGGTTCGATCTGCGCAAGCGCTAGGTCAGGTTGATTCATTAGTAAAAGAAGCGAAAGTTATTGCTGGAACAACCACAATTACTGCGGTGCTGGCGGATGACATAAGCGCAGATGATTTGCGAAAGATTGCACTCGATCTACGTAATCGCACGGCTCAGTCGGTGGTGGCGCTCATTAGCTCCGTGGATTCGAAACCCGTCTTGATAGTTGCGGTAAGTGAGGCAGCTCGTGCGCAGGGTTTCAAAGCAGGAGCGCTAGTAAAAATTGGTTCTGCCATTTTGGGTGGCGGCGGTGGCGGCAAAGATGATGTTGCACAAGGCGGTGGCACAGATTCGAGTAAAGCAGCACTTGCGCTATCGGCTATTGAAGATTCAATTTCTGGGAATTAGATGATGCGAGGTCGAAGAATTGCCTTCGATTACGGTGATGTGCGTATCGGGGTAGCGGTAAGCGATCCGGATGGAATCATCGCAACCCCACTGACCCCACTTCTGTCGCAAAACCCGAAATTGCTTCAGGATCTAGCTGCGATATTTAATGAATACCAACCAATTTCTATCTATATTGGTGAACCAAAACATATGTCCGGCAATAGTGGCGATAGCGTTGAAAAGGCTAAGAAGTTTGGTGAGTTAATTGAAAGTGAATTCTCTTTACCCCTTACCTATATTGACGAACGCCTCTCAACGATTACTGCATCACGCAAACTTAAAGAGGCCGGAGTCAATT
>Ga0079301_1000590_pt1 | contig 17562 bp, 13 predicted proteins | sample Wag4_2014_7_11_3_FD_74797 | JGI IMG/M metagenome (GOLD analysis project Ga0079301, IMG submission 74797) | Fresh water mixed with fracking chemicals microbial communities from Ohio, USA - Utica-2 Time Series FC 2014_7_11 | ecosystem: Engineered > Industrial production > Chemical products > Input... | reverse complement strand
GCCCTTTACATTAATTTCTTTTAGAAGGAAAGAATGGTTCTTTGAATAAGAAGTTTCGCTATTGCACAAAGTCAAAGTGGATAGAATGCTTAAAAATATGACTGTTGTTACGTTCATTTCTGTCTAACTATGTTGCGTACTGTTGGTCTTAGAATAGCCGTTAAATTGCATTTATGTATTCCCCTCCCCCTCAGTTGTAGTAACACCAAGTTAGGGATTCTCTCCTTTTTTGAGGTCACAGATTTACATCCCTCACTGGGACTACACCAATATTCCTCTAAAATGATGAAACCAAAAATGGTTCCATATTGAGGCAATCAAAAGGAGTCACCCTTTTCATTACTGATTAGACCTCCTCTCCAGAATGTCTACTCAGGTAATCCCAAGGACTTCGGTCCTTGGGATTTTTTTATGCTCGCTGGGGAGCTCGCTCACCAAGCGGGCATGAAAAAGCCCAAAATCCGCGCAGCGGATTGGGATTACCTGAGTACGCACCCCCTTAGCGGTCCGCCGCGCGCCAGCGCGGCAATTTGGCCCCAGTTGCCAAAATCCGTGGCCACAACCGACACAATATTGTTTGCACTGGTCAAGGAATCAAACGAAAAGTAAGCAGCACAAGACCAAGTTTACGCCTTGATTAACTGTCGGTTATTAAATTTTCACGTGCGAAATACCCTAACCAAGCCGAGCTAATTTTAAGGCAAAAGCAAAAAAATGCGGTCACTTTTTCTTATTCTAGTTGTAGTCGGTGCATTCACCAGCTGCCGATCAAGCCAAGTTTTAACAGATTATACCGACCCAATGTTAGGTACTTACAAGGTAATCGCCTACGATGTGCCCACCTATGGAGATGTACACGCAACATTTCGCTTACTAAAATCAAACGGCATCTATACTGCAGACATTCGCAATGACCTGAATATGGTAGACGTCCATAAAACAGAGGTCACAGGCAGCCGCATCTACATAGAGGCAAAGGCGGCAAATCAAGAAATCTATTTTGACCTTACTGTAAAAGGAGATTCGGTCACCGGCTGGCTTAGCGACATGTACCGGGTGACTGGTTCCAAACAACATAAATAACCTGACCCCCTATGAAAACCTTGATTACTTCATTCGCCATTATTGGCCTCTCTGCCCAACTCGCCTCGCAGGAGGTTGCGCGACAGTCTTTTTTTAAAGCACCAACCGGTTCCGAGCTAATTGCCGCCGACCTTCACATTCACACCGTTTTTTCGGACGGAAACGTATGGCCCACCATTCGCGTAGACGAAGCACGCCGTGAAGACCTCGACCTGATTTCACTAACAGAGCACCTCGAGTACCAGCCACACAAGCGCGACATTCCCAATCCGGACCGAAACCGAGCGTTCGAACTGGCCCTTCGTCACCGCAAAGAAGGCGAACAGCTGATGGTCGTTAACGGCTCAGAAATCACCCGGTCGATGGCTCCTGGCCACATCAACGCGGTGTTTATCGAGGACGCCAACAAACTCATGGTAGATGACGCCCGCGAGGCATTGGTAGAAGCCAACCGCCAAGGAGCCTATGTTTTTTGGAACCACCCTCAGTGGGAAGCCCAGCGCAAAGACGGCATCGCCCGCTTGGAGCCGTGGCATGACGAAGTCATCAAGGCAGGATTGCTTCACGGAATTGAAGTAGTAAACGACTTGACTCTTTCTGAAGAAGCACTTCAAATTGCCCTCGACCGCAACCTGACCATCATGGGTAACTCCGACGTTCACGGCATCGCTGACTGGCAATACGAAATTCCAGAAGGCAATCACCGCCCAATGACATTTGTGCTTGCTTCAGAACGAAGTCCTGAAGCCATAAAGGCCGCATTAAAAGCAGGACGCACCGTAGTGTGGTTTAACGACTTGTTGGTGGGGCGTGCTGAGCATTTAGCCTCCGTCTTTGAGGCAAATTTGCGCGTCGAGCCCCTGAAGTACGAGGTGTCACCATTGATTGCCCGGGTTGTTATCCACAACGATGGAGCACAAGATTTGACATTGCGTTATACGGGACCTTACACGTTTCATGCACACACCAACATGTTTGTTGTTCCGGCCCACGGATCCATCGAACTAGACGTTAAAACGCTTGAATCGCTTGAGAAACTTGATTTCCCTGTGCTCGTCGAAAATTCACGGGTAGCCCCCAAAACTCCGGCAAGCCTCAGCCTAAAGGTCACAAAGTAGGCTTAGCGCAATGAAAAAGGCCCCGCCGTGCATGCGGTGGGGCCTTTTATTTTGAACCCGGGTTAACGAAGTACTACCGCTGGGTGCGTAGGATGATTGGGCGCGTACGTAATGCCCAGCATGCGAGCAATGGTCTGCGCCAACTGAGCTTGGTAAAGCTGCTGGTCTGTTTGCACTACGCCCTCAGATTTCATTCCGGGCTGGTAGAGGTAAAACCACATTTCGCTCGCGTCTGCCACATCAGAACCGTGATCCTTCCATTCCGACTTAATGGCATCGCCTCGGCCATGGTCGGTTGAAATAATTAAAGCGGTTTTTCCGGCGTACTGCGGAAGGGCCTGTATGCTCGTCCAAAGGTCACGTATCCAACGGTCCGTTTGCTGGGCCAGGTAGAGGTAGTTGTCGTACTCGCCGCGGTGTGCATAATCGTCTGTTTCATCGAGTCCAAGGTATAGGACCTTAGGACGGTACGCATTCAGATATGCCTTGGCAAACTGAAATGTGAGGTAATCAGGACGCACCGATTCGCCAAGCGGGGCGGGCGAACTGAACTGAATGTCGTCCAAAAATTGAAGGACGGCATCAGGCTTTTTGGTCCGGTCAAAACCACTCGAAACCATCATGCCGTTTCGGTCCGAATTCAAGATTGCGTCAAACGCATCCCATGAAGTAAACGCAGCAACCTGCCCTTCAAATCCTGGTGTCGCGTTCACCACTTCAAGCACATTTACGTGCTTATTATTGACCTTATCGTTGGAGTTGACGGCGGGATCCGGATAGCCGGTAAACGTTTCGTTGTAGCCAGGGTACGAAAACCAGTGCGGATTGGCGTTATCGACAAAATTCCCATTCGGACGGTAGCCGTATGCGTTGCCCATGGGCACCAAGGTATTCCAGGTAAATGGCATTAAAAGCGCCCGCCGCGCCTCGGAAGTTGGCGCCCAGTAAGCCTTCGCTGTTTCGTCAATGTGACGGGTGTAAGCCTGGTTGAACAAAAGCGCGGAATCTGCTCCGCCGTAAAATTCCTGCCAACGCAGGCCGTCCAGTGTGACTATAATTAAATTTTCAGCTGACTTAAGTGGCTCAATTGCCTTCTGCTTGGCGGATTGGGCCATTGCCAACGTACTGAACGCAAGAAAAATGGGTAGGTAGTTCACAAGGGGAATTTTTGATCGTAAAGGGTAAAGTCGAACCAAACCTCATCCGGAATTTGGTGACTTGCAAGGTCGGATGCTTCCTTGGCAAGGTCGTCCCAACGACGTAGGGCAAGGGCATCGCCAAAGTGCTGCAATTGCTCGTAAGAACTGCGTTCCAAGTTTGAAAGCACCCCGCCTTGCAGGACTAAGCTTGCTTTGCTCGCGTCTGAGAGCTCTGCATAGTATTCGGGGTCAGAGGCCAAGTAGCGCTTTGCCCACACATGGCTTTGGACTAATGCCACCACTAATGGACAAAATCCTCGAATTTTAAGCCACTCTGCACCAAGAACTTCATGGCTCATATCGACCTCCTGGTGCTTTTCTGGAACAAGGAGGTGCCCTATATCATGTACAAAAGCTGCCACACGCAATTCAAGCTCTGCACCTGCCTCTTGTGCCAAACGGTACGACTGAACGGCATGCTGGGTTTGACTTACGCCTTCACCGTAGTGCCGTATTCCGCGCGCGGTATAAAGTCGACGCACGCGTTCCGTTCGGATTGAATATTCAACAGCCATCGTTCAAATCTTTTTGAAAAAGCAAAGGCACCCCGAAGGATGCCTTTACCCTATCACCTATTATCAAACTACCTAGAGTATAAACGCAAAGCAGAACACACTATTTGATGACCCACATTTCGTGGTTGATGTTGTCGTTGGTCGTTCCGAACTGGCGCTGCAGGGCCTCGTTCATAGCATCGCTGTTGTTCGTGACTTCGGCACTCGGATAGAGGAAGCGCTTAGGAATCACTCCGCCGTTGCCCGTACCAGACCCGCCTTCATCAAAGGCTGGAATGCCGGTCCGGCGCCACTGAAAATAACCTTCCCATCCGCCGTTTTGGAAAAACGCAAGGTAACGTTGGGTCAAAATTTTAGAGAGCCCGTTGGCGTCGTTGGAGTACGCAACAGCCGAACCTGCCAAGTACGCGGCCTGGTCAAAATTCACCGTGTACACGTCGTAGTTCGCTGAATTGCTCAGGTCTCCGTCATTTGATGCCTTCAGGAAGCGTACCGTGTTGGTACCGTTCGTGATTCCGTACCAATCATGTACCGCTTGAATACCTTGGGTGTAGTACGTGCTTGCATTCGCACCGGCTACCCAACCGCGGTGAGCCGCCTCGGCGATATTGAAGCACTGCTCGGCATAGCCCAAAACGATGGTATTCTCAGCGGTAAAACCACGGTACCAACGGTAGCGATTGTACAAGCTGTACTGACCGTTCTGAACTTTAGTGGACATATCGGCCAAATCTTCGTCGCTCGGTGCTCCGACAAAGGCAGCGTAGCTGGTCGCTGAAGTTCCGGATGCAACTAAAGCTGAAGCCGGCTCGGCAAATAAGAAGGTGCGCGGATCCTGAAGGTCAACCAAAGCATTCAACGAGGTTGCGGCCATATTGTAGCGAAGCGCATCAAATCCATAATTGTCTGGGCTCGTCGGGTACTTGTTGAACGTGGCATTATGCACAAATTCCATGTTGTCGCCGTTCGACGTGAAGAGCGGGTACTGGCTAGGATTGTTTACAATGGCTGCAAAACGACCTTTGACGTTGAGGTCTGCATCATCGGCCTTTTTGCTCAATGCAATGAGGACGCGAAGCGTAAAAGCATTCACTGCTTTGCGGTACATCGTAAGGTCATTACCGTAGTAAATGTCACCATTAAAGTTGTCTGAACCCGAAGCCGTGAGGTCGGCCATGTCGCTGTTTGCCTCATCCAACAAGTTCAAAATATTCAGAAAAACCTGCTTTTGGGTGTCGTACTTCGGAGTCAACGTGACGTCCGGCTGAAGCGCCTCGGACATAGGAATGTCACCCGAAAGCATGGTCATTCGGTAGTAGAACGTAGCCTTCAAGTACTTAGCCAATGCGCTGTAAGCATTCTTTTCGGGCAGACCAAGACGAGCTGCCTCCTCTTCCATCTTTACAACGTTCTTGAGCGTAGTGTACGACCAAGATGCTCCCGTCCAGTTGTATTCCTGGTTGCCGTAGTAGTTGTAGTTGCAGGCATTGTATTGGTTCCAACGTGAAACGTCGTTCCAGCCACGCTGGTGGAGCTCGACCAGAACACCATTAAGCAGGAGGTCCGGGGTCACTTGAGTAGGACGGTTGGGATCTTGATCCAAGCCTTCCATGGGCTCGCAGCTCTGAAAGCTAAGTCCCGCAAGTACGAGCGCCGCAAGGGCAAAAAACTTATTCATGATTAAAGGAGGCAATTAAAATTTCACGTTGAGGTTGAAGCCATAGCGGCGAAGGGTCGGAGACTGCAAGTCCGTGTAGGCCGTCATGCCAGGGAACTGGTCCATGTCCACGTCGTACTGGTTATCGGCGTGAAGCCAAGGCTGAAGATCAGCTGAGCTATTCGGAGCCCAGTAAAGAACGTTACGAGCAATTAACGACACGCTTACAGCGCTTATTCCTTTAGGTAGCGTATTCTCAGGCAAGTCGTAACTCAACGTAATATCACGAAGTTTCATGTAGGTTTTGCTCATCAAAGTTCCTTCGAAAGTACCCTTGTAGCGACTGATGTAGTCCTGGAGGTATGTGGCCGTCGTGTTATCGGCGACCGACAATTCGCTCATATTAGTAATAACACCATTGTCGTCGTACTCTGGGGTTCCACTCACGATGACCACACCTGAACCAACCCAAGATTTAACACCTCGAGCATCGTTAACACGTGCATCGTACATACCTAATCCATTGACATCGGTGAGATTATTTTCAGCCGTCTCGTACTGGCGACCACCACGGTACGTTTGGCGCTCAATTTGGTTGACCACCACACCACCAATGCGTCCATCAAAACCGAGGTTAAGTCGGAAGTTCTTGTAGCTCATACTACTATTGGCCCCCCAAACAAGTTTAGGAAGTGAGTAGCCGAGGAACTTCGGAAGTGCAGTCGTGATGGGGCGGCCACCGGCATCGTTAATGAGCTCACCCTCGGGCGTCATGCGGAAACCTCCAGAATAAATTCCATCTATACGGTCGCCTACTTCGATAAATCGACCAGCTGAGTTGGCGCTCACAAAGTAATTAGAGGCAATCTTGTCGACACCTTCATAAATATTGGTTAGATATTCCCCATAGGCGCTAAAGTTGGCACCGAGATCCCAGTTGAATCCACCGACCTTATCGGCCTTTACAGCGTTACCCGTAAGGGCGAGCTCCCATCCTCGACGCTGAGTCTCAATTCCGTTTACCAATGCATTCGTGTAGCCTGTAGCCGAAGAAATCGAACGACTAAAGATGCCTGGGCCATCATTGTAGATGAAGTATGCTGCGTCCACACCTAAGCGGTTGTAGAAGAAGCGCGCCTCACCACCAAATTCAAAGTTGGTACGCTTAAAGGGCTGAAGTCCCGAATTCGCCACCGTGTTGGTGTAGTACGCGGCGGGACGGCCTTCGTACACCAAGGGTACGCTGTAGGCTGCGGAATTCTCGTAGGAAGGGCCTTCGTACGCGCTGTAGTAGCGGCTACCGTAGCCGAGGGGGTAGGCCGCTCCACCGTTCAACGGAGAGGTTAAACCACCCATTGCTTGCGAAACCGAAGCCCGAAGCTTGGCGAAGCTCAGTACTTTTCCGGTGGTCATGAATTCCGTTGGAATCAAAGAAAGTGCGGCACCAGGATAGATGTAAGCGTTGTTATCAACTGGAAGCGTCGAAATCTGGTCACGACGAAGCGTTCCGTTAACATTCAATCCACGAACACCTGCGTTGACGTCAGCGTAAACCGAGTTTACCACCATTTTCGCATCGAAGTTGTATGCGAGTACTGGGTTTGCGCTGTTGGCAAAGTTGTATACCCCTGGAACCAGTAGGTAGTTCGTTGACGCCCAGTTGGCGTTGTAGGCAAAGGTTCGGATGTTACCTCCGGCCTTGGCGTCCAAATTGAGTTTTCCGAAGCGGTTGGCGTACGAAAGCAAGAATTCACTGTTATTCTCAAACATCGAACGTCGATCTTCACGGTAGTCACCTCGGTTCTCCTCACGGCCATAAGGGTGGGCGCTGAACGGCATTTTTTCGTTGCGGAATAGGTCATAGGTCGTAATGGACGTACGGGCTAGCAAGCTGAGTTTGTCGTTGAAGTCGTACGTCAATGCAGTGTAGCCATATGTATCGTTCTTGTAGTGACCTCGCAGCCAATGGTAGCTCATGAACCATGGGTTATGGTAGCGCTTGTATTCTGCGTGGACTGACTCGATGCCTTCGCGGCCCGGTTTCCAAATTCCGCGAATGTCTTCAGCCTCGACGTCCCAATCTGCACCGTTCCAGATGACCATGTTGTAAATGACTGAGTTTGGTCCATACACTACATCGGGAACGTTGTCCGTAGCCTGACGGTTAAAGTTCAATGTAGCGTCCATGCGGAACTTCTTACTAAAACGTACTGTATTGCTCACATTGAAGTTGTACGTGTTCAGTTGCGTATTCGGAATAATTCCGCGCTGGTAGGTATTGCTGAACGAAAAGCGTACGTCCGACTTTTCGGTGGAGTTAGCAATGCTGATATTATTCGTTAGTAGGGCGCCCGTTTGAATGAATCGAGTCAAGTTGTCTTTACCACGATTTACCCAAGGAGTTCCTTGACGTTGACCGGTAACTGGATCAACTGGACTATCGTATTGGGCAAGGTTGGGATTGTAGCTGTTGGTATTCGGGTCCCACATTCCTTTTCCGAACTCCGGACCCCAAATATCGTAGTCCCCATCATTGGTTCCTCCTCCACGACCGTCTACGAAGCCGTATCGCCCGTGGTCACCTGGACCAAATTTGTCCTGAACTTTGGGAAGGGTAAGGAAGCCGTTTTCAAGCATGGTCGAGCTGTTGTATTCCACAACTACTCCTTTTTCTTTTGCTTTTTTGGTCGTGATGACGATGGCTCCGTTTTGACCGCGGTAACCGTAAAGAGCTGCAGCAGACGGTCCCTTGAGTACCGTGTACGACTCGATGTCGTCTGGGCTGATGTTCCACGAGTCCGAGTTGATGGGTACACCATCTACAACAAAAAGTACCGACTGGCCACGGCGAATATCGCTACCGCGAAGGACCAACTGGGGGGCGCTCAGCATTTCGGCGCTCGGTCCAACGGTCAATCCCGCTACTTTACCGACCAGTCCGTTAATTGCGTTTGGCTCGCGGCTCTTCACCAGGGTACTTCCCTGGACTTCTTGAACGGCGTAGCCAATTTTTTTCTTTTCGCTTTTAACACCGAGTGCAGTGATGACAACTTCATCAACAGCAATTACCGTGTCTTTAGCATTTTGTGCCTGGGTGGATTGGCTCCAAACCAGGCCGAGGGCGAGCAGTAGAACTGCCTTCGAGGTGCGAGAGGTCATTGGGTTTTACTTAGGAGATTACCCTACAAAACTCCCCTACTATTGTAATTTTTTATCCTGCAAATTGTTAAATATGATGCACTTAACAGCAATTTAAGGCACATTGCCATTCGGTAATGTGGGCGTAATTTTTTGGAAATATTAGGCGTGAGCACGCACCAATTCGTCGGTCCACCCCATGCCTAAGGTCATTCCCATACCGCCGATGCCATTCACATAATAAACACCTGGTTCCACGACCTCAAACCACTCGGTTCCTCCGTCCGTGCGCTTGGTGTACCATCCGTTCCATGTAGCTTGGAGCTCCATACGCGGAAACCGAACGAACCGCTGCAAATAATTCATTACGAGCTTATTTTGATCGTCGTAGTTGAACGGATCGGGCGTGTCGTCGTACTCATGCGTATCACCCACAACCAAATGCCCGCGACCGTTTTGGCTTACCATCGCATGAATTCCCCAAGCTAAGATCTTGGGGTCCATTTCGTTCAATTCACGGCGAACTTCTTCGGACGCTTCGCGGAATTCCTGAAAACTCGCGTAATGGACCAAACTCGTTCCGCCACAAAGGGGTAACCGCATGTCGAAGTTGGCATCGGCAGGCTGAAATCGAAGCATTTGCAGCTTTACGCGCACAAACGGACGGTCAGCCGGCGCAAGAAGTCGAACGGCATCGTGATCCATGCCGGTCGAAAGCCAAATAAGGTCGGCTGTAAACGTGCCTTTGGAGGTAATAACGTTCGGATGACGCACTTCATGAACGACGGCGTTCGGAATAAAACTGATTTCAGGCTGTGCCGCGAGGAAGTTCGCCAAGGCCTCTAAGGCCAATGGCGAATCGATGAGTGCTTCGTTCGGACTGTACATTGCTGATACGAAGTTTTTGGTCTGAGTCATCGGACTGAGGCTAGTAGCTTCTCGCTTACTCACCAAACGGTAGCCTCGGTCATCCTTAAACGTGGCGGCCATTTGCCCTAGCAGTTCTGCCTCAGCCAAGGTGGTCGCAACGTGCAAGCTGCCGGTTTCGCGCATCCAAAATCCAGCGTCCTTGCTGAGTTCAGCCCACAACTCTTTGGTCCGCAGCGCGCGGTCGTACATCGGCCCACGAGTTTGTCCAATAGGCCAAACCATGCCAAAATTTCGAATGGACGCACCTACCGGGCGACGGTAGCGGTCCACAAGGACCACATGGTAGCCTTTTCGCCAGAGGTGGAATGCGGTAGAAAGTCCGAGGATACCGGCGCCAACAACGACTGCCTTTTTCATAAGAAGTACGGGATGATTTCGTGAAAATGGGCTACAATACCGTCAGGTTCGTGGCGGTGAAGTTCTTGGTACGAAAACGTCCCTGTCGTGGTTGCCAAGACCAAGCCGCATTCCGCATTCCGTCCTTCCAGAATGTCTACCGGGGTGTCTCCAATTTTCACTACAAAACGGGGGTCACGCACTTTGACGTCGGCCATTAACTGCCGAATCATCCAGGGGCTGGGTCGGCCTGCCGGAACCTGGTCGCTACTTACCACCGCATCAATGAGCCCCTCAGACTTCAGGCCCGTCCGTGCAAGGATGGTCTCCGTGATGGACTCGGGAAACCCCGTATTCAAACCGATAAAGACGCCGTGCCGACGAAGCGTATTAAACGTTTCAACCACGTCATCAAATAGTCCGACTTCGGATGATGTCAAGTAGTACGCAATCATATCCTCTTCGAATTCCAAGGCGAGTTCATGCGCCCGGTCGCGGGCGGAATCCGGCTCGTACACTTCAAGGATTCGCTGCATGGCCTCCACCTTATGAACTCCCATCAATCCGTTGATTTGTTCGGGTGTTGCAGGGATTCCATGCGCATCAAACACGCGCTGGAACGAATTGGCCACTTCATGGTTGTCGCGGAGTACCGTGCCTGCAATGTCGCAGACCAAAAGTTGATATTTAGGCATGTGCTATGTGTTTGAATCGTGAATAAACATTTTGAAACCAGGCAAGCGCAGCAATAAATAAAGCAGCGCTCCCGATCGAAACGACGAACGAGACGTTCAGCAGCAAATTCAACCAAGACGACTCTGACTCCCCAAAGCGGAACAAAAACATGAGTACAGTGGTACCCAAGTAGCCCATGGCATCTGCCATATAAATGAAGAACCCCACATTCCCATTTAAATTCAGTGCAGCAATTAATCGATCAAACAGGATGGATGTGATCGGGATGTATGCCAAATACAATCCCAACCCCAGCAAAAACATAAACAGGTACGGCGAGAGCCACCCCATTTGGTAGGCGCTCGCACTAAAGCCGATCAAAAGCCCCCCAACAACCAGAACGAGCAGCATTGCGGTAAAGGCCTTTTGGTTGTCCCGAATACGCGAAATCACCGTAAAAACGGCAAGAATAATAAGAGTAATGGGCCATTCGCTTTGGGTTAAATTGACTGCGGCATTTCCCACGCCAAGCTCGTTCCAAAGCTCCACCGCAAAATTGTCCCGAAGGTCCCTCAGTCCTGTGAGTAGTACGTACGCCAAAGAGATGAGTCCGACGCCGAGGCCAACGTGACGAAGCATTTCGCTACGGTCCGTTCGTCCCATCGCCGTACGTTCGCTCCGAAGTGCGCGATCTGCCTCACTCGGTTCGGGTAGGCGGTCGATCCAACCCACGCTCAAAACAAGAATTGGCGCGAAGCACAGCCCCGTAATCAAGGGCATCCACGACTCTTCGATCCCTATACTTTGTACAAGCCAAAGCCCGAGACTCTTCACCGCCCCCGAACTCACCACAAAACTGCACGATAAAAAAATACCGAGAACGTCGGTCGCCTTACGCCCTTCGAGGTAGCGAAAGATTACTCCCCACACCATTCCAAGCGAAAGACCATTGACCACCATAGCCCCAAGCTTGAGTGGGGTCGGAACGACGGCCAATAATACCAGCGAGGCATAGGCCACGACAAACATGGCAAGCAGGGCCTGTTTTTGTTGGTTCCGACGAATTTGACTAACGAACGAAATCCCCCACCATTTTGCCGCGGCGTAGCCCAAAAGCTGGGCGCTTACTAACCAAATTTTCAGTGGGAATCCCCACAAAAGCTCATCCCATACTCCCGCAGCAAATGGCTTTCTCAGGGCGTACATACTGAAGTAAATACTAAAGGAGGTCAAGCCCAATAGTACTGCGGTGTTTAGTGCCCGTTGCATCCGATAAAGCACGAATACGCTTGTAATCCCTGCGTTTTGTTCGTGTGAAGTTTGCCGCGCTTTAGTCTTTGGAACTTCCGCTTAGCGCTTCCATGAACGCTATTAAATCTTTTCGCTGCTGCGCACTTAAATTCAAGCTGTCGCTCGGCAGTGTCTGGTACTGGACGTCCAGCCCGAGACCAGCACCACCACCATGGTGGTAAAAGTCCACCACACTTTCAAGATCCGGATAGCCGCCATGATGCATGTACGGGGCCGTCTGGGCTACGTTGCGCACCGTCACAGTTTTAAAAGAATGCTGGTAAAACGGGGCACGCTGGGTTTGGGGGCCTGCAAACCGGCCGAGATCCGGATCAAGAACTTTGGACCTTGGGGCCGTCATTACACCCAGGACTTCGGACTCCATTTCGCGGAAGTACGGGGGGACCAAACCACTGAATGTGGGAGCAAAATGGCAGGTTCCGCAGGCCGCTTCGCCCATAAATAAATTCAGTCCACGGATTACCGACGGAGCTAAGTCCTTTCGCTCGCCACGAAGCCATTGATCCACCGGCGAATCAAAGTTGTTCAACGTAATCAAGTATGCGGTTAACGCTGTTTCAAGGTGGTACTTGAACTGCTTTGGATTCATTCCGCCAAAAGCTTGTTCAAAGAGGATCCGGTACTCGGAATCTTGAGCCAATCGAGTGTACGCTTCTTCAAATCGAATATCGAACTCGTTATCGTTGTGAAAGACGTGGAGCAGCTGATTCTCGAGGTGCTCTACCCGCAAATCCCAGAAGTAGGCCGGACTGTATACTGCATTGAGCAAGGTTTGCGTATTGCGACCGCGAGTTGCCTGATTGATCCCCGTCGGGGCACTCACGGCCCTTCCGTCCGAAAATGCGCGGTTCGGCAAATGGCACGTGGCACAACTCATGTCCTGTCTCTGTGAAAGTTGAACCTCTCTAAAAAGTTTTCTTCCCAAAAGTGCGCGTGGCTCGCTCCAATCTGATTCGCTCATTTTGGTAAAAAAGAAGGGATTTAAAAATTCAGAACTAAAAAGCTCTTCTTCATCCCAGCGTATCGGCTGTTTGGATCGGTGGACTTCATCATGAAACTCAATTCCGAGCTTTCTTTGAAGGCGCATCAATTCACGATGTGCTGGTAGGGCGTAATCGCGCAGCCACTGCGCCCGATTCAACGATTTAAATCCTTTTTTATGACCCTCGTATAATCGGAGGGTAGCACCATCAAGGTGCGCTACAAGTTGATCGCTTTCGGGATACGGCTTTAGGTATTGAGAAAGTCGCTCAAGGGCCAATGCCGATTCGTAGAGTGCGTCTTCACGCACAGGTGTGTCAAAACCGGTAATACCGAGACTGATTATACGAATAAGCTCCAACTTACTTGCCTCAAAAACCTGGTGATTCGTCCATTTCACCTCAAGAAGGCGGTCTACCAAATAATGTGCATCGAGTGAAAGTTGTTCGGCAAGTTCAAGACAGAATTCTTCGTCAGGCGTTTCCGCGTACAACTCCTCTTCAAGAATCTGCAGCCCCTTGGGTTCTAGCACTTCAATAGCCGGAACTCCTTGCTGCAACTTTGGGAGCGGAGCCCCGTTTAGGTACGTCCCAGTGAATTCAGGGTCAAGGTACCAAGCGAACGCTTCGATGCGCTTAAACGCATACTTTACACGTTCAAAAGCTCCGTGAGCGTCCGAATGTTCCATTTGACGAACAGACCATTTAAGGTCATTTGTTGCTTGACGGAATTCCTCAGCGTCAGCACGAAAGAGTGCAAAACTTTGGTCAATGGGCTCCTCTACCCGGCTACTTGTCAAGCCGTAAATGACTGCGACGACTAATACTATTGCGAATAATTGGAGTACGGTGCTCTTCATAATTGGTAAAAAAAGAGAAAGGGCTGTGCCGAAGCACAGCCCTTAAAAAGTTGACAATCTGCTATTGAATAATCAAGCGCTGAACATCGCCCTTTGCATTTTGCACAAAGTACACGGCCGGAGCTAAGTGGCTCACGTCGATTTTTTCGACATTGCGGTAAACCTCGAGACGGCGACCGTTTAAATCGTAGATCGCTACATCACTCAACTCGTTGAAATTCAACGAACGGCTCGCTGGATTAGGGTAGATTTGGAATCCTTCACCCTCAAAGTTAGGCTCTTCGTTCATCCCAACAGTTGACTTGCTGAATCCTATAATTGCGAAGGTAAGCGAGTTGTTGTAAGGGAATGGATTCGAGGTCGAAGGGTGCTGAGAATTCACCAACAGAATATCGTTCGTGATTTGGACGGCACCAGTAATTTCTGCCCCTTTAGGAACAGCCGTGATTTTCATCAACTTACTTAATGACGGATTAGGGTCATTCATGTCATACAAGAACATTTCACAAAGTCGATTAGTCTCACCTGTAGGTACACGGCCGTAAGATGATCCATTGAGATCCTCTTGAATTACCATATAAACATTTCCATTGACAGTCATAAAAGACAAACCATCAGGATTCGACAAATGATTGTTTGGGTAGGTCAATGGGGCTGCATTTCCGGTTTGCAGGTAAGGGCCACCCTCAAGGAACATTGAAATCCCATCTGTTGAGGGATCAAATTCTACAATGTGTCCGTAGTAGTCACGGTAGAGCGCACCGAAGTCTGTAGAATCTGGATGTGTCGCCCAACGGGTAGCCGCGAGGTCTAATGTAATAGAACTAAACGTAGCACCGCGGCTGCGACCACCTAAAAGCTGGGATGTCGGATTATCACGACCAGTGCACGTGAAGTAGACTTTACCTGTTTGTGGATTAATCGCAAACCACTCAATGCGATTAAACATTGTTGCACCTAGGGTTTCAGCTTGGGCTGAAATGCTCAACGCATCTGACATACTCGAATTGCTCAATAGAATCCACTTCGAGTTACTCGCATCTTCTTTGTAAACGTAGAGGTTCCCCGATGTGAAGTCACCAGGAGTGTTTGCCACAAATTTGGTGAAGTATGCGGGAGTAGCATCCTGCCCTAAGTAAACCGTCTTGTTGTCGGCGGCTATGGCACCACCTTCAAAAGGCTGGCGTCCCCAGTTGTACTGTTTGCGAATAGCTTGTGCATTGACCGGGTCAATTTCAACCATCCAGTTCAAGTTTTGGTGGCGCTTGATGGTTTGTCCGTTAGCCCACGAAATACCAGTATTGTTACCAATCGTGAAGTCTGAGGTGTCCGTGAATCCTGCACCGCCTGCAAAGATGGCCGTGTTACTTCCTTGCCACCACTCTTCGGCCGTCCAAATACGGCCGTCTGGGCTGATGATTCCTCCGCAGTTCATTCCGGTATTGCCGGTTCCGTCAAATTTGACATTCATGAACTTTCCACTGCGTCCGTCTGCTAGTGTTTGCTTAACTACTTGAATTGAGTCACCTACCTGCTTGATTTTGAATGCAGTCATGCCACCTCCATCACCAATGGCGGGGTTTGCTTGAATCATCTCGTGGTTTACCGTTACCCATCCCAAATCTGATGAGTTGTTGTCTGGAGTAAATCCAATAAAGTCGTTCCATTGCTTGGCTACTACCGAGTCGTTAGTGCCTACTTGGACGAAATCGTGTCCACCCACAAAAATGGGCTGAATACGAAGCGGATGCTTCGGCATCACTACCGTGGCCGGTGACCAGTTAGTGATATTAATAGTCGGATCGAAGGCAATTTGAGCTTGAGCACCGAAGCCAAGGATTACCGCACCGATCGCAGAGTAAAATATATTCATAGTGCTGATTTTGTGTGTTTTAAGTTGTGAATTATTCACGACTTAAAGCACCTAATCCAATTTTAGGCGAACATAAACTGCGGATTATTGCTCCGTGAGTTTTGTTACTATTTAGTTAGCGGAATCGAACTCTGCGCTCACGACGTACACTAAAGGCAAGAAACATCGCCGACCATAAGGTCCCCAAGGGCAAGAGCCACAACACCACGGTGATGACTTGGATCCATACAGGGAGTTGGCGCATTCTTTGTACCACCTTCATGGACCCTATTCTTCGGATAAAAGGTGAATCAGCCGCCATGGTACCGCAAAGAATACCCGCACACGTAACGTGGACGGTACGCAAACATTAAATATTTAGGACCAATCCATTAGGTCGGAATTTTGAATGTCAACTTCGACTCATTCTGTGCGCAATTCATAACTGTTACCAATCACAGCACTTCGTCGGACGAATCTTAACCTTTCTCGCGAACTGATCTAACATTTAGCGCAAAACTTCGCAGTATGCGTACCACTTCCTTTCTTTTAATGGCTGCTTTTAGTTGGACACTAAATAGCTACGCCCAAGAGCAAACCCTGCCCATCGGTTCAGGTAATCAATTAAAAATTGCCTTCGGCAGTTGCGGTTACCAAGATCACCCTCAGCCGGCACTTAAGCTCGCAGCCGAGCAAAAACCAGATCTATTTATCTACTTAGGCGACAACATCTATGGGGACACCGACGACATGAACGTGCTCCGGGCGAAGTACGCCAAATTAGCGGCCAATCCCAACTTTCAAGCGCTTAAAGCCGCGGCGCCCATCATTGCGACCTGGGATGACCACGATTTTGGCCGAAACGACGCGGGACGTCACTACCCGTTCAAAGCAGAGTCTAAAGACATCTTACTCGACTTCTTTGGCGAACCAGCCAAAACTCCTCGCCGCCAGCGCCCCGGCATTTACACCTCGTACACCGTGCAGCAAGCGGGCAAAACACTTCAAATCATTGTCTTGGATACCCGTACTTTTCGCGACAACCTTAAAAAATACGGCGGCGAGGTCAAGCGCCAGGGTCGGTACTTCTATGAACTGGACTACGCAGCCTACACCGCGGAACAAACTGACTCAACCATCTTAGGAGCTGCCCAATGGGCATGGCTCGAGGAGCAGCTTCACCAACCAGCCGACCTACGATTGATCGTCTCGTCTACCCAATTTGGAATCGAGTTCAACGGTTATGAGGCTTGGGCAAACTTCCCGCACGAGCGCGAGCGAATGCTTGAGCTAATTCGCCGCACCCGCGCCGAAGGTGTTTTTTTCATTTCGGGCGACGTGCACTACGCGGAACTTTCACGTTTTGATGCGCCTGGGCTTTACCCCATATATGACCTGACCTCAAGTGGCCTTTCCAGCACGTGGCACTTTGCCACTCCGAACGCTTACCGTCTTGAGGGCCCGATCATGGAAAATCACTACGGAATCATCAATATCGATTGGTCACAGTCTGACCCCACGTTAGTCCTTGAAATCTGGGACGTGCGCGGAACCCGCCGGATTCAGCGGGTGCTTCGTGCATCGGAACTTAAATTTTAGCCAATAGGAGTTTCTCGCTACATGTTCGACCTCCTCTCCAGAATGTCTACTAGGTAATCCCAAGGACTTCGGTCCTTGGGATTTTTTTATGGAGCCTGGGAGCTCGCTCACGAGGCGACGTAAAAAATCCCAGAATCCGCGAAGCGGATTGGGATTACCGAGTAAGCACCCCCACTGAGGTCCGCCGCGCGAAGCGCGGCAAGACTGCCCCCTCGCCTATCTTTAAGAATCCGATTTAAACAAGAATCCACTTTTAACGCTTAACATGCCTACGATTCACGACGCGATTGCCGCCCTCACCAAATTTCG
>Ga0079301_1000588_pt1 | contig 17601 bp, 9 predicted proteins | sample Wag4_2014_7_11_3_FD_74797 | JGI IMG/M metagenome (GOLD analysis project Ga0079301, IMG submission 74797) | Fresh water mixed with fracking chemicals microbial communities from Ohio, USA - Utica-2 Time Series FC 2014_7_11 | ecosystem: Engineered > Industrial production > Chemical products > Input... | reverse complement strand
TCGCCATACTCATCGACCACCAGCACCATCTGCGTGCCCGACGCGCGAAAATGCCCGAGCAGATCCATGCCATTGAGGGTCTCGGGCACGAACACCGCGGGCTGGAGGTGATTGGCCAGCGTCGCCTCACTGCCCTTGATCTTCTGTGTCAGCAGTTGCTTGGTATTGACGATGCCCAAGACGTCATGCAGACCACCCCGGCACACCGGAAACCGCGAGTGATCGGATGCCGCGATCCACTGCATGTTCTCTTCGATCGGCTGCTCCACATCGAGAAAAACGATATCCGCGCGCGGCACCATCAGCGAGCCGATCTGGCGATCATCGAGGCGAAATACGTTTCTCACCATTTCACGCTCTTGCTCCTCGATGACGCCCGCCTCGGAGCCCTCCTCGATCATGGCCTGGATTTCCTCGGTGGTGACCCCGCTGCCGGGCTGCGCCCGCTGGCCGAGAAGACGCAAAATGGTATCGGTTGAAAATGACAGCAATCTGACAAACGGCCGCGTGAAGACGGCAAGAAAGCGCATGGGCCGCGCCACCAGCCGGGCAATCGCCTCGGGGTTCAATTGGCCGATCCGCTTGGGCACCAATTCACCGACCACGATGGATACATAGGTGATGACCACCACCACCAGCGCGGTCGCCACCCAACTGCTGGCATCGCGATCAAACCCAAGCTCATGCAACCAGAACGCAAAGGGCTCCGCCAGCAAGGCCTCACCGACAATCCCGCTCATCACGCCGATTGAAGTGATGCCGATCTGTATCGTTGACAGAAATCGCGTCGGCTCATCATGCAGGGAAAGCGCGATTTGCGCAGCCCCATCACCATCCTCTGCCAGCCGCGCCAGACGTGCCCGGCGGGCAGTCACCAGTGCAATCTCCGACATGGCAAATACGCCATTGAAGAGGATCAATCCGATGAGAAAAAGAAATTCCATTTAGATGCCCTTTTGGAATGACAATCGAAGAGATAGGCGGATTCTACGGCAACAGGAAAGCCCCTAACCCGCTGGCGACCGCTTATCGGATCTGGACCCCGTAAAAAGAACCGGCCCTGGTGCGCACACCAGGGCCGGTTTTCTTGATGCGCCAGATCAGTTGGTCTGAGTCGACACGCTGCCTTCGAGATTCGGATAGCGGACATGGTCCACCAGGTCCTGAATCTCCTGGTTGGGCGCTGAGGTCAGCAAGGAGCCGATGATGAGCCCCAGGAACCCAACCGGGATGCCGAAGATGCCGGCCGAGATCGGGTTGATGTCCCACCACAGCGGCGCATTCACACCGAAGAAGGGGTAGGTCTGGACCATGTAGTACATACACACGCCCAGCCCTGCCAGCATCCCGATGATGGCGCCCGTCTTGTTGGCACGCTTCCAGAACACCCCGCACACCAGCGCCGGAAAGAACCCGGATGCCGCCAGCGAGAAGGCCGCGCCCACCAGGAAGAGAATGTCACCGGGTTTCATCGAGGTGACATACGCCGCCAGGAAGGCCACCACCAGCAACAAGCCTTTCGACACCGCCAGACGGCGCACCGTCGGGGCATTGGGGTCGATCATCTTGTAGTAGAGGTCATGGGAGAGCGCATTGGCGATCGTGAGCAGCAGGCCGTCCGCCGTGGAGAGCGCGGCAGCCAAGCCCCCGGCTGCCACCAGCCCGGAGATCACATACGGCAAGCCCGCGATTTCCGGCGTGGCCAACACGATAAGATCGCCCCCGATGGTGATTTCAGCCAGCTGCACCAGGCCATCCTTGTTGATGTCGGAGATCGCCATCAGCGTCTTGTCCACCGCCGCCCAGTTCGACACCCACGCGGGCAACTGCGAGAAGCTCGAACCGACCAGGCTGCTATAGACCTCGAATTTCACGAGAATCGCCAGCGCCGGCGCAGTGAAGTAGAGCAAGAAGATGAAGAACAGCGACCAGAACACCGAGGTGCGCGCCTCCTTCACAGAAGGCGTGGTGTAGTAGCGCATCAGGATGTGCGGCAGCGCGGCGGTGCCCACCATCAAGCAGAGGATCAACGCGAGGAAGTTCTTCTTCGCCTTGGCGCGCGCTTCCTCATCCTTGGCGGCGAAGGCCTCGGCATGCGGTTTCACGTTGCCTGCCTTGGCAGTGGCACCGGTCTTGGCGGCCGTCCAGGCTTTCTTGGCGGCGGCCGGGTCAGCGGGGTAGTCCTTCACCGCTTTTTCAGCCGCTTCCACTGCCTTGGGGTCCACCGGATTGGCGGCCTTCAACTCAGCCACTTTGGTCTCGAGCTTTTTCTTCTCTTCGGCCAGATACGCAGCACCCCCGGCCTCAAGGGCTTTCAGCTTGGCATCGGCCCCCGCAGTGCGCTCGCGGAAGATGGCTCTCACCGACTCCTCCGCCGTTCCCTTGGGCGAGGTCTTGTCGTTGAATTCCTTCTCCAGCGCAGTCACCTTGGGCAGCGCAGATACATAGGCCGAGATCTGCGGCACCGGCACGCCGGTGTGCTTCACCGACAGCCACACCACCGGGATCATGTAGGCCACGATCAGGATGATGTACTGCGCGACTTGCGTCCAGGTCACCGCCTTCATGCCACCCAGGAATGAGCACACCAGAATGCCGGCCAGACCGACGAACACCCCGATGCTGAACTCAAGCCCGGTGAAGCGGCTGGTGATCAAACCCACGCCGTAGATCTGCGCCACCACGTAGGTGAAGGAGCAGATGATGGCCGCGATCACGCCAATCAAGCGCGGAATGTTGCCGCCATAGCGCGCACCCAGAAAGTCAGGAATGGTGAATTGCCCGAATTTGCGAAGGTACGGTGCGAGGAACAGCGCCACCAGACAGTAGCCCCCGGTCCAGCCCATGATGAAGGCCAGCCCATCGTAGCCGGACAAATACAGCGTGCCCGCCATGCCGATGAAGCTCGCGGCCGACATCCAGTCGGCGCCGGTCGCCATGCCGTTGAAGAGCGCCGGCACGCGCCGCCCCGCGACATAGTATTCCGAGACCTCCGCCGTCTTGGACATGAACCCGATGCCCGCGTAGAGCAGGATCGTGGCAAACAGGAACATGTAACCCAGATATTTCTGGGGCACGCCCATCATTTCGAGAATGCCCACCAGGATCACAAAGGCGACAAAGCCGCCGGTGTAGAAGGTGTAATACCGGGAGAGCTGTTTGAAGAATGCCTTATTGGATTGTGCGGTACTCATCACTCGTCCTCCCCTTCCTGCACGCCATATTCCTGGTCCAGGGCATTCATGTATTTGCCGTAGTACCAGATGATGAGGACGTAGATGATCAAGGCCCCTTGTGCGCCCATATAGAAGCCGAGCGGGCCGATGATGTTGATGGCGTTGAGTTCGCGGGCGAAGAACCCGACGACGAACGTAACGAAGAACCAGATGGCAAGCAGAATCGCCGTGATGCGCAGATTCTTTTGCCAGTACTCCCGATGCTTGTCGGTTAGTTGCATGGCCCACCTCCTCCTGTCATCAAGGCGAATTCTAACTTCGCCATCTTTTTGTGGCACGCGGCAATTGCCGCCTGAAACACGCCACCCGATGCCTTCAGAGACTGGCTTGCAGACTAAAGACGACGCCAGAATCTCCGGCAATCTAGATTGTTGGCCCGCACCGCTTACGGGAAGCTTACAAGCGGACCATTACATTGACATATAGAACGCAAAGCGGGCATTTACTACAGACCCCACACACACAAACAACCTAGCCCACTCACGCCACCGGCGTGAGCTTCGCGATAGAGAGTGCCAACCATTTCACGCCTTGCCGGCCGAAATTCACCTGCACCCGGGCGTCCGAGCCGCCGCCCTCCGCGGCCACGATCACGCCCTGGCCGAACTTGGCATGCTCCACCGCCTGCCCCACACGCAACCCCTCTACAGCGCGGCTGGTTGAGGCGCGTGGCACGGCTCGTGGCGCAGGCTCGGCCGGGGCGTAGTAATCCCCAAACCCCATCTCGCCCCGCTTGGGCGTGAGCCACTTGGTGAGCCCCTCGGGGATTTCATCGACAAACCGCGAGATCAGGTTGTAACGCGTCTGACCATGCAACATGCGGCTTTGTGCAAGTGAAAGATACAAACGCTGCCGCGCCCGGGTGATCGCCACATACATCAACCGGCGCTCTTCCTGCAGCCCCTTGGGGTCGGTAATCGAGTTTTCATGCGGAAACAATCCTTCCTCAAGCCCGCTTAAAAACACCACATCGAATTCCAACCCCTTGGCGGCATGGACAGTCATGAGCTGCACCGCCTCGGTGGAGGCTTCGGCCTGATGCTCACCCGCTTCAAGCGAGGCATGGGTGAGGAAATTCGAGAGCGTGGGCTCTTCCGATTCGCTCACGAAATTGGCGGCGGCATTGACCAATTCAGCCAGGTTGGCGAGCCGGTCTTCACCCTCGCGGTCGGCGAGATAATGCGCGCGCAGGCCGGATTGCTCGACTACCTGCTCCACCATTTCCGGCAAGCTGAGCCCCTCGCAAGCGGATTTGAGTTTTTCGATGAGCGAGACAAACGCCCCGACGGACGCCCCCGCCTTGCCGCCGACTGCGGGGACCGCAAGATAGAGGCTGCTCCCGCCTGTGCGGGCGGCATCCTGCAGGGCTTCGAGCGAGCGGGCCCCGATGCCGCGAGTCGGGAAATTCACCACCCGCAAAAAGGCGGTGTCATCATCGGGGTTGGCCATCAGGCGCATGTATCCCAATGCGTGCTTGATCTCCTGCCGCTCGAAAAAGCGCAAGCCGCCATACACCCGATACGGCATCCCGGCCGAAAACAGCGCGTGCTCCAGCACCCGCGACTGCGCGTTGGAGCGATACAGCAAGGCCACCTCAGATCGCGAGGCGCCCTCATTCACCAGCGCGCGGATTTCATCCACGATGAAGCGCGCTTCATCCAGATCGGTGAGCGCGGAATAGACACGAATCGGCTCACCCGCCCCGGCATCCGTCCAAAGGTTCTTGCCCAGTCGGTCGGGGTTGTGTTTGATGATGGCGTTGGCCGCATCGAGGATATTGCCGTGAGAGCGGTAGTTTTGTTCGAGCCGGACCACATTCTCGACATGAAACTCGCGCTCGAAATCGCGCATGTTGCCCACATTCGCACCGCGGAAAGCGTAGATGCTCTGGTCATCATCACCCACCGCAAACACACTCGCCCCGCCCCCGGCCAGCAGCTTGAGCCAGCGATATTGGAGCGTGTTGGTGTCCTGAAACTCATCGACCAAGATGTGGCGGAAGCGCTGCTGATAATGCGCGCGCACCGGCTCGTTGCGCTCGAGCAGTTCATACGTTCGCAGCAAGAGCTCGGCAAAATCCACCACGCCTTCGCGCTGGCACTGATTTTCGTATTCCTGATAGAGCGCGACACGCTTGCGGGTGAAATCATCCCAAGCCTCCACCGCCGCCGGGCGCAAGCCCTCTTCCTTGCAGGCATTGATGAAATGCTGCAAATCCCGCGGCGGAAATTTTTCATCATCCACATTGAGCGCTTTGAGAAGCCGCTTGATGGCCGAGAGCTGATCGGCAGAATCGAGAATCTGAAAGAGCTGCGGCAAATTGGCGTCGCGATGATGCGCGCGCAACAGCCGGTTACACAGCCCATGGAAGGTGCCGATCCACATCCCCCGCGTGTTGATGGGCAACATCGCGGTGAGCCGGGTGAGCATTTCCTTGGCGGCTTTGTTGGTGAAGGTCACTGCCAGCACCCCTTGCGGGCTGACCAGACTGGACTGGATCAACCACGCAATACGGGTGGTGAGCACGCGGGTCTTGCCGCTTCCGGCACCGGCGAGGATCAGGGCATGTTGGGCAGGCAGGGTCACGGCCGCGAACTGCGGCGGATTCAGATTTTCGGTGAGATGCGACATGGTGTGAAAGGAACGGGCCGTCACCGGCAAGTGGGTAGATTATATCGGCCTTGGCAATGCCTCTGCGTGGGCGGGGGCACCATCAACCAGGAACTTTCTTTGGAAATTCGCCTACTAGCTTCCTAATAGCTTTTTTGTGGGTTTTGGAGACAAACTGTGAACATTCAAACTTTCGTTCAGAAATACGGCCACACCATCGACGATGGCTGGCTGTCCGATGGAAAAAAAGATGGGGTCATCATTGCCCAAGACATCGCCGCCGCTGTCAAACAGGGGGTTTTTGACCACGACCCTGGTGCAGCCCAATTTGCCTATGATTTTATGGCTGCGCCCAACCCGCAAGATGTTCAAGCCTTCTGGAATTATCGCAGCATGATGCAGACGCCAACCGCGGGCGGGAACACCTACTCAGCCCCCGAGCTTGCCGCCCCGCGAACCCCGAAAGCTGCCGACAGCACCACCGACGGCCAGCTGATGGATCGGATTTCGCGACAAGTCACTAACCGAGAGGATTGGAAGACTTACACATTGACTTCGGCAAACGCCGAAAACAAAAAAATCGCCACTAACGCCATCATCTCGGCCACCTCGAATACTACTCTCCAATCCTTGCTTGCAGTCCATATCAACATGGAAAGCGATACATACCTGGGAGATCTTAACGGTGGCTGGGGAAACATCCCGGAAGGATCGTACTGGGTCACCCCGTATAACCTGTGCGTGGACATGGTACGAAAAGTCTGCGCAGATACAGCCTCGCGGGGCGACCCCTATGGGTTGGGCGGTATTTTTGGCGATCTAAGCAACGTCAGTTATGAAAACATTGTTGCCGCCTGCAAGGATCCGTCCAAGTCTGCAGCCATCGGGGCACGGGTGATGCTGGCCAGCATTGACGCCCATGGCTGGCTCGCCACCGAAGGGTTTGTCCGCTCTGGCCGCACCGGCTTTGACGCCATCAAAGCGCTGGAGGGCGGGCATATTACGGAAGACCAGGCCGCCCAACGCTGGGCCCAAGCGGGCGGATACCACACGGCTGACATGAAAATCTGGCTGAACGGCCTAGCCGCAGGCACCAAGCTCTTCTTGCTCGAGCAAGGAAAACCCGGGGGGGGTGCATTCAGTGCTTCGGAAAGAATGGTGCCCGTCGATCCGCAGAAAATTCATCAGATCCTCACGGCTTGAGACCAACACCGTTCGCTTTGTCGGATGCTGTAAGTTTTGCTCGCATCGCCCTCTTTCATGGAGGAGGGCGGGGTGGCGGTGGCTTGACTAGGGTATCGGCTGCGTCCAAAGCCTTCAAGAGCCGCCAGATGGCCCAGATCCGATCTGGCGGAATTTTGGACTTCCACAATTTAAAATATCGAGACCAGCAAACCCCGGGAAACAGGGGCGGGACGGCGTCGAACGCTGAATCCACAGACCCCAATCTTGCCAGTCGGATGGCCGAATTCGACGCCAACAACGCGAGCAGGGGCCGCTACCCCTGAGCCCCGAATTTGCGGCAAACAAGAGTATCGCCGTAAACGCCGTCGCGGAAGCCACCACAGACCCCACGCTGCGAGCGTTGCTGGTCTCGCATGCGGGCATGGAAAGCGACAGCTTCTTGGGCGCACCCAACGGCGATGGGAAAAGTGCTCAAGACGGCTCCTTCAACATCACCCCCTACAATCTGAGCCTCGACATGGTCAAGATAGTTTCCGGTGCCACCGCTGATCGAGGTGACCCCTATGGCCTTTGCCAATTCTTGGGCGACCTTAAAAATGTAAGCTTCGAGAAAATCATGCAGGCGACTCAAGACCCGGCCGCATCCGCTGCGATCGGCGCCAGAACCATGCTTGCGTCTATCGATGTTTTCGGTTGGCAACCGACAGAAGGATTCGTCCGCGCCAGGCGGGCCGGTTTCGACGGGGAAATGGCCATCAAGCGAGGCGAAATCTCCGAGGCAGAGACAGCGAGAAGGTGGGCCGATCCCTGCGGCTATTCCGCAGACGACAGACAGAAATGGCTCAACAGGGTGGCAGTAGGCACCGAATTCATCCTGGCAGAGAGGCAAAAACCGGATGGCGGTGCCTTCAGTAGTGGGGTTCATTCGCACCCAACCGACGGTCGGCAATTCGATAACATGATTTTGGGAGGCTGACCCCCGATATAAGCCCGATCGCCATCAGCCTTAGGGCGGATTGCGCCCTTTTTTGAGGCGAGACACCCCGAATCGGGCAATGCCAGACAGCGCGGCGTATGGTGGGGGCTCCACCACACGCCGTGTCCATTTGAAGGTGCCGCTACTGCGTTTCACTCACCTGCGTTCCGGGTACTCAGAGCGGTATAATTCTGCCCTTTACTCCAATCCAAATTCCCCGGAACACCCATCGTGCAGGAAAAATACAACCCGTCTGCCATCGAATCGGCCACACAGGCGCATTGGGACAGCACCCAAGTCTTCCTCGCCAAAGAGGACACAAGCCGCCCGAAATATTATTGCCTGTCCATGTTCCCCTACCCCTCGGGAAAGCTGCACATGGGCCATGTGCGCAACTACACCATCGGCGATGTCCTCACCCGCTATCACCGGATGCGCGGCTTCAATGTGCTGCAACCCATGGGCTGGGATGCCTTCGGGCTGCCGGCTGAAAACGCCGCCATGGCCAATAAAGTGCCGCCAGCGAAATGGACTTATCAAAACATCGCTTACATGAAAAAGCAGCTCCAGTCGCTGGGGCTGGCGATCGACTGGTCGCGTGAAGTCGCCACCTGCACGCCGCAGTATTACAAGTGGAACCAATGGTTGTTCCTGCGCATGCTGGAGCGCGGCATTGCTTACAAAAAAACCGGCACCGTGAATTGGGATCCGGTGGATCAAACCGTGCTCGCCAACGAGCAGGTGATCGACGGCCGCGGCTGGCGCACCGGCGCGGTGGTGGAAAAGCGCGAGATCCCGATGTATTACCTGCGCATCACGGATTACGCCGACGAGTTGCTCGCCGATCTCGACAAGCTCCCGGGCTGGCCCGAGCGGGTAAAAACCATGCAGGCCAACTGGATCGGCAAATCCTTTGGCGTGCGCTTTGCCTTTCCCTACACGCTCGATGGCAAGGACGAAAAGCTGTGGGTCTTCACCACCCGCGCCGACACCTTGATGGGGGTGACCTTCTGCGCCGTGGCGGCTGAGCATCCGCTGGCCACCCGCGCTGCACAGGACAACCCGGCGCTCGCCGCCTTCATCGAAGAGTGCAAGCACGGCTCGGTGATGGAAGCAGACCTTGCCACCATGGAAAAGAAAGGCATGCCCACCGGCATTTTCGTCTCGCACCCGATCACGGGCGAGAAGGTGGAGGTGTGGGTCGGCAATTATGTGCTGATGAGTTACGGCGAAGGCGCGGTGATGGGCGTGCCCGCCCATGACGAGCGCGACTTCGCCTTCGCCAAGAAATACGGCCTGCCGATCAAGCCGGTAATCGATGTGGGCGACCAGCCCTACAACGTCGCCGCCTGGCAGCCTTGGTATGCCGAGCATGGGGTGTGCGTGAATTCCGGCCCCTTTGACGGGCTCGATTTTGAAGCGGCGATTGATGCGATTTCTGCTGAACTCCAACAGCGGGACCTGGGCGAAAAGCAGGTGATGTGGCGGCTGCGCGATTGGGGGATTTCGCGTCAGCGTTATTGGGGCTGCCCGATTCCGCTTATCCACTGCAAGACCTGCGGTGATGTGCCTGTGCCGGATGATCAACTGCCGGTGGTGCTGCCTGAAGATTGCGTGCCGGATGGCTCGGGCAACCCCTTGCGCCACCGCGCCGATTTCATCAATTGCACCTGCCCGCAATGCGGCGCCCCCGCCCAGCGCGAAACCGACACCATGGACACCTTTGTCGATTCGTCCTGGTATTACGCCCGCTATTGCAACGCCGACAACGCTGCCGCCATGGTTGATGAGCGCGCCGATTACTGGATGCCGGTCGATCAATATATCGGCGGCATTGAGCACGCCATCCTGCACCTTTTGTATTCGCGTTTCTGGAGCAAGGTGATGCGTGACATGGGGCTGGTGAAATATGACGAGCCTTTCTCGCGGCTCCTCACGCAAGGCATGGTGTTGAACCACATTTTCTCGCGCCGTGGCGAGAAAAGCGGCATCACCTATTTTGCCCCGGATGAAATCGACCTCACCCACGATGACGCCGGCCGCATCACCGGCGCCACCTCAAAAGCCGATGGCGCGCCGGTGACCTATGAAGGCATCGGCACCATGTCCAAATCCAAGAAAAACGGCGTGGATCCGCAAGGTCTCATCAATGAATACGGCGCCGACACCGCGCGCTTTTTCATGATGTTCGCCAGCCACCCGGAGCAAACCCTGGAGTGGTCCGATTCCGGCGTGGAGGGCTCGCACCGCTTTTTGAAGCGCTTGTACGCTTTCGGCCATCTTTTCGCCACCGAGATCAAACCCCAGCTCTTCGCCCGCACGCTCGGGCAGGCCAAGCCCCCGGCGGATCTGGCTGCCGTGCGGCGCGAAATCCACCTCACGCTCAAGCAGGCCAATTACGATCTCGCCAAGCAGCAATTCAACACCGTGGCCTCGGCCGCGATGAAGATGCTGAACGCGCTCGAAAAAGCCCCGCGTGATTCTGCCCTCGCGGCGGAAACCATCGAAGAAGCCCTCAGCATCCTGCTGCGTGTGCTCTCGCCCATCACGCCGCACATCTGCCATGTGCTGTGGCACGATTGCGGCTTTGGTGAAGATATTCTCCAAGCCACCTGGCCCGAGCCCCTCGAGGCAGCCTTGCTGCAGGACGAGCTCGAGCTCATGCTGCAAATCAACGGCAAGCTGCGCGGCTCGATCCGCGTGCCGGCCAGTGCCGACAAAGCCGCGATCGAGCAGCTGGCCACCACCTCGGAGGCCGCGCAGAAATACCTCGAAGGCGCCACCCCCAAGAAGGTGGTGGTGGTGCCCGGGCGCCTCGTCAACCTCGTGATGTAAGGAGCTCTCATGCTGCACTTCCGCGCCCTCATTGCCGCTGCCCTGCTCGCGCTGGGCACCCTCACCGCCTGCGGCTTTCAGTTGCGCGGCGCGCGGCCCTTACCCTTCGAGACGCTCTACATCAACATGCCGGACACCTCGGAGCTTGCCGCCGCCATCAAGCGCACCATCCGCGCAAGCGGCATCACCCGGGTGCCCGACACGCGTGAGGGCGCGCAAGCCATCCTCGAGCCCATGGGCGACTCCAAGGAAAAAATCATCCTCTCGCTCAACTCCGCAGGCCGGGTGCGCGAATATCAACTGCGTCAAAAATTCTTTTTCCGAGTGCATGACGGCAAAGGCGGCGAGCTGCTCGCGCCCGCGGAAATCATCCTCACCCGCGACATCACCTTCAATGACGCGCAACTGCTCGCCAAGGAACAAGAAGAAGCGCTGCTTTACCGCGACATGCAGAACGATCTGGTGCAGCAAATCCTGCGCCGCATCGCCGCTGCCAAACCCGTCGCCCGTTGATCACCGTGCAGCTGCGCCCCGAACAACTCGCCGCACATTTGAGCAAGCCGCTCGGCCCGCTCTACACCCTGCATGGCAACGAGCCCTTGCTGGTGCTTGAAGCCGCCGATGCACTGCGGGCCGCGGCGCGCAAACAAGGCTTCATGGAGCGCGAAGTGCTGGTGGTGGGCCAGGGCTTCAAGTGGGACGCCCTGACACTGGCGAGCGGCAACCTCTCGCTCTTTGGCGACCGCAAGATCATCGACCTGCGCATCCCCACCGGCAAACCCGGACGCGAAGGGGGAGATGCGCTCACTCGACATGCGCAGAATGTGAGCGGCGATGAAATCATCACCCTCGTCACCCTGCCCGAACTCGACTGGGCCACCCGCAAGACTGCGTGGTTCGGCGCGCTCGAAAAGGCGGGCGTGATGATCGAGCTCAACGCCCCTGAACTGGAGCGCCTGCCGGAGTGGATAGCCGAGCGCCTCGCCCGCCAGCAACAGCGCGCCCCGCGCGAGGCGCTCGAATTCATCGCCCAGCGGGTGGAAGGCAATCTTTTGGCCGCGCATCAAGAGATCCAGAAACTCGGCCTGCTTTACCCCGCAGGCGAGCTCAGCACCGAAGCGGTGAGCGATGCCGTGCTCAATGTCGCCCGTTATGATGTCGACAAACTGCGCGCCGCATTTTTGAGCGGCGATATTGCACGATCCGCACGCCTGCTCGAAGGGCTGCGCGGCGAAGGCTGCGCCACCCCGCTGGTGCTGTGGGCGCTGTCATCCGAATTGCACACGCTCGCTGCCGTGCGCACCGCCATGGATTCGGGTCAGCCCGCCGCGGCCGCGCTCAAGGCCGAGCGCGTGTTTGACGCCCGCCGCGCCCAACACATCAGCCGCGCCGCCGGTCGCCTCACCACCGCGGCGCTGCGCGTGGCCTTGCTGCAAGCTGCCCGCATCGACCGCATGATCAAGGGGCTGGCCCAAGGCGATGTCTGGGATGAATTTTTGCAACTCGCCCTGCGGCTTGCCATCAAGAGATAAAACAGGACACCACCATGGATATCAAAGCCACCCTGCACACCATCGGGCAAAACGCCCGCGCCGCCTCGCGGCTCATGGCCAAAGCCTCCACGCTCGCCAAAAATGCGGCGCTCATCCACATGGCGCAGGCCATCCGTGACAACAAAGCCGCGCTGCTCGCAGCCAACGCCAAAGACTTGGCCGCCGCCCGCACCGCCGGCCTCGAAGAAGCCCTGATCGACCGCCTGACGCTCACCGAAAAAGGCGTCGAATCCATGGCGCAGGGCCTTGAACAAGTCGCCGCGCTGCCCGATCCGGTGGGCGAAATCACCGACCTCAAGCGCCGCCCCAGCGGCATTCAAGTCGGCAAAATGCGTGTGCCGCTCGGGGTGATTGGCATCATCTATGAAGCCCGCCCGAATGTGACCGCAGACGCCGCTGCCCTGTGCCTCAAATCCGGCAATGCTGCCATCCTGCGCGGGGGCTCCGAGGCCATTCACTGCAATCAGGCGATTGCGCAGTGTGTGCGCATGGGGCTCACCGCCGCAGGGCTTCCGTCTGCGGCAGTGCAAGTGATCGAAACCACCGACCGCGCTGCGGTGGGCGAGCTCATCACCATGCCGCAATTTGTCGATGTCATCGTCCCGCGCGGTGGCAAGGGGCTGATTGAGCGCATCACCCGCGAAGCACGTGTGCCGGTGATCAAGCACCTCGATGGCATCTGCCATGTATTCATCGACGAACACGCCGACCTCGACAAAGCCATCCGCATCGCCGACAACGCCAAGACCCAGCGCTACGGCACTTGCAACACCATGGAAACGCTGCTCATCCACCGTGCGGTGGCAAAGCAGGTGCTGCCGAAGCTTGCCGAAATTTATCTGGGCAAAGGGGTGGAGCTGCGCGGCTGCGATCAAAGCCGCGCGCTGGTCTCGCAGATGAAATCCGCGACCGAAGATGACTGGCGCACTGAATACCTCGCCCCCATCCTCTCCATCCGCATCGTGGATGACCTCGATGACGCGATCGAGCATATCAACACCTACAGCTCGCAGCACACCGACGCAATCGTCACCGAAAACTACAGCCACGCGATGCGCTTCCTGCGCGAGGTGGATTCCAGCTCGGTGATGGTGAATGCCTCCACCCGCTTCGCCGATGGTTTCGAATATGGCCTGGGCGCAGAGATCGGCATTTCCACCGATAAAATCCACGCCCGAGGGCCGGTGGGGCTGGAGGGGCTCACCAGCCAGAAATGGGTGGTGCTGGGCAATGGCGAGGTGCGCGGTTGAAGACACTAGCGGGGCTCAACCCTCCAGAGAAATACCTCGTCATACCCACATGTACTGGTCTGGACACGGCCGCTCAAGGAGGACGAAGCGTGCATGCAAAGGTTGTTCATGTTGTTTTTGAGTTGCACCCAGGTGGCGCCATTCAAAACGATGGGTGTGGTCTGCCATAACTGTGAGTCGGTTTTATCGCAGGCACCGAGCACAATCTTGTCTCCGGACATGCTGCCTGACGTTTTCATGCAGTTGTTCGTTCCGGAGAGCCGGATTTCATATCTGCGGCCCTTGGAAGTTGCAACCTCGGTAACACTCCAGCTTTGAAAGCTGGCGGCTTCGGCTGATGTGGCTGCTTTCCAAAGGAATCCATCCGAATAGATCACGACATTCGGCGCGTACAGTTTGCTGACAATTGAGACCGTCTTGGGTCCTGAAGCGCGGATGCTGATATTCCGAGTTACGACTCTGACGTTGCCCTTCTTGTCCTGCGCCTCGACACGGAGCGATCCAGTGCCATTGCCCAGTGTGGAGGGAACAGCCCAGTTGAGTGAATACACGTTGTTGCTTCCAGCCGAGCCCTCTCCCAAAAATACCTCATTACCGCCAGAGAACGTTACGAAGAATTTGACGCGCTCTATGCCGGAGTCATCCTGTGCGATCGCGCTCAGTAAATACCCCTGTCCCACCAGAAACTCCGCGTTATCGGCAGGCGAATTCAGACTAAGTGTCGGAGGGGTGGAGTCAGCAACCCCGCTGATATTGACGTCAAGCCTGAGATTGCGGGTGTTGCCAAAGGTATCGACTGCTTCGATGTTGAGGGTACCCACCCCCAAAGCCAAGGTGCTCGGCACCACCCAATTCACCATGACGGGTTGTGCTTTAGAGTCAACCAACGTCTCATTCAGGGTGATACCGTTTTTCTGGAACGTCAGTTTTACGCTTTTCACGCCGGAGCTATCGGCGGCTTGCGCCAGAGCGTACGACCTCCCGGCCTGAAGGGTGATGTTGTTGATGTCCTGGATTAGCAGCTTGATTTCGGGCGGGGCGCCAATTCGCGCGGGTACGCTTTGGGTGGCGGATTTCCCATTGTTTGCCGTGACTGTGATGCTGAGCGTGCCCTGATCTGGTTTGCCTGCCGGCACTGTCCAGTAAAGCGTGTAAGTGCTGTCACCCCCCGGCACCCATTCGCACGCCGACGCAAGCTTCACTCCATAGCGTGTGCCCTCAAAAGCACACCATGCAGTCTTGATGCCTTGGCTGTGTTTGGCAGAACCCACTTTGTAGCGCATTTCAGTCTGCAGCATTTCTTTCTCAAGTACGGCAAGCACGCTGGGAAGCGTGGTGTCGGGGGACGCGCTGATATTCACCGGAGTGCTCTTGGTTGATGCGTTACCCAACTTATCCACGGCCACGATGCGCAGGCTGCCCACACCTGTTGCCAGGCTGCTGGGTACAGTCCAGTTGAGCGTGTGTAGGTTGTTGCTCCCGGGTGTGCCGCCACCCAGTGAAACGGCGCTTGCACCGATGCGATCAAAGAAGAAGCTCACGCTGCCAATTCCGGATGCATCGGTTGCACTGGCCTGCAGGCTGTAGCTCGTACCTATCTGCAATACCGCATTGGCAGCCGGGCTCAGCGGTGTGAGCGTGGGCGGCGTGGTATCGGCCACGTTGATGCTCACCGGGATGTTTGTCTCGTTCTTGTTCGCCTTGGTGTCGGTGGCCACGATACGGATGTTGCCTGCACCGGCAGCCAGGTCGCTGGGCACTGCCCAGTTGAGCGTGTATGCGTTGTTGCTTACAAGTGTGCCGCTGCCCAGTGAAATGGGGCTTGCGCCGATGCGATCAAAGAAGAAGCTCACGCTGCCAATGCCGGAGGCATCGGTTGCACTGGCTTGCAAGCTGTAGTTTTTACCAATCTGAAGTGCCGAATTGGCAGCGGGGCTCAGGGGTGCGAGCGTGGGCGCCGTTGTGTCCGGGCTATCCACAACGATGCTGGCATCGACCAAGGTCTGGGGTCCCGATGTGCCACTTTCCTGGGCAGTCACCGTGACTGGATATGCGCCCGTGGGCGTGGCCTGCGGCAAAGTGAATCTCAACTCACCCGTGCCCTCACCCCCAGACGGTACGGAGACCGTATTACCTTGGACGCTCCAGCCGCTGGGCGCGCTCAAATTCATCGAAAAGGCTGCAGTGGGGCATGCGATGCTGTTCCTGTTGGTCACCTTGACCTTGATGGCGCCTGTTTTGCCAGGTGACACGAAATCGGGCGTGCCGGTGAGGGCCAATGACGGGGCTTGCCGAGAGCATGAACTCGCTGCCAGTTCAACCAAGACCTCAGATTCAACCGAATTGTTGTAGTTATGCCGGAATCTCATGCCCAAGGCGGCATCCTTATACTCTTCACCACGGGAGAGAAGGGCGACGAGGTTTGTAGTGATGCTATCTGCCTCGGGATCCGCACGACCCTTGTGGATGCTGATCTTGTTTTGATATTCCGAACCGAGGCCGACATCATTTCCTGTCGCCGCTCTCAACGACAAAAAATAATAATCGGGAGGGCCATTGGAGGCACCCGAAATATTGATCTTCAGAACTTGAAGATCGCTACCGGATTCCTTGCCCAGCGGCTTGATCCTGAAGGTGCCACCGGCTTGCAGGTCCCGCACTGCCACCTCCGGAATCCACCCTTTTTGGACCACGTGCGGCGCATTGCTTCGAATATTGCTGTTATTACCGCCCATGAAGTCCGATTGGTCACCGTATTCCGCTTCGTCTTGACTCGAACCGGGGGTGGTTTTCCCAGCGTGGAAGAATCCGATGTTGTGGCCGAATTCGTGTGAATAAAGCTGTGGCCGAGCTGGGTCACAGGCCACAACATTCCAAGCGGTTTTGTCTCCATCCAAACTCGCTTTCCCCCCCCATGTGACCGGGATGTCGTAGGGAACTGACAGATGGAATATGTTGTACGCATCTTCCGAAAAGCCATTCTGGCTGGCGTAAGCTTTGGCCGCATCGACCAAATCCCTCAGCTTTTGATCATCAGCCATATCAACAGCTCTGAAGGGAAAGACCTTCGGGCCAAGCGTAACGGCTTCATTCAAAGTAAGCTTGCCGTTTGAAGAGTCGTTGAATACGGTCTTGACTGAATTCCCCGGCCCATAAATCACGTTACGCAGATCGCCGCTGGTGCAGGAGTTGGTTACGTCACTCAAATGAGCAATCACGCTCACCGCTTTTTTGACAACCGTGGTACCCGCGACGACCGAAGCAGCTTGTCGTGCCATTGGGGCGACGCGTTTTTCCACAGATACCACTGAGTTATTCGGTATCGCCAGACGCGAGCCAAATCGATGTCCCTTGATTCGAACATCCTTGCCGATCAGCGCGTACTTTTCATTGTCCTTGAGACCCACCACCTCAAAATCCTGGTCTTTCCCAGACCTCACGAAAAGGGTATTGATGGCCCGGTTATTCCTGAAGTCATCGGTATGAACTAGAGAGGTTTTGCCCTCGATGGTCACTTCCTCTTCGACATATTCCTGGACGCTGACAGGCAGTGTGTTGCGCACGCTGCTGGGCATTACTCGGCTTGCAGCAAGTTTCGGGTTTTTGCGCAGCAACGTTTCCATGGCCCGACGACGCGCCTTTGCTGTTTCCACCTGTTTGTCTTGGATGGCGGTTTTCGATCGAGCCGTCCGCTGATTTTTGATTTCCGAGCGCCCCCTGATGAGGGCGCTGCTGGTCTCGAGCACCGTCTTATCGAGTTGTTGAATGGCGGCTTGCTCCTGGGCGGAGAGCGTAGGCTCCGGAGTGATGTGGGCTTGAGCGGAAAGCGCGCCGGCCAGAGCCAATGAAATCAGCAACAGCTTGGTCGGGTTAGCGGTAAGCAGCTTGCAGGTGAGCATAGTGTGTCCGTCATAGGCCAGTGGGGAATACCATCCGTCCAGTGTCCAGACCCGACA
>Ga0079301_1000587_pt1 | contig 17602 bp, 16 predicted proteins | sample Wag4_2014_7_11_3_FD_74797 | JGI IMG/M metagenome (GOLD analysis project Ga0079301, IMG submission 74797) | Fresh water mixed with fracking chemicals microbial communities from Ohio, USA - Utica-2 Time Series FC 2014_7_11 | ecosystem: Engineered > Industrial production > Chemical products > Input... | reverse complement strand
ACAGAGGACGAGATCGTTTCAAGCGACATCGTTACAGACCCACACTCATCAATCTTTGATGCAGGTCTAGTTCGTGTAATCGGTGGAACTACTGTTAAGCTTTCTTCTTGGTATGACAACGAGTGGGGCTACTCAAACCGCCTTGTTGATCTAACTGAACTAGTTGCAGCAAAGCTTTAATTCAATAGATGCGCACACTAGCTGACCTTCCTGATCTAAAGTCAAAGCGGGTAATTGTCCGCTGCGATCTCAATGTGCCACTAGATGGTTCAAGAATTACAGATGATGGGCGAATCATCGCCTCTCTTCCTACCTTGACCTACCTCCTGGAACAAGGAGCCAAGGTAATCGTCATTAGCCACCTTGGTAGACCTGATGGATCTCCAGTTAGCAAGTACTCTTTGGAACCTGTTGCCAATCGTTTGGGAGAACTCCTAGACACATCTGTTTCTTTCAGTTCAACAACAACTGGCGAAGACGCGGCTTCGAAGGTTTCTAACCTTGAAGATGGTCAGGTATTGGTTCTTGAGAACCTTAGATTCAATCCAGGGGAGACAGCGAAGGATGAAGCTGAGCGTGTAGCTTTTGCTAGAGAGTTAGCTAGTCTCGGAGACTTCTTTGTGAGCGACGGCTTCGGTGTAGTCCATCGCAAGCAGGCTTCTGTATACGAACTTCCTGGACTCCTACCTAGCTCAGCTGGGTTCCTGATTCAACAAGAATTAGAAGTGCTAACTAGATTGACTCACACACCGGAACGTCCATACGCAGTTGTCCTCGGTGGTTCAAAAGTTTCAGACAAGCTGGGTGTCATTGATCACCTTCTTCCTCACGTGAATCAGTTACTGATTGGTGGAGGAATGGTGTTTACTTTCCTTGCCGCTCTTGGAAACAAAGTAGGTGCAAGCCTTCTTGAAGTAGATCAAATTGAAACAGTGCGTGGCTATCTCAAGCGAGCCGAAGAACTCGGCGTTGAAGTGGTATTACCTACCGACATCGTTGTTGCCAGCAAATTTGGCGCAGATGCAGAATTTCAAGTTACCAAAGCTTCAGAGATAGAAGAGACTCCATTTGGAAGTTCTGGTCTTGGTTTGGACATTGGTCCTGAGAGTGCCTTGGCGTTTGCAGAAGTTATTCGTGGAGCTAAGACTGTTTTTTGGAACGGTCCAATGGGTGTATTTGAGATTGAGGCATTCGCTAATGGAACCAAGCAGGTTGCTCAGGCTCTAAGTGAAGTAGACGGCTTGTCTGTTGTTGGTGGTGGCGACTCTGCTGCTGCAGTCCGTATTCTTGGATTCGAAGACTCTGCGTTCTCGCACATCTCAACCGGTGGCGGGGCTAGTTTAGAATTTCTAGAGGGTAAAACAATGCCAGGATTAGAGGTTTTGAAGTGAGTGTAGAGAGAGTTCCATTCATCGCAGGTAACTGGAAGATGAACCTTGATCACCAACAAGCAATCGCTCTAGTACAGAAACTCTCCTGGACTCTAGCGGATGCGAACCACGACTACACAAAGACAGAGGTTGCTGTATTCCCTCCGTTCACCGATCTTCGTACCGTGCAGACACTTATCAGTGCTGAAAAGTATTCAATTTCTCTTGGGGCTCAAGATCTAAGTCAGCACGATTCAGGTGCATACACAGGTGAGATCTCAGGTGCTTTCCTAAAGAAGCTTGATGTTCAGTACGTACTCATTGGACACAGCGAACGCAGGAGCTACCATCACGAGGATGACACTGTTGTGCAGGCAAAGGTTGCGGCAGCGTTCAAACATGGTCTAGTACCTGTTATCTGCGTGGGCGAGACACTTGAAGAACTAGAGGCTGAGGGTCAGAGTGCTGTTCCAGTTCGACAGATCCTGGCCGCTCTGTCAGGTCATTCGAAGGTTGGCGAGTTCATCGTTGCTTATGAGCCAGTTTGGGCTATTGGTACAGGTCAAGTAGCCACTCCTGAACAAGCTGCAGCTGTGGCAGGCAAGATTAGAGAAGCCATTGAGGGGCTTCTAGGTCCTGAAGTGGCCCAGAGCAGCAGAATCCTTTATGGAGGCTCAGTAAAGGCCGCAAACGTGGCTGGATTCCTTAGAAGCCCTGAAGTTGACGGGGTTTTGGTTGGTGGAGCCAGCCTCGATGTTGACGAGTTCTCAGGCATATCTCGCTTCCTAAAGCACCTAACCTTATAATTTACAAGGGAGATTACCCGTCTCCCGGAAACGAAAGAACAGACAAATGACCGGAATCATCATTGCTTTGAACATCCTTCTAGGTGTTACTAGCTTGCTACTTACTCTTCTCATCCTTCTTCACAAGGGACGCGGTGGAGGTCTTAGCGACATGTTCGGCGGTGGAATCAACAACACAATGGGTTCATCAGGTGTTGCTGAGCGCAACTTGAACCGAATCACCGTGATTCTCGGTCTCGTTTGGGTTGTAACAGTAATCATTCTTGGCCTAGCGTCAACTTATTCTTGGGTATAACTTATGAGCGGTAATACAGCAGCGATCAGAGGTTCTCGTGTTGGAGCTGGCCCAATGGGTGAGCAGGACAACGGTTTCCAAGCCGAACGCATAACTATTAGCTACTACTGCTGCAACAACCACAGCTTCTCATCATCCTTCGCATCAAGCGTAGAAACTTCCGAGCTTCCAGTTGAGCAGGACTGCCCACACTGTGGCCTTCCTGCTGGACAAGACAAAGACAACCCACCACAGATTGCTAAGCACGAGCCATACAAAACTCACCTTGCATACGTGAAGGAAAGAAGAACAGCACAAGAAGCTAAGGATCTTCTTGATGAGGCTGTTGCACTAGTTAGAGAACGTCGCGTGCGTCTTCTAGCAGAAGCTAAAGCAGAAGCGAAGAAAGCAGCGAAGACGAAAAAGTCTTAGTTAGCAGCTCCAGAAAGCAGCACCTGCGGCTTCATCAATAATCCATAAAGTTTCGCCTTGAGCTTCAACTTTTGCAGCAGGCAAATCACACTCCGGATTCTTATGCACTGACTCAACAGACTCAGCCTTGTCGAGGCCTGCGATCAGAAACAAAATCTTCTCTGATCTGTTTATCAGTTCCATCGAGAAACTAAGTCGCTGAGGCGGTGGCTTAGGGGAGTTATCTACGGCAATGACTAGATCGCCATCTTGATTCATTCCAGGAAACAGTGAAGCTACGTGTCCATCAGGACCCATCCCGAGAATAGTTAGATCCATAGCGGGTTCACTATCCCCAAAGACTTCAATCATTTGTGCAGAGAAATCACTTCTCGCGGTTTCGAGTTCCATTCCGTTATCTGATGAAGGGAAGGCGTGTACCATCTTTGAATCTGTTCCAAGAAGATTCGGCATCACGTTCTTTGCCTGATTGAAGTTTCGATCGGCGGAGTTACTCGCAACGAATCTTTCATCGCCCCACCAGAAATGAACTCTTGAAATATGAATTTTTTGCTCCGAGATAATCTTGTCAAGCACTTCCAGTGTCAAGATTCCTACGGTGCCACCGGTGAGAGCAATGTGAACTGAGTTCTTCTTAGCTAGAACATTGTTTATGGTTTCAACAATCTCCAAGGAGGCCTGTTGAGCTACGTCCAAAGCGTTTATTGCTTTGCGAACTTCAACTGATTTCACGATTGATTCCTTCTACTGCTCTGAGGCTTCTATTTCTTGAAGCCCGCGAGAATGAGGGCACCGAAAGCGTCATCGCTATCTAAACGACGTAGGTCCTCAATCAAGCAGTCTCTAAGAGATCTGCGAGGTAGATTGATGTCTCTTGTTGGTTGAGATGGTTGGAAGAGAGTTGCTACATCGGGAGCGTTTCGAACAATCTCAATCTCACCTGATTCACGCTCAAGCTTTACACCTTTGATTCCAGAGACAGCTTTACCGCGATCAGTTCTCACTAGTTCAACTTCGACACCAAGTTTCTGTCCAAGCCATGAAGCAAGTAGATCCGTGCTCGGTGAGTCGACCGCTCCTGTGACAATAACCTTTGTGATTGGGTCATAAGGTGGTTGGTCAAGGATTGCTGCAAGCTGTGCTCGCCAAAGTGTCAGTCTGGTCCAAGCAAAGTCACTATCGCCTGGTACATAGTTGTTTGCGAGAGAGACAAGCCATGCGTGAGGGTCTTTTTGGCTCGCGGCATCGGTTATTCTTCGCTGAGCGATACGACCAATTGCAGATGCTGATGGCTTGATAGGTGCTTCACCTGGCCACCATGCAACTACAGGAGCGTCTGGAAGTAGTAGTCCCGTAACTAGACTCTCTGGATCGCTAGCAGCTTCACCATAGGCTCTCAGGACAATAACCTCGGAAGCTCCGGCATCGCCACCAACTCGAATTTCTGCATCAAGTCTTGGTTCTGCTTTGCTTTGTGTGTCCTCGTCGGCCAACACAATTATTCGACATGGGTGAGCTCTTGATGCTTCGTTGGCGGCCAGAATAGCTTCCTCAATGCCGGAGAACTTTGTTTGAACTAGGAGAGTCAGCACTCGACCAAGTGCGACAGCACCACCTTCTTCACGGATTGTGACTAGTTCCCTAGAGATTAGTGAAGTGGTTGTGTTGTCAAGAATCTTAATCACGGACGTCTCCAAGCTCTGCCGTCAGCAGCCATCATTTTGTCTGCGGAGTCTGGCCCCCAGGTACCAGGTCGATAAGGTTCTGGTTTACCATTTTTTGCCCAGTACTCTTCGATTGGATCAAGAATCATCCAAGATAGCTCTACTTCTTCATGTCTAGGGAATAGTGGTGGATCACCAAGTAGAACATCGAGGATGAGACGCTCATATGCTTCTGGGCTAGCTTCGGTGAAAGCGTGCCCGTAGCCAAAGTCCATGGTTACATCTCTAACCTGCATACCAACACCTGGAACCTTCGAACCGAATCTGATTGTTACACCTTCATCTGGTTGCACTCGGATAACCAAAGCGTTCTGTCCAAGAGCAGATGTTTGACTCTCACCGAAGATCTGTTGTGGTGCACGCTTGAACACGATTGCGATCTCAGTAACTCTTCTACCTAGTCGTTTACCGGCACGAAGATAGAAAGGTACGCCAGCCCAGCGACGAGTGTTGATATCTAGTCTCATGGCGGCGAAAGTCTCAGTCACAGAATCTGGGTTCATACCATCTTCATCGAGGAAGCCTGTAACTTTCTCTCCACCTTGCCAACCACCGACGTACTGTCCTCTAGAAGTGTGCTTACCTAGATCCTCAGGAAGTCGAACAGCGGACAGAACTTTTTCTTTCTCTGCTCGGAGATCTGCCGCGTCAAAAGACACAGGCTCTTCCATGGCTGTGAGAGCAAGGAGTTGAAGCAGGTGGTTTTGAATCACATCTCTAGCTGCACCAATGCCGTCGTAATAGCCAGCACGACCGCCTACACCAATGTCTTCAGCCATTGTGATCTGGACGTGGTCAATGTAATTGTTGTTCCACAAAGGTTCATAGAGCTGGTTTGCAAATCTAAGAGCAAGAATGTTTTGAACAGTCTCTTTACCTAGGTAGTGGTCAATTCTAAAAATTGAGTCAGCTGGAAAGACTGATTCAACAACTTCATTGAGTTCACGTGCAGATTGAAGGTCGTGACCAAAAGGCTTCTCGATAACGACTCTTCGGAATTGATCTGGCTTAGGGTCTGCCAATCCAGAACGAGATAGTTGCTGTGTAACCAATGGGAACGCTTTTGGCGGAATACTTAGGTAGAAGGCGTGGTTACCGTTTGTTCCACGCTCCGCATCGAGTGTCTCAATAGTTTCGCGAAGTTTGTCGAAAGCTGCGTCATCACCGAATTCTCCAGAAACAAATCTGATGCCTCGTGAAAGTTGATCCCAGATCTCTTCACTCCAAGGCGTTCTTGCATACTGCTTCACAGCTTCTTTCACTACTTGGCCGAAATCTTGATCCTCCCAGTCTCTTCTAGCGAAACCAACGAGAGAGAAACCTGGAGGCAAAAGACCTCGGTTAGCTAAGTCATAAACAGCGGGCATTAGTTTCTTGCGACTTAGGTCTCCAGTAACGCCAAAAATGATGAGACCAGAAGGGCCTGCAATACGATTGAGTCTTCGATCTAGCGGGTCTCTTAGTGGATTAACACCAGGACCTAACTTCACTTCACTCATTAAGTTGTATCTCCTTAGCCAATTGCTCGCAAAATAGTATTGAAATCTTCAACAGGGTCGTTCAACGTCAGTGTTAGAACAGGTCTACCCAGATCTGCTAGCACCTTGGCATCGCCTGCAGCTTGAGATGCGATGAGCTCTCCGAAAGTGAAGTCTCTACCAGGAACTTGAATGTCGTGTTCAGTCTTAGCTACTAACTGAATGAACACACCTTGGCGTGGTCCGCCCTTGTGGTACTGACCAGTTGAATGAAGGAAGCGAGGAGCCCAACCAAATGTAGTTGGACGGTCAGCAACGGACGACAGAGCGTCTCGAAGGGCTTCAGCACTAACATGAGCAGTTCTATCCATGTATGCGTGAACTGAAATGTAACCATCTGATGCTAGTTCTGAAAGAAGTTTTACGAGAGCGGTTGGAACTCCAGTTATGCCATCAAGATCTAGTGCCAGAGAACTCACTTCAATTGAATCAAAGGCGAATTGACTAGCAGTGGCAGCAGATCTCTGCTCAAGCATTCCTCGAGCTGCAATCTTCGCTGACTCAACATCCGGCTGGTCAAAAGGATTGATTCCAATCAATCTGCTGGCTACAGCGGTTGCATATTCCCAAAGTAAGAATTGCGCACCCAGGGGAGCGACAATACTTACGCCATCATCTAGAACTGAATGGTCAGTAGCAGAGATCTTGACCAGCAACATGTCGTTTAGATCTGCAAAAGTCTCGTAGCTGGAGCTTTGTAGAACTACCGGTAGAACACCTTTAGAATTCTTTCCAGTTGACTCGGCAACCAACTGTTCAATCCAGTCTGCAAAACCAGGAAGTGATGGGTCTGCAACTAGACCAATCTTGTCCTTGAGCTCCTTACCGTTGGATGATTTCGCAAGAGCTGCGCCAAGAATTAGACCTGGATTTGCGGAGTCGTCTTTAGCAAGCATTGACGCGGCTTCATTCGCCTGATCAAGTAGCTCTTGTATGTTGACGCCTGCTAGGCCAGAAGGCACTAGACCGAATGCTGTGAGCGCTGAATAGCGACCACCAACAGTCGCATCCGCGTTGAACACTCTGTATCCATCTGCTTTCGCAGCTGCTTCCATTGGAGAGCCAGGATCGGTGACAATTACGATTCGCTCAGTCTTTTCGATTCCAGCAGCACTGAAAGCATCTTCAAAGATTCTCTTCTGTGAATCAGTCTCTACTGTTGAACCCGATTTAGACGAAACAATGATTGCAGTTCTCTCAATGTCTACGCTCACAACAGAATGAACCTGATCTGGAGATGTTGAATCTAGAACTACTAGTTCAACCCCGTACTTGTTTGTGATTACCTCGGGAGCAAGTGAAGATCCACCCATGCCACACAATACAAAGCGATTGATACCTTTTGCTCTAAAAGAATCTCTCAGGGGAATAATCTCGGATACTAGAGATTGGGAATCGGTTGCGGATGTTACCCAGCCGAGTCGGATTGCTGATTCAGCTTCAGCTGCTTTTCCCCAGAGTGTGAAATCTTTTGCCGCTATTCGACTCGCTACTTTATCCGCGACAAGAGTGTCAATAGTTGATTCAACTGCTGAGGCCGCTGAACCGAAAACCCTAACGCTTATCGACATTACTTAGATGCCTTTAGAGCAGCGTCAACAGATTCAATTAGTTCGTTCCAGGAAATAATGAACTTCTCGACACCTTCGGACTCTAGTAACTCAGTTACTTCATCGTACGAAATTCCAAGGGCCTCAATATCTTCAAGAACTGTTCTAGCTTCGTCATAGGTGCCAGCGATGCTGTTAGCCGGAACGATACCGTGATCAAAGACAGCTTCCATTGTCTTCTCTGGCATGGTGTTTACAAGCTCAGGTGCGATTAGCTCGGTTACATAAAGTGTGTCGCTTAGTGCTGGATCTTTCACTCCAGTAGATGCCATCAGAGGTCTCTGCTTGTTAGCACCTGCTGCTGAAAGTGAACTCCAGTCCGTCTTGGCGAACTCTAACTCGAATACTTCGTAGGCAAGTCTCGCATTAGCTAAAGCAGCCTTGCTCTTCATTGCTATTGCCTCGTCAGTGCCAATTGCTAGGAGTCGCTTGTCAATCTCAGTGTCAACACGAGACACGAAGAATGAGGCTACAGAATGGATCTTTGATAAGTCTTTACCGGCTGCGTGAGCTAGAAAAATACCTGCCTTATAGGCTTCGATTACTTCGCGATAGCGCTGAAGGGAGAAAATTAAAGTTACGTTTACGCTAATACCGTTTGAAATAACTTCGGTGATTGCGGCGAGACCTGCTTTGGTAGCTGGGATCTTAATCATTACGTTCTCACGGTTTACCTTTGCAAACAGTTCTTTCGCTTGAGTAACTGTCCCTGCTGTGTCGTTGGCAAGGCCTGGTTCTACTTCAATAGAAACTCGACCATCGAAACCCTGACTCTTTGCATACACTCCAGCAAACACATCGCAAGCATCGGAAACGTCTTTGGTTGTGATCTCAAAGATTGCCTCTGCCGCAGTTGCTCCAGCTTGAGCCAACTCGCTTACCTGGGCTTCATAGCCTTCGCCCTTACCGATTGACTGGGCGAAGATGGTTGGGTTAGTAGTGACACCGACGACACTTCTCGATTCGATAAGTGCAGCTAATGCTCCAGAAGAAATTCGAGTTCTTGAAAGATCATCAAGCCAAATGCTTACACCGTTGGCTGCTACTTGAGCTAGTGGACTAGTCATTGTTGTTCTCCTGTTGTTTTTAGTTACTAAGCGACTTGTGAGCTGCTGCGACTACAGCATCTGTTGTCATACCGAATTCTCTGAAAAGAGTCTTGTAGTCAGCAGATGCTCCGAAGTGTTCGATTGAGACACTCTCGCCTGAACGACCGACATACTTACTCCACCCAAGTGAAAGTCCAGCTTCAACGGAAACTCTTGCATCAACGGTAGACGGAAGAACAGATTCCTTGTAGTCGTCTGATTGTTCGTCAAACCATTCAACGCAAGGTGCTGAGACCACTCGGGTCTTGATTCCTTCTGCTTCAAGTTTTTCTCTAGCTTCTACGGCTAGTTGCACTTCTGACCCAGTTGCAATCAGGATGAGTTCTGGCTTTGAGTTAGATGCATCGATGAGTGTGTACGCACCCTTGGATGTGTTCTCAGCCGATGCAAATACAGCTCCAGTTGCGTCAGCTTCACCGCGCTTGAATACTGGAATGTTCTGTCTAGTTAGAGCAATACCAGCTGGGTTTTCTCTACGCTCAAGAATTGTCTTCCACGAGTAAGCAACTTCGTTCGCGTCTCCAGGGCGAACTATGTCTAGCCCAGGAATGGCTCTTAGAGTTGCAAGCTGTTCTACAGGCTGGTGTGTAGGACCATCTTCACCCAGAGCGACGCTGTCGTGAGTCCAAACAAAAATTGACGGGACCTTCATTAGAGCTGCTAGTCGAACCGCTGGTCTCATGTAATCGCTAAAGATCAAGAAGGTACCTCCGAATGCACGAGTGTTACCGTGCAGAACAATACCGTTCAAGATTGCACCCATAGCGTGTTCGCGAATACCGAAGTGTAGAACACGACCGTAAGGGTTACCGGTCCATTCGTGTGTTGACCATTCAGCAGGCACGAATGATTTCGCACCTTCGATAGTGGTGTTGTTTGATTCTGCAAGGTCAGCTGATCCACCCCAGAGCTCTGGCATTACAGCTGCAATTGCGTTGATAACTTTTCCGCTTGCAGAACGAGTAGAGATCTCTGTTCCGCCTTCAAAAACAGGGAGAGCGGATGATAACTCGCTAGGAGTTTTACCTGATTGAACTCTGTCGTAGAGTTTCTTCTTCTCAGGGTTCGCTGATGCCCAAGCATCAAACTTTGCTTGCCACGCTGAGCGTGCTTCAGCAGCTCTTGAAGCAGCGTTTGATCTTGTGTGATCGATCACTTCTGGAAGCACTTCGAATGTTTTCTCTGGGTCAAAACCAAGCGCTGTCTTGAGACCAGCAAGTTCTTCTGCTCCAAGAGCTGAGCCATGAATCTTTCCAGTGTTCTGCTTCTTAGGTGATGGCCAGCCGATGATGGTGCGGAGAGTAATTAGAGAAGGCTTAGTAGTTTCTGCTTTTGCAGCTTCAATGGCTGCGTACAATTCAGCGATGTCTTCTTTGTAGTTGCCTGTCTTTTTCCAGTCAACAATTTGAGTGTGCCAACCGTAAGACTGATATCTCTGTGTTAGATCTTCGGTGAATGCGATGTTTGTATCATCTTCAATGGAAATCTGGTTGGAGTCGTAGATGACTACTAGGTTTCCAAGCTGTTGGTGACCAGCAAGGGAAGCTGCTTCGCTAGTAACACCTTCTTGCATGTCACCGTCACCTGCGATGACGTATACAAAGTGATCAAAGGCACTTTCACCTTTTGGTGTTTCAGGATCAAACAGTCCACGCTCGAATCTTGCAGCGTAGGCAAAACCAGTGGCTGATGCTAAACCCTGTCCTAGCGGACCTGTTGTGATTTCAACACCTTTGGTGTGTCCATACTCTGGATGACCAGGAGTAGCCGAACCCCAGGTTCTTAGAGATTTGATGTCGTCCAGTTCAAGACCGTAACCTGCTAAGTAAAGCTGGTTGTAAATAGTTAGAGAAGAGTGTCCAACGCTGAGGATGAAACGGTCTCTACCGGTCCACTTTTCGTCAGCAGGATCGTGTGTCATTACCTTCTGGAATAGCAGGTAGGCGACAGGAGCGAGAGAAATCGCGGTTCCTGGATGTCCGTTTCCTACTTTTTCAACGGCATCTGCAGCTAGAACACGGGCGGTGTCAACTGACTTTGAATCGATGTTGTCCCAGATTAGTGACACAGCAATCTCTCTTTCTTTTCTTTATGAATTCTCTTCAGCGGCAACCTTGCCGTATCTGCAACTAAATCCCGAAAATCATGCTTTTCATGCTCAAATTCAGTGCCTTTGAAGTCTATACCCGTGTCGCATTTGATTACGGATATGTAACGGAAGAGTCTAATTCGCTTAGACTAGAGCCAATGACTTCCTCCGAAACCCTCAGCCCAACAGCTCCAAAAGAATCTATTTCTTTTGGTCGTAAAGCGGCTGCATATCTGGCTCTAACTAAGCCACGGGTTATCGAACTGCTGCTGATCACGACGGTTCCAGTCATGATACTGGCTCAACAGGGTATTCCAAATCTTTGGCTAGTTCTAGCCACATTGGTGGGTGGGGCACTCAGCGCTGGCTCAGCAAATGCCTTCAACTGCATCATTGACACCGACATCGACAAAATCATGGGGAGAACTCAAAAGAGGCCTCTGGTTACAGGCGAACTGAACAAGCTTGAGGCGCAGATTTTTGCCTTTGCTATCGGTATTCTTTCCGTTCTATGGCTCGGGCTTCTTGTTAACTGGCTCAGTGCCGCTCTGGCTTTATCAGCCCAACTTTTCTACATCTTCATTTACACACTTCTTCTCAAGAGAAGAACCTCCCAGAACATCGTTTGGGGTGGGGCAGCAGGAGCAATGCCAGTACTAATCGGCTTCAGCTCAGTTACTGGAACAGTAACCTGGTCAGCAGCCGTGCTATTTCTGATGATTTTCCTCTGGACGCCGCCTCACTACTGGCCTCTATCCATCAAATACCTAGCTGATTACAAGGCTGCAGGGGTACCAATGCTTCCCGTTGTGGCTGATCCGAGCAAGGTAGCTAGCCAGATTGTCATCTATAGCTACGCGATGGTTGCTTCGACTCTGCTATTGATACCTGTGCACCCGATGGGGATTATTTACTCTGCAACGGCTTTGGCTGGGGGAGTCTGGTTCATTATTGAGGCTCATTTGCTGCAGCAGAAGACTAAGGCTGGCGAAGTCAAGAACCCTATGAAGTTGTTCCACTTCTCGATCACTTATCTAACAGTTTTGTTCATAGCCATCGGCTTAGATCCGCTGGTTTTCATACCCGTTTTCTGAAGCTAGAGGTTCTTTAGTTCCTCTAACCGAGCCAAAGATTCATTGCGTTCTGTGTTGTGATCCACAATTTGGACTGGATAGCCAGCTGAATAACCATCAAATACTTCCCAAGGTTCGTGAGCTGAAGAGCCTTCTAAGTGCCTAAGTTCCGGAACATACTTTCGGACATAATCCCCATGTGGGTCAAATTTGAGGCCCTGAAGTATCGGATTGAAAATCCTGTAGTACGGCGAGGCATCTGTTCCACAGCCAGCAGTCCACTGCCAACCATGAGAGTTAGAGGCAGGATCAAAGTCACTCAAGTGCTTTTCAAAGTGATCTGCACCTAAAGTCCACTCCAAATGCAGATCTTTGACTAAGAATGAGGCAACAATCATCCGCACTCGGTTATGCATCCAACCTTCTGCCAAGAGCTGACGCATTCCAGCATCGACCATTGGGAAGCCCGTTTCGCCTTTCTTCCAAGCCTCAAAGCGGGTCTGGGCATCTGTTCCTGTGTCGTACCTAAGCTTCGTGAACCTAGGTTCGTAGTAGTCATCGACTGTGTGAGGGTAGTGAAACAGCACATCTGCGTAGAACTCTCGCCAGGCAATCTCTTTGCGGAAGACTTCGTGTGCGAGAGAGTCGCCTAGTTCTGCCAAAAGGGTTCTTGGGTGGATTTCTCCATGAGCTAGAGCATGAGATAGATGTGATGTTCCGCTTAGGTCCGCTCTATTTCGTTGTTGGTCATAGTCATCAAGAGCTCGCGCTTTGAACCTGTCAAAGGTTCTCAATGCGAAGGCTTCACCTGCAATTACCTTGAGTGGAGATGCTTTCGTCGGTGATGGAATGTCTGTGCCCTGCTTGATGCTGAGCCACTGCAAGTCCTTTGGAAGCTTCTTTGGTGTGACATCTGCTAGATTCACCCAGGCCTTGTAGAAAGGCGTATAGACGCGATAGTTGGTGCCATCTGGCTTTCTGACTGTGCCCGGTCTCACAGCGTAAGCAGACCCAGACAATCGCAGAGAAATCCGTTTAGATTCAAGGAACTTAGCAACAAAAAGCTGCTCTTTAATGCCTTTAGGTTCGAAGGATTCTGTGGCGAAAACGACCTTTGCCTCTATTTCTATGCAGGCATTCCGCAATGCATCTGAAAAGGCTTCAATTGAGTCTGCTTCGATGATGTGGAGGGTGTTTCCCATGTCATTACTTAGTGACCGGAGCCCCTCAGAAAGGCTATGTTGCCGTATTCCTTCAAGGTTCAGGTAATCGGTCGTATCTAGCATGTAGACACCTGCGACTCCGCCTGGTTCGGAGAATGCTGCTGCCAGGGCTTCATTGTCCTGAAGTCTCAGATCTCTTCGAAACCAAAAGATTGAGGTCATTTGATACCTGTTGCTGCCTTATTTAGTAGGGCTTGGTAGGTGGTCATGCTGGCTAGAACCGAGGCTCCAAGCATGTGCAGGGCTACTAGCACTTCAGGTAAGCCAGTCCAAGTTTGGATCAGGCCAAGCAGGGCTTGCGAGACAATAACTGCCACAAAAGCCAATGAGTACTTTGCGGAAGCCATGCCAGTCAGTCGGGACCTAAGTACCAAATGAACTAGAGCTAGAAACAGCAGCAGATAGCCAGGATAAGAATGGTAATGCGACCAAAGCTCTGAATCCAAGCCGTTTCTTGGTGTGTCAGCGTCTCCAGCGTGTGGCCCTGAACCAGTGAGAACTACTCCGATTGTTATCACAGCTATTGCTGTTGGGACAATAATCAACGAAATTATGGACAGGAGCTTGTTTGGTTCTAATGTTCTTCGACCTCGGGCATACCAAACCAAGAAGGTTGCTATCGAGATAAGCACCATGGATACGAGGAAGTGAGCGCCAACAATCCAAGAGTTCAATCCAGTTAAAACAGTGATTCCACCGAGAACAGCTTGAGCGATAATGCCTAAACCGAGTCCCAGCGAAGTCCAGAAAAGACCCTTGCGGTGACCCTTCTTGAGTCTCATGACTGTGATGAAAGTAGCTAGCGAAATGAAGAGAAGCAGGAATGTGAGCAATCTGTTTCCGAATTCGATCACTCCGTGTATTCCTTGCTCAGGAACGTTAACAATCGATCCAGGTTCACATTCAGGCCAAGTAGGACAGCCCAGACCTGAACCAGTTAGTCGAACAGCACCTCCGGTCACAACAATTAGAATCTGACTAATTAGTGAAAGCCACGCATAGAGGCGAATTCTGTGACTGCCAAACAATCTGTCGATCAAGACATGCTCTTTCTATTACGTGGCTGGGGTTACGCTTTAGGTAACGTTTAGATAAACTTAGACTAGTCCCGAAACCATAAAAGAGCCTGAGAAGTCAGCCCTTTTACGACAACACTTTCTTCACATGTTGCACACTTGTTACTCAATACCTTTCAGAAAGAGGTCGCAATGCCAGAGTCCGCCATTGAACGTCCAGAGCTAGACAGCCTTGGGATTTACGAGTTCGGTTGGTCTGACACTGATGCCGCTGGTCAAAGTGCTAGAAGAGGAATCAACACTGAAGTAGTTTCAGACATTTCGCATCTCAAATCAGAACCGCAGTGGATGCTGGACATGCGACTCAAGGGATTCTCTTACTTCCAGAAGAAGCCGATGCCTACCTGGGGTTCAGACCTTAGTGGAATTGATTTCGACAACATTAAGTACTTCGTTCGTTCGACAGAGAAGCAAGCTGGAACCTGGGAAGAACTTCCAGAAGAAATCAAGAACACCTACGAGAAGCTTGGAATTCCAGAAGCTGAACGTCAGAGACTTGTTGCCGGTGTTGCAGCTCAGTATGAATCTGAAGTTGTTTACCACCAAATCAATGAAGAGCTAGAACGCCAAGGCGTTATCTTCATGGATACAGACACAGCTCTCAAAGAGCACCCTGAAATTTTCCAAGAGTACTTCGGAACTGTTATTCCAGCAGGAGATAACAAGTTCGCCGCTCTAAACACTGCAGTATGGTCTGGTGGATCTTTCGTTTACGTTCCGAAGGGTGTCAGAGTAGAGATTCCTCTTCAGGCATACTTCAGAATAAACACTGAGAACATGGGCCAGTTCGAAAGAACGCTGATCATCGCTGATGAGGGCTCATACGTTCACTACATCGAAGGATGTACAGCTCCGATTTACAAGAGCGATTCATTGCACTCTGCCGTTGTTGAGATCATTGTGAAGAAGAATGCCCGTGTTCGATACACAACAATTCAGAACTGGTCTAACAACGTCTACAACCTTGTAACCAAGAGAGCTGTTGCTCACGAAGGTGCAACCATGGAGTGGATCGATGGAAACATTGGTTCCAAGGTAACCATGAAGTACCCTGCAGTTATTCTTGCTGGAGAGCATGCAAGAGGAGAAACACTTTCCGTTGCATTTGCTGGTGAAGGTCAGCATCAAGATGCTGGAGCAAAGATGATTCACCTTGCTCCTTACACTTCATCCTCAATTGTTTCTAAGTCAATTGCACGTGCTGGAGGTAGAACTTCTTACCGCGGTGAGATTCGCGTAAACCCAGGAGCACACCACTCTGCTAACACAGTTAGATGTGACGCTCTATTGATTGACACGATTTCAAGAAGCGATACTTATCCTGCAGTTGATGTTCGCGAAGATGATGTCTCAATGGGTCACGAAGCAACTGTTTCAAGAGTTAGCGATGAGCAGCTGTTCTATCTACAGTCCAGAGGTCTTGCAGAAGATGAAGCGATGGCCATGATTGTGCGTGGTTTTATTGAACCTATTTCAAAAGAACTTCCTATGGAGTATGCACTAGAGCTAAACAAATTGATTGAAATGCAAATGGAAGGCGCTGTCGGTTAATGTCAGATTCCAAAACAACCGCTCAGCACGGACTTGCTGAGCACACGCACGGTTCTTTTGTTCCACTTCAAATCAGAAGCGATCGACCTCGTTCAAAATCAGTTTCTGATTTTGAAGCAGTTTCACCACTTCAAGATCTTTGGCGTTACTTGCAACCTGAGCAGCTCAAGGGATTAGATGCGGATGTACTAGGGGAGTACAAGTCAGAAGTTACATTTGGATCTGCAGAAGGCATCAGGATCTCTTGGATTGAAAGCACCGACCCTCGTGTTGGTTCTATTGGTGTTCCAGAGGACAAGGTTGCCGCTGCTGCATACACAAATGCAAGCAAGACTTTACTAGTAGAGATTGCTGATAATGCAGAACTTGCTGAGCCGTTTGTAATCAACATCGCTGGTTCTGGGGCACAGGCTTCAGCCCTACACGTTTTAGTTGTTGCCAAGAAATTCAGCAAAGCAACCTTGGTGTTTGAACACTCAGGTCTTGGAGTTCTGGCAGAGATTCTGGAAGTTGATGTTCGAGATGAAGCAAAGCTCAACCTTGTTTCTGTTCAGAATTGGGACATAGGCTCTGCCCATGTCTCGGCACACTTCTCAAAGCTAGGAAGAAACTCTTACCTAAAGCACTCAGTAGCATCGTTCGGTGGAGATCTTGTTCGCATCACACCAGTTACTACTTTTACAGGTCCTGGGGCTGAAGTTGAAATGAATGGTGTTTACTTCGCTGATGCAGGTCAACACATTGAGAACAGACCTTTTGTTGACCACGCCGCTCCGAACTGCAAGTCAAGAGTTACCTACAAGGGTGCCCTTCAAGGAAACAAAGCTCACACCGTATGGATTGGTGACGTATTGATTCGTGTTGTTGCAGAAGGTACTGATACGTACGAGTTGAACAGAAACCTCTTGCTAACCGATGGAGCTAGAGCGGATTCAGTTCCTAACTTAGAAATTGAAACTGGTGAAATCGAAGGAGCTGGTCACGCTAGTGCCTCAGGAAGATTCGATGATGAACAGCTGTTCTACTTACAGGCTAGAGGTATTTCTGTTGACGAAGCTAGAAGATTAGTTGTTCTTGGCTTCCTAGTTGACATCCTGCAACGAACAGCAGTTGACGAACTTGTTGAGCGACTAACAAAAGTCTTAGAAGAGAAACTAGGGAGCAAATAATGGCTATCAGAATCTGCGGCGTTGATGACATCAAACCGGGTAGAGCACTTCGCGTAAAGATTGGTGATCACCCAATTGCAATCATCAAGAGTCCAAATGGAGAGTTCCATGCCCTAGATGACAAATGTTCACATGGAGAGATTTCTCTAAGTGAAGGTTTTGTTGACAACGAAACAATTGAATGCTGGGCACATGGTGCAAAGTTCTCACTTGAAACAGGAGCTCCTCTAACTCTTCCAGCTTTCGAACCAGTTGGAGTTTATGAAGTACTAGTCGAAAATGGCGAAGTTTTTATCGAATACGAACAGGCTTAGGTCAAAAGGAAATCATGGCAACTTTAGAAGTAAAGAACTTACACGTAACTGTTGAGACAGATCAGGGCACCAAGGAAATCCTCAAGGGTGTCGACATTGTGATCAACAGCGGAGAGATTCACGCTGTTATGGGACCTAACGGTTCTGGAAAATCTACCCTGGCATACTCAATCGCTGGTCACCCAAAGTACACAGTCACCAAGGGTGAGATTCTTCTCGATGGCGAAGACGTTCTTGAGATGAG
>Ga0079301_1000586_pt1 | contig 17614 bp, 11 predicted proteins | sample Wag4_2014_7_11_3_FD_74797 | JGI IMG/M metagenome (GOLD analysis project Ga0079301, IMG submission 74797) | Fresh water mixed with fracking chemicals microbial communities from Ohio, USA - Utica-2 Time Series FC 2014_7_11 | ecosystem: Engineered > Industrial production > Chemical products > Input... | reverse complement strand
GACCACGGCTTGGTTGCCGCTCTTCAAGACCAATCCGCCGGCATCAATTACGGCCTGGCCGACGACGCTTATACCAATCCCAACAACCACGACAATGCCGGCAAAGTTTATACCGATTGGCGCATGCCATCCCGCTACGAATTAAACTTAATGTACCAGAACCTGCATTTAGCCGGCTTGGGGAACTTTGCCGCCACAACCTACTGGAGCAGCAGCTGCAACGACAACAGCCTTCCTATTCCCGGCTGGACGGTCAATTTCTCAAACGCAACCCAAACCACCATTTCACGCAGCAACAACAGCGTTCGGGTGCGGGTTGTACGCGATTTCTAATTTTCAATCTTGTGTACCGCTTCCGTTGAAAAGTATTCCTGATACTGTCGGTTTTTCCAATGATTGGGGTCTTCAGACAAAGGATACACAAACAGCGTTTTAGGGCGAACAGAAAGCTCGGGAATCCAACATTCTTTTGAATTGCACTGTTCCAGCAGCGAAAATCGGTGCAGCATTTCAATGTGAAATTGATGAAGCTGACCATCGCACAGTTCTTTCCATAGAAAATAATTGTTCTTCCATACCATGCCAAATACCAGAAACAAAAAACACGCAGATTTAAATCTTATTCCAAAAGGAACACAACCCCTTAAACGAAACCTGTTGTGGTAAACTGCCATTGAAAATAAAATCAAAAACAAAAAATAAGCCTGATTGATTGTTCTGTATTGGCCCAAAATGCCAGTGGCCCAAACTGGGGTAAAAACGGAGAGGTAAAGGGCACCAAGGCTTAAAAAAACAGCCTTAAGGGGTTTGGCAAAAAGGGGCTGTGTACTTGTCTTGTTGTCTCCAGAATAAAAAACCAAAAAAAGGGCCCAAATCCAAAGGGTTGGATTCAGAACCCATTCAATCATAAACCGACCCGTGTACAAAGAGCTTAAAACAAAAGAGTTGAAAACTTGGTGATTCCCTTCAAATTGAGCTTGCCGTATTTGATTCCCAGGGGCAGAAAATACCCAGAGCAAATTAAGGCCATGAAATACCAGAAATAAAACTTGCTCCCACCTTGCTTTTTTAAATTGAAATAGAAAAACCGAAAAAAACAATGCCCAAATCGGCATCAATTCATTAAATCCCCCCGCCAGAAAAAACAGAATGGCCGACAAAATCAGTTTGCGCTTCCTTGGCCCATTTTCATCTGAATCTGCGCTTAACTTGAGCGTAAAGGCTAAAGTAAAAATGAAAACGCCTGGCAAATAAATCCAAGCTCCCGTAAACCAAAAAATGCCTTCTGTAACATCTGGCATTCCTCCTAAAAATACCAGTAAAAACCCTCCAACAAAAACAGGCCACTGTTCCACCCTTGCAAGGCGATATATAGCATACACGCTGAACAAAAGAAAAAGCAACAATAAAAGAGGCATCCAGGTGTAAAGGTCAATTCCGCCAACATACAAAGGACTCGCCAAAACCAAAAAATTGCTGATGTACCTGCCGCTCCAACGATTCCACTCATTCAGGCCGAGTTCCCACCAACCGCCCTCCTTCCTCATCAATGCAAATGAAAGGTCGTCTGCCACCGGAAATGCAAAAAACCCTGCCATTCCGTAGCCCAAAATCAGAAGTAGGGCAAAAGCCAATAAAACCCTACCATTAAATCCTATGGATGCACCTTCCACATTTTTCTCTTTCATTAATATTCTATTCTAAGTTTCAAATGTACGGGCAAGTACTTGGTTTTTGTGGTTTCCATACATTAAAAATATTGCCCCTCCATGTCCATTTCCTATTTTTGCAGATATTTCTTCCCAATGAAACTATCGGTCGCCTGGATCAATGAACTGCTAAATAAAGAACTTTCTGCCGACGAGGTAGCCGATCGACTCACCTCGACCGGCCTTGAAGTAGAAGAACGCGAAAAGGTTGAGGCCATACCCGGTGGCTTGGCGGGCGTCTGTGTGGGCTTGGTTTTAGAACGGCAGCCCCACCCCAATGCCGACCGCCTTTCGGTTTGCTTGGTAGATACCGGAGAAGAATCGCCCCGACAAATTGTGTGCGGGGCATCCAATGTGGCCGCCGGTCAAAAAGTGCTGGTCGCTTTGCCCGGAGCCACACTCTACCCCAAAGACGGAAGCCACCTTACCATTAAGGCTTCAAAAATTCGAGGAGAAGATTCTGCCGGCATGATTTGCGCCGAAGACGAAATCGGCTTGGGTTCCAGCCACGAGGGTATTATGGTGTTGGACGCTCAGGCCCAAATTGGCCAAGCCGCTGCCGAATTTTTACACCTAAAAAGCGACGAAATATTAACCATCAACATTACCCCCAACCGGGTGGATGGAGCTAGCCATTTGGGGGCCTGCCGCGATTTGGTGGCCAAGGCCGTTTCTGAGGGCGAATCCTGGGCCATGCCCGAATTTCCACGCGCCTTTTTGCCCCTCAGCGGACCCGGACGGGGAATTGTACCCACCATCGAAGACGAAACCGGCTGTGGAAGGTACTCCGGCATTACCCTTCGGGGCGTTCAAGTGCGCGATTCGCCAACCCAATTGGCCGACCGCTTAAAATCCCTGGGCATCAAACCCCAAAACAACGTGGTAGATGTCAGCAATTATGTGATGTACATGCTCGGCTTGCCCCTACACACCTTTGATGCCGACAAGCTAAAAGGAAACAGCATTCAGATTCGTTCGGCCCTTCCCAAAGAAACCCTAACCACCCTTGACGAGGTAGAACGCGAGCTGAATACCCAAGACCTGGTTATTGCCGATGCCGAAAAGGCCGTGTGCCTGGCGGGAGTATTTGGAGGAAAACACAGTGGAATAAATGCCAACAGCAGCCGAATTTTTATTGAAGCCGCCTGGTTTGACCCGGGACGCGTTCGGCAAAGCGCCAAGCGCCACGGCCTGCATACCGATGCCTCCTTCCGCTTCGAAAGGGGCTGCGATGCCGGCATTACCCTGACCGCCCTAAGGGTGGCGGCCAGGCTCATTTTGGAACTGGGCGGGGGCGAAATCGAAGGCGACGAAGTGGATATCCTCAGCAAAGGCCTTCCAGCCCCCCGATTTGTGGATGTGGACCAACACTACTTAAATCGAGTTGCCGGGGTTGAAATCCCGCTCAACGAAGCCGCCGACATCTTAACCGCACTTGGATTCGAAGGCGCCATGGAACGGCACAGCTCTTGGAGGCTTAAAGTCCCCGGCTACCGTCCCGATGTGTTCCGCCCTGCAGACGTGGCCGAAGAGGTCTTGCGGATTTATGGCCTAGACCGAATTCCCGTTACCGGCAAAATGGCCTTGAACATCAACACCCAGCATTCGGGCAACGAAGACCTCCTGCGCAGCCAATTATCAGAACGCCTGCGGCAAAATGGCTGGCATGAATCCATTTCCCTATCCATGCATTCCCAAGAGCTGGCCTTGAAGGCCTATCCCTCCTTGGCCGAACAAACCGCAAGCCTTGAAAATCCGCTAAGCAAAGAGCTGGACACCCTAAGGCCAGGCCTGTTGGGTTCCATGCTTCAAAATGCCAGCCGGAACGTGCAGCAACGCAACCTAGATTGGCGGGTTTTTGAATTTGGGCGGGCCTACTTGTCCGACGGCCAAGGCTTCCGTGAAGAAGAACGCCTAGGGCTTATGATGTCGGGAAAGGCATTGGCCGAGCATTGGAACAGCACCCAAAAAGAACAGGGGATTTACGAATTGAAAGCCTGGGGCGAAGACCTAATGCGGCAGCTTGGATTGTCGCCTCGGTGGAGCTCAGAACATCCCCTTCCTTGGCCAGGTTACGGCTGGATTGCGTACATGAAAGATCCTCAAGCCCCCTTGCTTTCCATGGGTTTGGTCGATCCTGCTTTGCTAAAAACCATGGACATCAAAACCCCCGTTTGGTTTTTAGAACTCAACCGCATGGCCTGTGCAGCATTCAAGTCGGCGAGCAAAAAACCCTTTGCGGCCTTGCCCCGGTTCCCTTCCATTCAACGGGATTTGGCTATGCTGGCCCCCGAAGGCCTTGCCTATGCCAACATGGAAGCCTTGATTCGAAAGCAAGGAGGGGCCTTGCTGCGCAATTGCCAATTGTTTGATGTGTATCAAGGCAAAGGGATTCCCGAAGGGTACCGCTCTTTGGCAGTAGCCCTAAGCTTTGCCGACCCCGAAAAAACCCTGCGCGACACCGATGCCGATGCGGCCATTGGGCGTATTTTAGAGGGCCTTGCCACCCTGAACTGCCGCCTGCGCGATGCCCAATAAACCAAATCCAGACAAAAAACGGACCGCTCCCAGTATAGGAACCGACCTTGGCTTGGCTGCGCGGTATTTGCGGCAAGGACTACCGGTGGGCATGCCTACCGAAACAGTGTATGGCATGGCCGCCAATGCTTTGGATGCAGAAGCTGTGGCCCGCGTTTTCAAAGCCAAACAGCGGCCCGATTTTGACCCCTTGATTGTTCATATAGGTCCAAATTCCCCCTTGCGGGAATGGGTAAGCGAAATACCATCAGAAGCAGCAGCCCTGATGGCCGCTTTTTGGCCTGGGCCACTAACCCTGCTGCTGCCCAAAACCGAACGCATTCCCGACCTGGTTACTTCGGGCCTAGACCGAGTAGGCCTCCGCATGCCTAGGCACCCCATGGCCTTGGCACTTTTGGAACAACTTGACTTTCCTTTGGCGGCCCCCTCGGCCAACCTGTTTGGCTACATTAGTCCTACAAAAGCCACGCATGTGCGCGATGCCTTTGGGCCGGAGCTGCCCTACGTATTGGACGGGGGCGATTGCGAGATTGGCCTGGAATCGACCGTCCTTGGGTTTGAATCTGGGCGGGCCTTCGTGTACCGCTGGGGCGGAGTAGAACTACAGGCTCTGTCGGCAGTCTTGGGCTATGTGCCCGAGGTAAAGGTCAAGGCGGAAGAACACCCGGCAGCGCCCGGCATGCTGGCCCGGCATTATGCCCCCAGAACTCCCTTGACGCTACTTAAACAAAATGAGCCCTGGCCACTTGCAACGGAGCCCGCCGGCATCATCCTACCCTTTCAGGAAACCCTCCCACCGGTATATTCGGTCTGGGTTTTATCGGAATCCGGCGACCCCTTCGAAGTCGCCCGGCGCTGGTATTCTGTGCTCAGAGAAGCTGACTCCAAAGGACTTACCCGGATTTATGTGCGAATGATAGGCCCTGACATCCCCTTTTCCCACGCCTTAAACGACAAATTCCTTAGGGCCGCCGAACCCTAGGTGGCGGCCCAAACCTATCTTTACATCCTGTTTAGATTCAACATTCTTCCTCGCCCAAAGGGTAAATCCCATTTGGACCAATTGAAATGCCTTTTTCCATGTCTGATGGACTGGCAAAACAAATTCTGTCCCTACCTTGCCATGGGGCAGGCGTGCCATCGGCCCGATGTGCAGCGCTTTTGAAATTCATAAAATGCAGGTACATAAATTGCCGGCCAACATCTCTTTGGTTGGTAATTTGTCCATTTTTGTAAACCCAACATTCCGGTTGATTGGAATTTATACTTCCATCCAGCCAAGGTTTTGGAATAAAGGGGGTTGTGTATTGTTCCTGTAAAAACAGCCGAAACTGTTGTTTCTTTCTGAACCATTTCCAAATTGGAATTTTAGAGCCGGCTAGACTTGAATTGGTCCATATGTAAAGGTCTAAAAATAATTTTTCATCCGTCCCGCAATGCTTTATGCTATGGATTTTTTCTTCAAAATCCTCTACAACATTAAACATCAAATTCCGATTTGCGATGGTATTTCTAAAAAGAGAAAAGTGTCCACTCAGCACATCGGAATGGGTTGAAAAAACATCAAATTTTTTCAAGAGATTGGGGGTATAAAAAGAACGCAAATCTCCCCAGATTAAATCCACATCGCCATACCCATAAAAATCATAGCCTGTAATTTCATCTGCATGAATCCGTCCAAAAAATGGGCGCAGGTCGCAAATTTTATAGCTGTTTTCAAGTACGACATTTATGCCAAGTTTCTGACTGCAAAGTTGGGCATATTCCGATAGAGTCATGGAACGATGCTGCACATTCGGGGCGGTGTATCTATCAAACTCTATGTCCGTAAAAAACAGGAAATCTACGTCTGCATTTCTCAGCAGGGTTTCGTGAAACAAATCAAACCATTCTGGAAATGATCCGAAGTAGGGATATAAAATCAAAATGGTTGGCGGACTTTTCATCGGAGCAAAAATAGAATGGGAATGTTTGTTTTTTTCCCTGAATTGGATTTAAACATGGTAGAAACAAGCCTATTTATTCAACTCAACTTGACAAATCTTGCCGCGCGAATTCAATATCAGCGAAAGTATATCCTTTCCTTAAAAAATGCATTCTTAACTTATATTTCTTTTCTTCTGTAAGTGGTTCCTTTGGGATTTTTCTTTGAATCATCCGAGCTAATTTAAGAATGTATTCTTCCTGAGGTATCGTATTGACAGCCAATGCCCTTAGTTCTGCCGCCACTCCTTCTGCTTTCAATTCCTGATTGATTTTTCCCTTCCCCCAATGATGCAAATTCCAATGGTCAAAAGCATATGCCTTGGCGAAGCGCTCCTGGTTCCACCAGCCTTCTTGCTGAAGTTCCTCCAGCCATTGGGTTGGAGCTTGCAATTCCCTAATTTTATCGTTAACTTCCCTTTGAGAGCGTTCTCTTCGGGCACAAAATCGAATTATTTTAGTTTTAACCTCAGGACTTGGCATATTAGCGTTTGGTTTTACCGCCCTCAACTATAGGCCCGATCTTGTTTTTTTTAGGAGCGATTTTGATGAAGGACAGCACCACAATCATGGAAGCAAAAAAGGGGAGCATCGGTATTTTATACCGGACCATAGCCCCGAAATTTCCTGCGGTCAATCCAATTGAAAAGGCGAGAAATAGAGAGAAGGAAAGGCAAAAAACAAAAAGGGGATACGAAAAAACACGGGGGAAAATTCCCAGCACTTTATTTCTATATAAAAGGACGAGAGACCAAAAGAGCAAGTAGGTGTTTTCAAGGCCAGAAAAAAACATGGTTGGAGATCCGCTTTCCCATAAGTACGGTCTGTACAAACCGGCATTGATGGCAATGGGAATTTTAGGGAGAATCCCTTGAATGGTGGGTTCAAATGCCCCAATGTCAAACTTGTTGTCTCCGTACTGATCCCGCACCAAATCCTGCTGGGTCAATGAGGCCTTCTCTAAAATCGTATCGGCCGAGTATTCGCCAAAGCGGTCTCCGCTGCGCAAATAAAAGGCCGTTGCCCCCAATAAGGATCCGAAAACAACTGTGGGCAAAACTACCGCTCGAATCAAAACGCTTTTGATTTGCTTTATTGAATCAAAGTTCAGCCAAACCAAAAGCCCTGGAGTCATGGCAATCAAAATGTAGGGTTTGGCATTAAAAATGAGCCAGCCGGCAATAAAGGCCTGAATAAAAAAAGTAATCGGGTTTATTTTGTGCGTAACAAAGCGCCGGAATAGAGCATCTAGAAAAAAACCCATCCCGATCATGGTTAATGTGTCTTTCATGATTCCGGACCCCCAAAAAGCCACGGAAGGCATAAGCAGAATTGAAATGTTTAACTCTTTATGCCGTTCAGGAAAATAATGCAAAAAAATCAGGTAAATCTTCCAAATGGATAAAAAGGAGAAAAAAGCAAAAAAAGCCGTGGTTCCGGCAATAGAGCCTCCGGTTAAAATCATGGGGAAGGTGGCGGCACGAACAATGAACAGGTTTTCAGGCCGCTTCCAAATGGAGGGGTGTATGTTTCCGTGAACCACCCCTTCGCCGTGTAAATATTCCCAAAATTTGTAGTTGTTTGATTCGGAAACCTGCATGGTCATCAACTCCCAAAACTGGTCAAAATTGACGGTAAACAGGTGTTTATAGGCATTGGCCGCCTCCCAATAGTTGATAGTATCGCCACCGCCGTAATAAAAAACATAAACACCCAGAAACACCATGCTCATTAGCATTCGGAACACCAAAGCACGAGTAAAGTAACGATAATGCGGCTTTTCTTTGATGTTGAGGTTTACAACCTTATTGGCATACCAGAAAAAAACCAAAAACAGGAAAACAAACCAAACCAAATCGGTAGCGGTGAAAATCTTTCCCCACATCAGATGCTGTTTAAGGTTTTTATACTCTGGTTGCGGGAAAGATTGTCTAAGGCTTTGGCCATCAATGGAGCGCAGGAAAGTACTCGGAATTTAGGCCCTTCCGGCCGGTGGGAAATGCTGTTGGTGAACACCAGTTCCTCTAAATCGGAGGTGTTGATTTTTTCGACCGCATCTCCAGACAGCACGCCATGGGTGCAATAGGCCCTTACCGTAAGTGCCCCCTGCTGCAAGAGCAAGTGGGCTGCCGCCACCAAGGTGCCTCCGGTATCCGTCATGTCGTCAATTAAAACCACATGCTTGCCTGCAGGGTCTCCAATAATTTCCATGCGCTCCACTACATTGGGCTTCAGGCGCTCTTTATGTATAACGGCCATATCGCAATCCAAGGCTTGCTTGTAGGCCCTAATGCGTTTAATGCCGCCAAAGTCCGGGCTGCAAACCATTAAGGGTTTGCCAGCGTACCTTTCCCGAATGTCTTTTACAAACTCCCCGCTCATCTGCAAGTGGTCGATGGGGATTTTAAAGAAGCCTTCAATGCTCATGGAATGAAGATCTAGGGTAAGAACCCGATTCACCCCTGCGCGTTCTATGGTTTCTGCCATCAACCGGGAGGTAACGGCGGTGCGTTCTCCATCTCTGCGCTCTTGCCGGCTGTGGGGCAAATAAGGCAAAACGGCTACCACTTCACGCGCCGAAGAGCGCCGGGCTGCATCGGCCACCACCAGCAATTCAAACAAGTGGTGGTAAGGCAGGTTGATTTGGGCGATTAAAACAACGGTTTCTCCCCGTATGGTTTCATCAAACCGGGCATACACTTCTCCGTCGCTGAAGCGCGTTGTGAACAAGGCCCCCAAGGGAAGCCCAAGGCCTTGGGCCACCTCTTTGGCTAAGGCCTGACTCCCGGACAATGCGAACAGTTTAAACGGTTTTGCCGACATGGGTTAAAGGTACGATTCTGCCAACAATATCAGGCCGGCAAAACAATGTTCTCTGGAAGAAGGCGCTCCATTTGACGCAGCGCGTCTGCCATGCTATTTACCTTCTTAAACTGAAGCATTAGCCTGTTTTTTTGTTGTTTCATTTCGATGTCGCGGCGGGAAGCCAAATGCTGCAAAATAGAAGAAAATAGCCCTGAGTTGTAGTAGGCTGCCCGTTCCTGACCGGGGAACCCGGCCTGCAACAGCCCGTTTTTAAGAACGATGCGCTCAATTCCGATGCCTTGGGCCTTTAGCCTCAGCCGCAGAGCAAGCAGCAAATCTGAGGCCGCTTCGGGCAAGGGACCAAATCGATCCCTCAATCTAGCCTCAAACCCTTCAATTTCAAATTCCCGTTGCAGGCTATCCAATTCCTTATACAAAGCCAACCGTTCAGCCATATTGTCAACATAGCTTTCTGGAAGCAGCAAAGGTATGTCGGTATCAATTTGGCAATCAACCGCCCATCGATGTTCTTCCGAGTTCAGTTCTTCTTTAAATTCTTCGGCAAAGGCTTCTTCTTTTAGTTCCTGTATGGCCTCGGCCAATACCCGCTGATAGGTTTCATATCCCATTTCATTTACAAATCCACTTTGATCGGCCCCCAGCAAATCTCCGGCGCCCCGAATATCCAAATCCTTCATGGCAATCAAAAATCCACTGCCTAAATCAGAAAACTCAATCAAGGCTTGGAGCCGCCGCTTGCTTTCGTCTGCCAAGGCATGAAACGGAGGCGTAATGAGGTAACAATAGGCTTTTCGATTTCCCCGCCCCACCCGGCCGCGCATTTGGTGCAAATCGCTAAGCCCATAGCTGTGGGCCTCATTGATTAAAATGGTGTTGGCATTGGGAACATCCAAGCCGTTTTCAATGATGGAGGTGGACACAAGCACATCAAAATCTCCGCGTATAAATTCCAACATGATTTCTTCCAGCGCCTTTCCATCCATTTGGCCATGGGCATACCGAATTCGGGCTTCCGGCACCAACCGTTGGAGCATGCCGGCAATTTCAGGCAAATTTTGAATCCGGTTGTGAAGAAAAAACACCTGCCCTCCCCGTTCCAATTCATGGTGCAGGGCATCGCGGATGAATTCTTCGTTAAAGCCTTTTAACTCGGTCTGAATGGGGTATCGGTTTCCCGGCGGAGTTCGAATCACGCTTAAATCCCGGGCACCCAACAAGGAAAATTGGAGCGTACGAGGTATGGGCGTGGCCGATAAGGTTAGGGTATCCACATTGACCTTCAAGGTTTTTAATTTGTCTTTGGCATTGACTCCAAATTTTTGTTCTTCGTCAATAATCAACAGCCCTAAGTCTTTGAACTTCACTTCTTGTCCCAGCAATTTGTGGGTCCCAATCAATACATCTACTTTCCCCGATGCCAAATCGGCTAAAATTTGCTTTTGTTCGGCTGAGCTGCGAAAGCGGTTGATGTATTCCACTCGACAAGGCAGGCCGACATATCTTTTTTCAAAGGTTTTGTAATGCTGCAAGGCTAAAATGGTGGTCGGCACTAAAACGGCCACCTGCTTGTTGTCGCATACCGACTTGAAGGAAGCCCTCACTGCCACTTCGGTTTTTCCAAAGCCAACGTCTCCGCACACCAAGCGATCCATGGGACGGATTTTTTCCATGTCGGCCTTGACTTCGCGAATGGCCTTGGCTTGGTCTTCGGTCTCTTCAAAGGAAAAGCTGCCTTCCAATTCATGCATCAGGTAATTGTCGGCCGCAAAGGCGTGTCCCTTTTCTTTTTGGCGCTGGGCATATAGTTTTAATAAATCGTAGGCCAAGGCCTTTACCCTTGCTTTGGCCTTTGACTTCATGCTAGCCCAAGCGGGAGTACCCAGTTTGCTTAAGCTGGGTGCCTTGGCGTCGCGGCCGGAATGCCTGCTGATTCGGTGCAGGTGCTGCAGGGAAACAAAAACGGCATCTCCGTCTTTAAAAAGCAGTTTGATGACTTCTTGCTTTCTGCCTCCGTTGTCTTGAATTTCGAGTCCGGCAAACCGGCACACCCCATGGTCGATGTGGGTAACATAGTCGCCCGGCTGCAGTTCTGAAAGTTCCCGAATGGAGGCGGCTTGTTGTTTGCTGTAGCGGGATTTGATGCGAAAACGCCGATACCGTTCAAACAGTTCGTGGTCGGTATAACAGCCCCAACCCAATTCGGGAAAGAGAACGCCCTGGCTTAAGCCTCGTTTTACCCAAATAAAGGGCAATTGATCGGCTCCCAGTTGGAATTGATCTTGAAAAATGGCAATCAAACGGTCGCGCTGAGGCTCGTGTTCGTAAAACATCAGAACGGTGGTCTTCTCCTTAGCCAATTGGGCCAAATGTTCTTGGAAAAGATGGTATTTTTTATTGAAAACGGGCTGGCTTTTGGTCTGAATGCGGCAGCGGGGATCGCCGGATTCCCCCGGAGCCTCAAATTGAATGTAGGCCTGGGACAGCAGTTGGGCTGTAAAGGCATGGCCCGACCAAACCAGTTCCTCGGGGCTGGCTCTTTTCACCGGACTGTTTAATTCCTGGTAGGTTTTTTGAGCTTCCAGCCATTTTTTGTCCATGCGCAGTGCCGCATCTCGAGCGTCATAAATCCACACATCGACCTGATTTCCAATAAATTCGAACAGAGTTTTCCGTTCTTCTACTCCGGTTTTTTGCTCAATGGAGGGGAGCAATACCACCTCGTTGACCGAGCTGTGGCTCAGTTGAGATTCGGGGTCAAAGAATCGAATATCGGCAATGCTGTCTCCGTCAAATTCCAGTCGGAAGGGCTGGTTGTGGGCATAGGAAAAAACATCCATTAATCCCCCGCGCAAGGCAAACTGCCCCGGTTCATAGACCAAGTCGTCGCGCTCAAAATCATAAGAAATCAGCAAATCAAATACGAAATCCATGTCCAGCCGGTCGCCCACTGAAATGCGATTGCTGCGGGCCTCGAGCTGGGTGCGGCTCACCACCTTCTCGCAAATGGCTTCGGGATAGGTAACCAGGCAAAGGGGCCTTTTTTCCCGAATTCGGTTTAGGGCTTCGGCCCGAAGTAGCACATTGGCGTTGTCCACATCGGGCTGGTCGTATGCCCTGCGGTAGGTTTCAGGAAAAAACAGACTGGAAGTGGGCGATAGAATGTTTTCCAAATCGTTGTTCAGGTAGGCTGCAGACTCTTTGTCTTTGGCCACGAGTATTTGGTGGCGTTCGGATTGCAAAAATCGGGCAGCCACCAAAAAGGAAAGTGCAGATCCGGCAAGTCCTTCCAACCAAATTCGCCCGGTTTGTTCGCCGTTTAGCGCATCTTGTTCACGTATCCAGCCCTTTAGGCTCGCTAGTACCTCTTCCATCGGATTGGATGCATTCATGTTGCAAAGGTAGGGATAGGGGAGGATAAATGGGGGTAGGGCGAAACCGGCGTGTTTCGCCCGATAACCGCCCCAAAAATCAATGCGCTGTCAACAGCTCAACGTACACGCCGTGGTACAACTGAACGCCCCGGCTCAGCGAAAAGGCCTCGACGGCTCCGCGACGGCAGTGCTTAAACCCCTGATTGCGTTCGATTTGCCAGTGCTGAATTGCGATTTGATAGGCCGACGTACTGAACTCCGGAATCAGAATTCCGCTGCGGTAGCGCGTCAGCAGGGCATCGGTATCGCCAACGCCGGTGTTGCAAAAAACCGGCACATTCATGGCCATCAATTCCCCCTGTTTGGTGGGGCTGCTGGCCTGCTTAGAATAGGTTGGGCGGATGAAAAAAATGGCGGCATCGGCAGAGCTCATGGCTAGGGGCAATTCCGCTCGGGAAAAACCTTCCACCAAAATCCGTTCGGCGGGAATATTGCCTTGCCTCGCCGCAGACCAAACCGCATCGGGATTGTCGCGTGTGGCCAGCAAAAATCGGGCTTCCGGCTCAAGCAAAAGAAATTCACTGAAAAAATGCAGCATCTCGTTCAGCATGTACCAGGTGCCAAGCGACCCCACATACATTAGTAGGGGGGCCGAGGGCGGCAACCGGCGGACTTCCCGCCAATGCTGCCGCTGCGCTGCCGTCCAGGAATCCGGATTGAAAAGGCCCAAATCGGTGCAGCAGGGAATAACCGTACAGGGCTTTAAGCGTAACCCATGCCGGGGTAGCATTTTCTGCATGATGGTTTTGCCTTTTTCGGTTAAGCTAATGACATGGTCTGCCCGAGATAAGAGCTTTAATTCCAAGCGTTTAAAGTAACGGTACACCGCGCCAAACAGAGGATAATCCTTTTTCCACAATCCGGCATCGGCGCGTTCGTCCGGGAAAAAGCCCCGCATATCAAACAAGAATTGTATTCCCTTTTTTTGCCAGTAAAGGCCTTGAGGGGCGGTGATGTAGCCGCGGCAATGCAGCAATTGAAAGGGCCGTTTTCGGAATAGTTTTTTTAACTGTCGACCCAACCGCCACTGGTCGTATAGCGTAGATAAAACCGGGGGAGATTTTGTGTAGGATAAGGGCTGCCAATCAATGCCATGCTGTTGGCATTCGGCCTGCAGCCTTTCTTTGTGCCGGGCAAAAAGAACGGGTTTTTCAAATGAAATCAGGGTGTAGGTCCAGCCCAATGCCGATAGTCCTTTTACATAGGGAAGCACCTGCGCTTCGCCCAAGGGGTCGCTTAATCCGTCGTACGACAAGAACACCACATGTTTATTCATGGTAGTTCATCCATTGATTAAACACCAACAGCAGCCAAACGCGATTGTAGGCCAAGGTATTGCCCCGGCGAAAAGCGTTCAAGTGGCGTAGGGATTCTTTGCGGTCAAGCAGGCCATGTCGGTAGGCATCCGTGTCCAACACCCATTGATCTACCAAGGGTTTGCCTTCTTTTTGCAGCCATGAGGCCAAGGGCACCGAGAATCCCCATTTGGGGCGCTGAAACAATTCCGCGGGCAAGTACTGGTACAGCAGTTGTTTCAGTAGGTATTTTTCTTGTCCGTTCTTCCATTTTAAGGCATCGGGGAGTCCAAGGGTAAATTCCACCACCCGATAATCCAACAAAGGCACGCGGGCTTCTAGGCTATTGGCCATGGTGGCACGATCTACCTTCACCAGCAAATCATCGGGCAGATAGCCTGTCAGGTCGAAAAAAGCCTGGCGGGCTGGGGCTGAGTGCAAATCCAAAGCGTGTGGACTTCTCCAGGCCGACAAGCGGTCGGTTGGAAGCCGCCCGGTAAGTCGGGCCACTTCCTCGGCGCGAAACAGGTATTGTTCCTGGCTGAAAATATGGGCTTGTTGGGCAATGCCTTTGGTGGCGGGCCGCAGCAAACGGGCGGCGCGCCGTTCTCGGGCCCGGCCCAAGCTCAGCAGCCCGGCTAAGCCTGATTGAAAGGCAGGATTGGACCAGGGAGAGCGGCTAAGCCGGTCGGCCCAACGGTAGGCCCCATAACCCAAAAAGAGCTCATCTCCGCCGTCGCCGGTCAGCACCATGGCTACCTCTTCGCGAGCCAGCTTCGATACGGCTAAGGTGGGCAAGGCCGAGGAATCGGCGAAGGGTTCTGAAAAGATTTCCGGCAAGCGAGGCACCCATTCCAAGGCAAAATCAGGCTGCAGGATGAACGTGGTGTGCTTGGTTTTTAATTGACGGGCGACAGCCTCGGCATAAACCGATTCGTTGTGGCTGGCGGCCGGCATAGCAATGGAAAAGGTGCGCAAACCCGGGCCATATTTTTTGGCGGTAATGGCGGTAACCAGGCTGGAGTCTACGCCCCCACTTAAAAAGGTTCCGAAAGGCACATCGGAAACAAGGCGGGCATCTACCGATGATTCCAGTAAGGTTTGAAGGGTCTGCAATGCCGCTGACTCAGAAACCGGGGCCGCGCAATGCATGGGGGGACTCCACCAAACACGCGGCTCAGAGGCTCGACCCTGCTGTACCTTTAATACATGTCCGGGGGGCAAGGAAAATATGCCTTTGCGGATGCTGTTGTGGCCAGGAACGAAACCCAAGTGGAAGAAGGCCGCCACCGATTCGGGATTCAGCTCTGGTTTGGCGTCTGCAAATACCGAGAGGTCTGAGCCAAACCGGAAATTCTGCCGGGCATCCTGTCCATAATACAAGGGTTTTATGCCCAGTCGATCGCGGATAAGCCAAAGCACATCTTCCGCATGGTCGTAAATACCCAAGGCAAACATGCCGTTCAATTGAGGCAGCATGTCGAGGCCATAAACGGCGAACATTTCCAGCAACACTTCGGTGTCAGAACGGCTGTGGAAGGGGCTGTGCCCTCGGTCTTGAAGGCCTCGCTTTAAGTCAAGAAAATTATAGATTTCACCATTGAAAACCATAGAAAATCGGCGGCAATGGCTTTGGATGGGTTGGTTGCCCGCAGAACTAAGATCCAATATACTCAGGCGGCGGTGCCCCAAGGCCAACTTCCGCTCCGGGATACGCAGAACACCCTGATTGTCAGGGCCTCTGTGTTTAAGCCCTTGCGTCATCGCTTCGATGCGATCTGCCGCATCGGGGCCCCATATTCCGGCAATTCCACACATACATTTATCTTCTGTGCTGCAAGATAATGAGATTAGGCTGGCTGAATGCGGTTGTAGTGCAGCAAGAGCTGGTCAACATAGGATTCAATCCCAAAACCGGCAGCAAAAGCCATGGCCTGTTGGCGTGCTTCCTGCTGTTGTTTTTGGCTGCCCATCCAATCCTGAATGGCGGTTCCTACCTGCGCGGGCGTTGAATTCAACGGCAACAACCGGCCTGTTCTGCCATCTGAAATCAATTCCCGATTTCCGCCGGCATCCAGCGCAACTACCGAAAGGCCAGAAGCCATGGCTTCCATTAAAACCAGGCCGAAGGGTTCTTCCCAAGCGGTGTGCAAATACAGGTCGGCTTGCTTATACTGCAGTTCTATGTCAGTGATGTTCCCTAAAAAAAATACCTTTTCGTTTAAGCCCAGGGTTCGAACCTGTGCCTGGACTTCGGCTTTCAGGGGGCCATCACCGGCCAAGGTTAGCTGGGCGTCCAGGCCCAGTTTTAGCAATTCCTGCAAAACCAGTACCGCCAATTTTTGGTTTTTTTTAGGGACGAAACTGCCCACGTTGATGAGGCGAAGGGGGCTTCCGGGAATCCATTCCGCGCGCTGGGGATGGGAAAACCGAGTGAGGGGAATGGCATTTTTTAACAGGGCAACGCGGGAATGCATTGCAGTGGGTAGGACGGTTTTCAGGTAGGCCTGGGTGTCTTCGGAGATGGCCAGGAAGTGGTTGTTGGTTTTGCGGTATAGAGATAGCGTGTAATGCCGCTCCCAAAATGCGACCAAATCTCGTTTGCTGCAAAATCCTAGGCTAGGCTGCAATTGCCGAATGTTATCGTGCACACTTGACATGTATTTTATGCCTTTTTGGGGAACACACCTGGCCACCCATTCGGCTTGGAACAAATGGGAATGGATAACATCGGGTTTAAATTTTTGAATAAAGTCCTGAGCGGGAAGAGTATGGCCAACACCAAACCGCAAAAGTCGAGAAGCAAACTCAAAAGGCAATCTATGTGTATGTGCCCGGTCTTTTTCGGCATGTTCAAAAACAGGTTCCCAATAGATCAACTCAGCGTGTACCCCCGCTCTCTTGTTTTGCTCATGCAACATATCCAGCACCAACCGTTCTGCCCCACCAATACCCAACTTAGGAATAACATGCAATACCCGCATCTACCATGAAATAACGTTACCTTTATGCCATTACACGAACGGCGTAAATGCAAAGGTCTTATTTTTCTGCCACATGTGCTCTTTTTCTGTTGGGCTTTCTGCTTGCTCCCGCCCTAATTGCCCAATATCGACGCAGCTACCAAGCGGCGTTTTTTTCTGATTTAATCCGCTCCGACCTAAGCCTTATTAAGGTCAAAAAAACAAGCGTCGATTCCAAATTGGGGCAAGGAATCCGTGTATTAGAACACATTGCAGGCCCCAGCATACGCGCCAAAAAACTCGGAATCTCATCCTATTTTCTAACGCCTCCCTGCGATGCAAGCCGCGGAGATTTAGCTCCATTTCGGTTGGTCAACGATACGGCTTACCTGCTTGTGAAAGACCTGGGGCGAGGCAGATTGGCCTTGCCCGGGCCCGACAACGGAGTCATATACGCCTCGGCCGGCTGGGTGGCATGGGGTTTCCTTCACCCGGCCCTGCCGATTTATGTTTCTGAACGAATTTTCCGAGCCACCTTTTTGCCCGGTTGGACCTGCCTGATGAAACACAAGCCCGGCAGCGAGGGTTGGACCTCCGCCCAAAAAGCCCTTTCAAAAAAGGTAATGCCCTATCTGTTGGAGCCCCCAGCCCCCATGGGTGGAGAATTAGACACCTTGCATTACCAGCAGAGCTATGCCCTGGAATGGGTGGCCCTGCTGGGAATCCCCCTGCAAAAAGAAATCCTGTATCCCTTTTGGGAAAGCCAGCACGTCAAACACCGCTTGTCGGCAATACGGGCCGCTGCGGGCCTTCCCGAACAACAATCGACCGAATTTTGGTTGAACGGGCTTAAAGACCCAAACTGGAAA
>Ga0079301_1000584_pt1 | contig 17625 bp, 12 predicted proteins | sample Wag4_2014_7_11_3_FD_74797 | JGI IMG/M metagenome (GOLD analysis project Ga0079301, IMG submission 74797) | Fresh water mixed with fracking chemicals microbial communities from Ohio, USA - Utica-2 Time Series FC 2014_7_11 | ecosystem: Engineered > Industrial production > Chemical products > Input... | reverse complement strand
GACCGAAAATGTCGAAAAGTGGTAGAGGAGGCTTTGCAGGCGAATCCAGGGGCAAAGGTAGTGGTGATAGGCTGTTATGCTCAATTAAAGCCCGAGGAAATAGAACAAATACCGGGTGTAACCAAAATTATTGGGGCCAAGGAGAAATTTGAGGTGGGCCATTACACGTCGATTTTGGAAGAATCCACGGTTTTTAGGCCCAAAATTGAACGCAGTCCAATAAAAGAAACCCGAGATTTTGTGTCTTCTTTTTCGTTTGGAGATCGTACCCGAACATTTTTGAAGGTGCAAGATGGCTGCGATTATTTCTGTGCTTTTTGCACCATTCCATTGGCCAGAGGCAGAAGTCGGAATCCCTCTATTGCCGAGGTTTTGAATCAGGCTAAGGAAGCGGCAAGTCAGGGAGTTAAAGAGCTGGTATTGACGGGTGTTAACATTGGAGATTTTGGAAAAACGACCGGTGAGCATTTTGAAGATTTGGTTCGGCAGCTGGATCAGCTAGACCTGGAGGTTCGGTTTCGGATATCGAGCATAGAGCCCAATTTATTGACGGCTGATTTGATAGAATATTTAGCCCAAAGCCAGCGCTTTGTGCCTCATTTTCATTTGCCATTGCAATCGGGAAGCGATGCCATATTGGAGCGAATGCGCCGCAGGTATCGAACTGAATTGTATGCGGAGCGGGTTCATTTGATAAAATCACGCATGCCTGAAGCCTGTATAGGGGTAGATGTGATTGTTGGATTCCCCGGCGAAACCGAGGGATTGTTTCAAGATACCCAAGCGTTTTTGCACAGTTTGCCTGTGGATTATTTGCATGTATTTACTTACAGCGAAAGGGAAAACACCACGGCAATTCGGTTGGATGGAAAGGTGCCTGTAGCCGAGCGAAAAAAGCGAAACCGGCTTTTGAGGCAGGAGTCGGAATTTATGCGAAATCGGTTTTATTCTGAACAAATTGGAAGCCTACGCAGTGTATTGTGGGAGGGCAGCGAACGGGACGGGAGTATGTTGGGGTATTCTGAGAACTACGTTCGGGTCAGAGCGGCCTACGACCCCTTATACAGCCATAGCTTGCAGCAGGTTCGATTGGTTCAGATTGATCCAAAAACAGGGCACATGGATGTCGAAGCTTGTCATATAAATCAACCCAAACAAACCACCGAATAAAAAAAACAGCCCATGTTTCCAACACTAAACTACTTGTTGAACTATGTATTTGGAACCACGTTTTCGTTGGAATTTCCACCTTCGTTTGGAGCCATGGTGGCTCTCGCTTTTTTATCTGCTGCCTGGGTCTTAGGGCAAGAATTAAAGCGGAAAGAGCAATTGGGGCTGGTAAAGCCATTTCCAGTAAAACAACGGATTGGCGAGGGGCCCAATACCTTAGATTTAGCCTTACAGGGTTTGACTGGATTTTTTATTGGCTTTAAATTGCTGGGATTTGTTACCGAAGCTGAATTGTTTAAGGCAGACCCACAGGGGTATATATTGTCGTTTCAAGGAAATTGGATTGCGGGTTTGGCAGTAGGGGCTGTTTTTGCATGGTTGAGGTACCGAGAGGTGAAGCGGAAGCAATTGCCAACTCCTGAGGATAAAATAGTGCAGCTTAGGCCCTATGAAATGGTAGGTCAGATTACCATGTATGCTGCCATTTTTGGGATACTAGGAGCCAAGGTGTTTCACAATTTAGAATATCCAGCTGAGTTTTTTCGAGACCCCATCGGGTCGTTTTTTTCCACCTCAGGTTTGACCTTTTACGGAGGTTTGATCGGTGGATTTTTGGGGGTTTGGTACATCGCCCGAAAGCGAAAATTTGCGCTGATACATTTGGCGGACGCTGTAGCCCCGGGCTTGATTTTGGCGTATGCGGTAGGCCGCATGGGCTGCTTTTTGTCGGGCGACGGAGACTGGGGCATCGTTAATTCGGCGTATCGAATTGATGAAAATCGAAAGTACAGTTTGGTTCCGGCAGAACAATTTAAGACCGATTTGGCTGCAACAGGGTACTATTATTATTTTGATTCGGAAACGCCTGAGGGGGTTGACCATGCCTATTTTCCGAAGCCAGGGGCATTGTCTTTTTTGCCGGATTGGATGTTTGCCTTTGATTTTCCACACAACGTAAACCGGCAAGGCATAGACATTCAAAATTGCCCGCCGCACATGACCTATTGCAAGCGCCTTCCTTTGCCGGTTTTTCCGACCATGATGTATGAAATACTAATGGGAGCTGTTATTTTTGTAGGCCTGTGGTTGTTTCGAAACCGCTTAAAAGTGGCAGGGCAAATGTTCTTTATGTATTTAATCATGAATGGCTTAGAACGGTTGCTGATTGAGCAAATTCGGGTAAATGCCGAATTTCGGTTGCTGGGGATGAACCTGACCCAAGCCGAATTGATTGCTTTTACCTTGATAGGCTTAGGAACCACTGGAGTGTTCATGGCTAAAAAATGGGAATCTAAGTTGTTGAAATGGTAAATCGCCCAGATTCATTTTGGGCAAATGTACGCGGAACCCTAAACCAGGTTGCTGTCTATCTTTCACAGGAATTTAAGGAGTTTGATGCTTCTAGAATAGAGCGAAAAGGGCTGCATGATTTGGTTTCGTTTGTTGACCGGAATGCAGAAGCCCAATTGAAAAAAGGCTTGCTGGCTTTAGATGTAGAAATTGGTTTTTGGGGAGAAGAAGGCGGAAAAGAAAGCATAGAATCTGGCTCGTATTGGTTGGTTGACCCCTTAGATGGCACCACCAATTTTATGCATGGAATACCCCATTATGCCATAAGTGTAGCATTGATAGAAAATGGAGTTGTTGTGGCGGGGTTTGTGCATGAGCTGGAGAGGGGGCGCCTGTTTGAGGGCCATTTGGGTAAAGGCGCGTTTTGTCAACGGCAGCCGATTGGCACTTCCACCTGTACCCACTTTGAAGACGCTCTAATTGCAACCGGATTTCCTGTGAATCAATTTGAACGTGCAGACTATCTGGGCGAACTGATTCCTCAATTCATGAAAAAAACACGCGGGTTGCGCCGGTTTGGAAGTGCTGCATTGGACTTGGTGCATGTAGCCGAGGGTAGGTACGAGGCTTTTTATGAATTTGGATTAAAACCCTGGGATGTGGCGGCTGGGGCTTTGATTGTTAAAGAGGCTGGGGGAGAAGTGTGCAGCCATTTGGGGGATCAAAATTGGCTGCAAGGGCCCTCTATTGTAGCCTCGGCTTCGGCCCAGATTCAGAGCGAAATGCTTCATGTATTAAATTCAATCAAGCATGCGTAGTCTTGTTTTATTTCTGTTGTATGGGGTGTTGGGCCTGCTGGATTTGCCGGCCCAGGCTTACCAACGCATATACCGCTTGCCCATTAAACAAGAGATTGCGGCTCCGGTTCGTAAAATTGTATTGGACGGATTGGACGAAGCCAAAGAATGGGAAGCGGATTTGATTCTTATTGAAATGGATACCTATGGCGGGGCAGTAGATGCCGCCGACGACATCCGTACAGCCCTGTTGAATTCACCCATTCCCGTTTGGGTTTATATAGAAAACAATGCCGCTTCGGCAGGCGCCTTCATTTCGATTGCCTGCACAAAAATTTTTATGAAGCCCGGTGCTACCATGGGAGCTGCTACGGTTGTGGGCTCGGACGGCGAAAAAGTAGATGAAAAGTACCAGTCTTTTATGCGGGCTAAAATGCGGGAAACGGCCTTGCAACGCGGCCGAAATCCCAGCATAGCCGAAGCCATGGTTGATGGGTCGGTGGTGGTTCCGGGGGTAAATGATTCAGGAAAGGTGGTTAGTTTAACCTCTTCGGAGGCGTTGAACCTAGGTTTTAGCGATGGGACTTATTCCAGTTTACAGGAATTACTTAGGGCGCAAGGCTTAGAAAACAGCGAACAAAAGGAGTTTGATTCAGGGGGGGCAAGGAGTTTGGTTTTGTTTTTTTTGCGGCCTGAAGTGAGCGGGATATTGCTCTCGATTATTTTGTTGGGAATATTTTTTGAGTTGCAATCTCCTGGAGTAGGATTGCCGGGGTTGGCGGCCTTGATTGCGGCCTTGTTGTTTTTTATTCCCAATTATTTGGAAGGCATGGCCATGTATTGGGAGATTCTTTTGTTTTTGGTGGGTTTGTTGTTGTTGGGGCTTGAAATTTTTGTCATTCCCGGTTTTGGCATCGCTGGAATTGCAGGTGGTTTGCTGATGCTCGTTTCGCTTGTTTTATCTATCACGGCAAACCTGCCTGCCGAGCCGGGTTGGGGAATTTCGGCTCCCGATCCCAACGGCTTAATTCGCTCCTTGTGGGTCCTGGTGATGGCTTTGTCGGGCAGTTTAGCCCTAGCGTTGCTGGCTTTAAAATTCCTTCCCCAATCAACCTTTTTCAGAAGGGTTTCGGTTGAGACTGAACTTAAAAGCCAGGCCGGGTTTCGCAGTTCAAATCCGGTGGACCTACACTTGATTGGCCGAGCAGGTAAAACCCTTGGGCCGCTGCGCCCTGGCGGAACGATTGAAATTGACGGAAAGGAATGGGAGGCCCATTCGTTGAGCGGTTGGATAGAACGGGGACATTCTGTTGAGGTTGTTCAATACGAAAACAACATTTTATTGGTCAAACCCGCATCGGCTGTCAAAGCAGACACGTAACTTGCGCCTAATTTTAGCACTATGGGATTTTTCAGCTTTTTTGCCCTGACACTGATACCTGTTCATTACGGGCTTTATTTGATGTTCAATAAAACCGGCGACGGAGGCTGGAAGGCCTTGGTTCCGATGTACAATTACGTTTTACTCAGCAAACGGGTAGGGCGGCCTTGGTATTGGTCCATAGGCTTGTTGGCCCCCGGCCTAAACCTGATTGTGTTCTTCGCTTACGCGGTGGCATTTTTTCGGAGTTTTGGGATATTTGATACCCAACGGTTATGGAAATACTGCCTGTTGTACCCTTATTACATTCCTCAGGTTGCGAAAAAAGAAGCCTATTTTGGAACAGCCAATCAGCCCCTTCGAATGCCAAATACCGTGCGAGATTGGGTGGAAAGCATCTTGTTTGCCGTGGTGGTGGCCACCATCATAAAAACCTATTTGGCCGAGCCATTTCGAATTCCCTCGGCTTCTATGGAAGACGAATTGATGACCGGAGATTTTCTGGTGGTAAGCAAAATGTCGTATGGGGCTCAGGTGCCCTTAACCCCTCTTACCTTTCCCTTTGTTCACAACTCTTTGCCGTTTACCGCCACAACGCCCTCTTTTTTAGAATGGTGGAAAGGGCCCGACTGGCGGTTGCCGGGTTGGACATCGCCCAAAAGCGGAGACATTATCGTGTTTAATTTTCCGGTCAACGATACCATGGTGGTGGACCCGGTGTTAAAAGCGTTTAGCTATTACGATCAGCTTTACATGATTGTTGGAGCGGAATTGAGCCAAAGGAGCATTGACCCAAGTACAATTAAGGATTATGAATTTACAATGCTGTTGAATCAAGCTAGGCAGGCCTTTTTGGCTGAATACAAAGTGATGCCTATGCCCATAGACAAGCGGGAAAATTTTGTAAAACGCTGTGTAGCCGGGCCCGGAGATCGATTTGAAATTCGGCAAGGGCAGATATTTATTGATGGAAAACCGCAAGTAAATCCGGAGATGCTCGCCCACCACCACAAGGTGTACACCAAACAGGCTTTAACCGAAATGGTGAAAACCGAATTGAGGTCGTTCTATTTTTCCAACGACGATGCAATGGGATTCCGAAGCTATACCGATGCCAATGCAGCTGCCTTTTATTTGCTGAACCTAAATCAAAAGCAAGTGGCCTATTTAAAAACCTTAGGTAGCATAGACAGCGTAGTGCAGATGGTGTACGCCCCTGAACACAATTTCCAAATTTGGCCCAACCATCCATCGGTAAACAATTCAGTGGATCAAATGTCCGCTTTTGTGATCCCGGCCAAAGGAATGAGCATCGATTTGACGAAAGAAAATTTGATTTTGTACGAGCGAATCATTCGAGCATATGAACAAAAGAATTTGGACGTGCGCGGTGGAGCAGCGTTTATTGACGGACAAAAAGTCAGCAAGTACACCTTTGAACAGAACTACTATTGGGCCATGGGCGACAATCGGCACGGCTCACTAGACAGCCGGTTCTGGGGGCCGGTACCCGAAGACCACATTAAGGGTACACCTTGGATTGTGGTTTTTTCTTTAGATGGAGATCGGCCTGGCAATATGTTCAAGCAGCTTAGAACCGACCGGCTTTTCTACCTTCCCAATTAAATGAAGATAGGGTATAGCCTGCCCGTATTTATGCCTTCTGCCGATTGGTGGATTCAGGCTGAATCGTTTTCAACGGTGCACATTTTAAAAACGGGCGTATTTGACTACCGATCGGCTCAACGCCGATGTATTTTAACAACAGCTCAAGGTCCTCAATCCTATTCCTTGAGTTTGCTGGGCGGACGAAACAAGGGGCAAACCATTGATGCCATTCTGCTGGATTGGAGGCAGCCATCCATGCGCGATTTGCCGGTGGCCTTGGTTACGAATTACGCCCGTACACCCTATTTCGACGAACTGTTCCCTGAATTTATGGACATTTGGAACAAACAGCCCTTGCACCTGAGCCACCTGAACCAGAATTTACTGGTCTGGGCTCAAAAACGCTTGGGTTTAAGCCTTGAATTTTTACCGGAACCGGTTTTTGATGCACATCTTCCCTTGATTTCTTCAACAGGAAAGCCTTCAGGAATTCCCTATCGGCAAATGTACGATGGGCAGATTGGGTTTGTTCCCGAGGCAAGCACCTTTGATTTGCTGTTTAATTTGGGACCAGAATTCAGATTTTGGATGCAGGAAGCCCGAACTCATTTGCAATAAAGTTGCAATTCCCGTACTTTTGCCATAGAAATGAAAAAGACAACATGGGCGTTGTGAAAAAAGGGCCTGGTTTTGTGGGCCTTTATGTTTTGGTTTTTCTGGGTCTTTTGTGGGTTCAAGAGGGGCGGGCTCAGAACGCCTGCGGCCTTCAAGTTCGGGTATGGGATGAAGCCCATAAACCCATTTTTTATTCTGCGATAGAATTGCATGAGTTGAATTTGCAAGGGCTAACGGACTCTTTGGGCAGGCTTGGTTTTGAGCGGGTTGTACCGGGCCGATATCACCTTCACATTTCGGCCTCAGGCTATGCTTCAACTCGATTGGAATTGAAGCATCAATGCGACAAAGAAGCGGTATTTGATGTGGTTTTGGCCTTAACCCAACACCACATTAAGGAATTTGTGTTGGAAGATGGGATTTTTAATGAACCCAGCAGGGAGTCGCCCTTAAAAATTGAATTTGCCACCACGGAGTATCTGCAATCGCATTCTGGGCAAACCTTGATTCAGCAATTGGACGGCTTGCCCGGCATGAATGCGATGGGAACAGGCACCGGAATAGCCAAACCGATTATTCGTGGATTCAGTTTTAATCGGGTGGCGGTTGTGGATAGAGGCATAAAGCAAGAGGGGCAGCAATGGGGTTGGGACCATGGATTGGAGATAGATGGATTTGCGGTAGAGCATGCTGAACTGATTAAGGGGCCTTCTGTTTTGGCTTATGGTTCCGATGCCGTGGGGGGTGTTTTGCTGTTTCGGCCTCCAGATTGGATTGCACCTTCAACCACAGAAGCACAGGTAATACAGCAATACAGAACAGTAAATGGCTTGCATGCTCAGAGTTTTGGGTTAAAAACTCGGCTGAACACCCATTGGTTTATGGCTGTACGGCACAGCCGGCAGGATTATCAAGACTATCGGGTTCCGGCTGATTCTTTTTTGTACAATGGATTTTTATTGCCCATTCAAAATGGTACATTAAAAAATACGGCCGGAAATGACCGGTATTATTCAGGCTCCATCGGACATTCAGGGCGCAGCGGTTATGCAATTTTGACCTACAGTTTGGTTGATCAGCACATGGGATTCTTTTCAGGCGCTTATGGTATTCCAACCGCCTATACGCTGTTAGACGATGCCAATTCCAGCGACATTGATTTTCCTTCTCAGAAGATTCAGCACCATAAACTCATTTACAATCAGCGCATAAAATTGGGCAATGCCTGGCTTGAAACGGATTTGGGTTTTCAACGGAACGTTCGAAAGGAGTTTTCGGACCCCGAGGCCCATGCGGTGTATTATCCCGACCATCAGTTTGTAGAGCATGGATTTGAGTTGAGCACCTTTTCATACAACGTTCGGTATTCGCGTTCGAGCGAAAATTGGCATTGGGTCTTGGGCAGCAATGGACAATGGCAGGAAAACCAGGTTCAGGGATTTCGGTATTTGCTGCCCAACTTCAGAACGGGGCAGGCAGGCTTATGGGCCCAGCTTAAGCGCAGTTTTTCTGGGCAGTGGCATGCCCATTTTGGAATACGAGGAGATATGGCCTTTCAATCTGTTTCGGCTTTCAACCAAATGGTGTACAACATGGCTTTACAGGCCATAGACACCCTAGTCATGAATTCAGGGATGCAGCGAACCTACGCAAACTGGAGTGCCTCGGCTGGACTCACCCGCGAAATCAATGATCGGGCCTTGTTTCGTTGGAATTTGGGCAGCAGTTACCGCTTGCCTACCGTTCCTGAATTGGCGGCCAATGGAGTGCACCACGGTACCTTTCGGCATGAAATGGGCGACAGCAGTTTGAGCTCAGAACGGGGCATTCAATTGGATTTTAGCTACGAAATTCAAAATCGAAAGGTGCTTTTTTCGGTATCGCCGTTCTTCTATTATTTTGACCGCTATATTTTTTTAGAGCCTACTGGCTCGTTTTCGCCCTTGGCAGAAGCCGGTCAACTGTATCGGTATGCTCAGGCTCAGGCTCTTCAAACCGGAGCCGAATGCGTGTTGGACATTCATTGGAACAGCCGTTGGAACCTCAAGGCCGTGGCCGATGGTGTTTTTGGATTTAATGTGAGCAATGGATACCCTTTGCCCTTTATTCCACCGGTAAGCTTACAAACGGAATTGGAGCATCATTTTCCCGATTTAAGTTGGCTGGAGCACCCCTATTTGCGGGCCACTTTTTTGTTGACAGCACCCCAACAGGCCATTGCCCGCAACGAAAAAAAAACCCCGGGCTATGCCATCGGGGGGCTGGCCGCCGGTGCCACATTCAGGTATAAAACCTTGCAATTGCGGTTGAGCCTAGAAATACAAAACCTTCTGGATCAACGCTATTTTGTGCACCAAAACCGATACCGCTATATCAACATTCCCGAACCGGGCCGAAACCTGCAACTTTCTGCTATTTTTACATTCACACAATCCCATACAAAACCAAAATCACCATGAAAACCTCAGGATTTCTTTACGCAGCACTGCTCAGTCTTGGCTTTTTTGCTTGCGGAGTTGATGATTTGCCGCCCAACATTCAATTTCCCAATGACGCTATTTATACCAGTAAATTCATGGGAGACTCCATTCATGTAATGATTGATTTTACCGACAACGAAGCGTTGAATCAATATAAAATAGACATTCATAGCAACCACGACGGGCACAACCACGGAAAACCCCAAGACGCGCTAGAAAAATGGGATACCCTGATTATAGGTTCGCTTTCTGGAACTGCCGATGCCCTTGATTTTTACATACCCGTTCCAATGGGCTACCTGCCTGGTCCTTATCATTTTACCGTCTTTTGTCTAGATAAAAACGGCAATGAAACGACCAACAATTTTCAATTGATTTTTAAAGATGCAACCGATACCATCCCACCCACCGTTGTTTTACAAACTCCCAGTTCAAATGCAAGTTTATCCACTCCGTTTGTTGTATCTGCCAACATCAGCGACCAGCTTTCAAATGGAAATTCAGCCTCTGAGCTAAATAGGGTAGAGCTGATTTTAGAGAACATCAGCAGCGAAGAAGAATTCGAGGTTGCCGATTACAATGCAGTTCAATTGGGCAGTTCCCTTTCATTGTACGACCCTGCTACCGGCGTTTTGAATTTGAGCAATCTCAGCATTCCCTCTGCCGCTGCAGCAGGCAATTACCGCCTACGCTTGTTGGTTTTTGATGCGTATTTTAATTTGGGAGTGGCTGAGGTGCCGGTGGTGTTGCCCTGATGTTCAGCAACAGGTTCAACTAAATCTTCAATACCCCATCCGAATACCCGAAATCCGTTGGTATAAATCCATGGCTTTGCGGTCTGAAAATCCAGAAATGTAGTCTAAAACCAGTCGGGCCAAACCATAGGTACTGTCTTCAGGCTGAACCTGAAAGGGCAGCATACGCGATACATTCAGTAACCTTCCAGAGCCATTTTTACGGCCCTGCCGCTGTTCTAAAACAGCCTCCATAAACATTCCCGTTAGTTTGGGCAGCAACTCAAACCCGGCCGCTTGCAGCTCAAGTACCCGTTCGCTTTGGTAAATATGCTGGGCCGAAAAAGTAGAAAGCTGAGCCAAGGCACTTGATTTTTCAACCAGTTTGTCTAAAGAACTGTCCAAACTGCCCGATTTTAAGGACTCGAAGTTGCGTACATAGGCCTCGGTAAATTGAACAATAAGCTCCCGAATGGCCATGGCCCTCAACAAGCCTGCTTGCTCATCGATGCTTCTTTTTTGAAAAGATTCGTTCAGGCTGGCCGTTTCTGGCAACAGAGGCTCCAGCAATTCCACCATCTGCCTGATGCCAACCAAACTCATGCGCACCGCATCTTCCAGGTCAATAATTAAGTAGCAAATATCATCGGCAGCTTCTACAAGCCAGCACAACGGATGCCGCAAGCGGGCTTCGGTTGTTCCTGCATGCCGTTGCAGTTCAAGGGCATCGGCCATCTCTAGGAAAATCGCCTTTTCCGATTGAAAAAATCCAAATTTTTTCTGGCTTTTTTTCCGGGAATCCCGCCCCTCAAACAACGAGGGGCAAGGATACTTGGTAAAGGCACCCAGGGTGGCAAAGGTGGGTTTTAAATCCTTGCGTTGGGTTAGCAGCCTGAATCCCTGCGCATTGCCTTCAAAACTTTTCAGGTCGGCTGTTTCTGCTGGACTCAAATCGGCCAATTCGTTTTGCTCAAACCATTCGCTCAGGGCGAGTTCTCCCGCATGCCCAAAAGGCGGATTGCCAATGTCGTGCGCCAAGGCCGCTGCCGCAGCAATGGCCCCCCATTCCGAAGGATTGGAACCAATTTCAATTCCATTTTGCTGCAGGGCAAAGGCCGCTTGCCGGCCCAGGCTTCGCGCCACGCTCGACACCTCTAAGCTGTGCGTCAGGCGCGTATGCACAAAATCATGTTCGGGCAGCGGAACCACCTGGGTCTTGTTTTGAAGGGAACGAAACGGACTCGAAAATACAATCCGGTCGTAATCCACCTCAAATTCCATGCGTTGCCGGGTTGAGGAGGTAGATGGCATTTTTCCGGGACGTTCCGGGTTAAAAAAATGGTTCATAGCAAGGGGTTTTGCATGCCAACGCGGTCCAGGCCTTCGGCCTGATTCCATTTGCAGAGCATGGTTAAGGCAGCAGTTTCGCTGCGAAGCCTGAACGCGCTCAGCGTCAGTGGCTTAAAATTATTTTCAAGCAGTAATTCTATTTCGGCAGGGCTAAAATCGCCTTCCGGACCAATCAGGCCTATGCCTTCGGCCGGCGCATCGGGCCATTCTTCAGGCTGCTGCTTGGCTTCGCTGCAATAGGCAAAGCGGCGCTGGGCAGGCCATTCCTGTTGGCAAAGTTCAGCAATGCTCATGGGCGGCAGCAGCTTGGGCAGCCAAAACCGCTGCGACTGCTTCATGCCGGCTTCCATTATTTTTTGCAGGCGTTCTTGGTTAAATCGGTAGGCCTGTGCACGCTCGCTGCGCAGTGGTATAAGTCCCTGAATACCAAGTTCAACCGCTTTTTCAACCAGCCATTCCATGCGGTCGGCTTTGTGCAGCATTCCAATTCCCAGCCAAAGTCCGGGTTGGGTTTGCGGGGGCAGTTCGCGCTGAATTTTCAGTTCCCCGGTTTGGGCAAACTGGGGCAGCAGTTCGGCTTCCCAGGCCTGTCCGCGGCCATTGCAAAGCACAATCCGCTGACCGGCCCTCAGCCTCAGCACACGGCCAGCATGCTGCCTATCGGGCAGCGAAAGTTCGGCCCGATCCTGATTCACCTGCCCAAAAAACACCGGATGCATGCCCAAAAGTACGCTTATTTTTTGGGGATTATGCTGGGCGCCTATTCCCGCTTTCACCTGTAGCCATGCCCGTTCAGAGCTGGGAAACCAGCCGTCTGCGGTGGCTCCTCGCGTCGCCTCCTCGCCGGGGTTTCCCTAGCTCTGAACGGGCATGCCTGCCGGTTCAATCGGGGGCGCGGGCGGCGCTGTAAGCCTTTAATGCGCTGTTGTTCGATTTAAGGGTCTATTCCTTATTGAACTTCAAACTCAAGAATACTAAGCAGTGGAGAATATTGGGTGCTGCCAGAAAATTGGGCAGGACCGCAGCGAAGTTGGTTGTTGTTTTGAAAAAAATAAACTCCTTGTGCAGGAATACTTAAGCTTGTTGAATGTGCACAATTGCTGCCCTTTGATTCAATGGTTGTGCCCTCGGGCAGCCAAATATTGTAATCTTCAAACACTGAATTTTCTCGATATCGCATTTCTTTTCCATTGAGTTCGATCACTTCCCCATTGCAGCAGCTATTCATTTGAAGGGTCCACCTCGTATAATTTCCAGTGGTGTCTCCTGTACATGGATTCGGATTTGAGGGTGTGGCGGCTACACTTTGGTTGGTTTGGCTTTGTAATACATACTGATTTACATGTGCCAACGACTTGGTTATTCGCCACATTTTGCCTTGAGGAACAGATTGTTGGCCTGTAGTTGCATCAAAGGTGTGGACTTGATGAAATTTCAAACTTCGGGTTGGATTTTGAAGCAAATCAAATTCCAAAATGTTAACCCAACGGCTAACACGAACAATGTATCCTGGTATAGATTGGGTTCCACATTGACGTACATCGGGAGTGCAACCGGGTAGATTGTCCAAGAAAATAGTGCCGCAATTCCAACAACTGCCACTGGGTTGGGATGATACAGGTATTGAATAACAGGGCGGGGTATGGCCCACTTTAAGGCTGTCGCCAGCCTTTAACCAAAAGGGGGATTTAAGCCGTAAAAGACTTGTTGATTGTATGTTTTCAATGGATATTTCTTTTCCATTTGCATATACAGGGGCATCTTTTGAGCTGCAATCCGACCAAGAATAGCTTCGCATTTCACGGTTGTTGCATGAGGCGTCGTTGCATCCGTTGCAAGCATCTGGGGTGGAGGCATTGCCTCTTGGGTAACTCACCGAAACCGATGAACGGTAGGGAACGGTTTCATCGAAAATTGAAACCACTTTCCATGCTTTTCCGGCAGGAACAACCACATTTCCGCTGTCGCTATTGATTAATAAAGCTCTGTTGAATTCCATTTGCAGTGCTTGCCCAAAAGCCACAAATGGGAATTGAATGAAGAGAATAAGCAGGATACTACGCATAAGAGCGAATTTAAGGAGAATTTAGGACTTAGAGCGTATTTTTATTGGTGTGCTTTTCCTCAAAATCAGGTATGATTTTATTCATGCCGCAAGGCCTCTAGCCTGAGTCGCGCCCCCGATTGAGCCGGCAGGCAAGGCAGACCAAACCCAGCCCGGCCTGGGCGAGGAGGCGACTTTAGGAGCCACCGCAGCCCATAGCCGGGCGGGTTTGGGCAACTTGACTACAGGCGAAAGCGGGATTAGGCGCCCCCCAAAAAAAATCAAGGAAGAAGTCGGCGCAGAACCTTCCATTTCCATGGTAAGTACGGCGGATAGCGGACCGGCGCATCGAACCAACCGAATTTTTCCACGATGCTTTTTTCGTGCGAAAAGGTGCGGAAACCGGCCTCGCCATGGTAGCGCCCGCTGCCGCTGTGGCCCACTCCGCCGAAGGGAAGCCGCGGATTGGCCAGGTGCATCAAGCAATCGTTGACGCAGCCACCGCCAAAGGGAAGGGTGTCAAGAATTTGCCGAATGCGCCTTGAATCGGTCGAAAAAACATAGCAAGCCAAGGGCGAAGGCTGCTGAAGAGCCTGATTTAACGCCGCTTCCAAATTTTCAAATTCCATAATGGGCAGCAAAGGCCCGAAAATTTCTTCCTGCATTACCGGGTCTTCCCAGGCTACAGGATGCAGCAGGGTGGGCGACACAAACCGCTGTTCCACATCAATTTGACCTCCAAAAACCACCTGCTTGGAGTCCAAAAGCGAAGCCATGCGCTCGGTGTGCCGCTTTGAAATTATCTTAACGTACTGGTCGCTGGCTTGGTCTGGAGCCTTCGGGTAGGCTTCGAAGGCTTTGCAAAGTTCTTCTATAAACGCCGAACGAACCTCAGCCTCAACCCACACAAAATCGGGAGCTACGCAGGTTTGCCCGGCGTTCAGGCATTTTGCCCAAGCTATTTTCTTGGCCGCATCCTTTAGGTTCGCGTCTTTTAAAACAAAAGCGGGACTTTTTCCTCCCAGTTCCAGGGTAACGGGAGTCAGGTTTTTGGCCGCCCGTTGGTAAATTTCACGTCCTACCCGAGTGCTGCCGGTAAAAAAGATGGAATTCCAAGGCAAATCAACCAATTGCTGTGTTTCTGTGGCTGCCCCTTCAACCACGTGGATTAACTCGGCCGGGAAGTTCGTGTTGATGAGCTGCTTCATGGCCGCTGCGGTAGCCGGAGCCAGTTCGCTGGGTTTAATTACCACCGTATTGCCGGCGGCCAAGGCTGAAATGGCGGGCAACAACGAAACTTGGTAGGGATAATTCCAAGCTCCTATGATTAGGGTGGATCCCAAGGGTTGAGAAAGAACATAGCTTCGGCCGGGAAAATTTATCAAACCATGGGCCACCCGTTTTGGTTTTGCCCAGGCGTTTAGGTGCTTTAAGGCGAAGGCAATTTCATGCTGAAGGAAGCCCAATTCGGCGGCGTAGGTTTCAAAGGCCGATTTATGGAAATCGGTATAAATGGCCTCAAACAAATCGGACTCCTTGTCTTTGAGAAGCTGGGCTAATTTTCTTAAAACCCCTTTGCGGGTTTGCAAGGGTTTGCTGCTTTGTTGCCTGAAATACTTCTGCTGGGCTTGAAGCAAAGGCAGGTAGGGGTTTTGGGATTCCTGATTCCCGTTTTCTAATTCAATGTTGCCCATTTTTTTGGATTTAAGGCTGGGAATGCAGCGGGTGTCGTTTGGCAATTTCTTGGCTCAGGGTTCGGTACACTTCGTCCCAGGGTGGCTGCATTTTCAACATGTTTTCATGCAGCATCAAGGTTTGGTTGTCGCGGCGCAAAGCGGGGCCGGTTTGGGCTTCTGTGCAACCCATTTGCACAGCTTTGTTCAGGGTTTCTTCCATCAAAGGGTGCAGCAGCTCTGGGTCCATGCCCGATTGCATGCAGAGTTCTTGTGCTTTTTGCCAGAGAAGGTTCACGAAATTGGAGGCCAACACTCCGGCCAAATGCATGCGTTGCCGGTCTTGTTCGGTGGTGGCTTGGGTGGCAGAGCCCAGGCATGAAGCGAGGTTGAACAAGGCTTCGGTGGTTTCAAGGGTGTTACCTTCCAGCAAAATATTCAGCTCCCTCCAGCGTACGCCCGTTTCGGTGCGGAAAGATTGAAAGGGGTAAAAAACCCCTGTTTTTTCTCCTTTCAGGTGGTTTAGGGGCGTACTGCCAGAACAATGCACCAGAATTGCCCTGCTTGGATTCAATTGGGAGCTTACTTCTGCAATGGCCGAATCGGAAACGCAAATAAAGATAAAATCCAGGTCGGAATCCATCAGTGAGGGGTGGTCAATGGGCTGGGCATCGACACGGGCGGCGTAGCCCCTTGTTTTTTCGGGTTGGCGTCCGCAAAATTCAACAATGGTATGGCCAGCGCGAAAAAAGGCCTGGCTTAAATGCCAAGAGAGATTTCCGGTTCCGATGAAACTAAGCTTGCCCATTTTTTTTGAAGCGTTCAGCCACCGCCATCAGGCTGCCAATCACAATCAAAAAGCAACCTGCCCACAGCAACTTAATCCAAGGAAAAATGACCGCTTTCATAATGATGAAATCATCTTGATTTTGGTACTTTTTGCGTTGCATTTCCACCTCGATGGTTGAGGTTTTTGGATTTATTTTTTTCACTTCTACCACCAAGCCGTTGCCTTTTGCAGTGTCGGGAATGGTTTGTAGGGAAAGGCCTTGAATTAAAAAGGAGGGTTTTACGGTATCGATGTTGCCTTGCAGGTCCCGCACGGTGAAGGTGGGGTATAAATTCAAGCTCAGGTTTTTGGGGTCGGTTTCGGTTTCGGCCTTGCTGGGTTCCGAGGCGATTCCCTCAACCACAATGTAGGCGTTTGAGGAATATACGGTATCCCCAATTTTCAGTTCAAAATGCTGGGGTTCTTCGTATTCTGGAGCGGCCACACCGGCCGATTTTCGTTTTAGGTTTTCTAGGTCCACATAGGTAATGTGGGTAAACACGTCGTGGGTTATAAAGTGGCGGGTGGCGGGTTCGGCCACGTTCCCCATGCTGGGACTTAAAATGATTCGGGGACTTAGGCTAAACTTCTTTTCGTTTTTCCCATTTGAATTGGAATAGTAATCAATTTGGTATTCGGCGAACGAGCCGTTCAAGGTGTCTTTAGCAAAAACCAAACGGTAATTGGCCATGCTTACGGTATCGCCTTTCATCAGCATCACGTGTTCGTCGTTTGAGAACTCCTCGTTTAATGCCTTCAGGTTGATTTCGTTTTGGTTTTTCGACACGTTTTGTTGTTGGCCCATGCTGATCACGATGCCGGCCATCAACAGCCCAAATCCGGCGTGGGCCAAACCGCCGCCCGCCGCCAAGGGGTGTTTTTTGATGAATTTAGACACAAACAAAAATCCCGAGGCCAGGGCAAACCAGCCCCCCAGCAATAGAAGGGCGTCGGGCATCACTTTCATGTTGGGGTACAAAGAAAAAGTAACCAGGGTAAAGGCCACCGCCACCAAAGCCACCCTGCCGAGTTCCTTGACCAGGCTTTTGGATGTTTTTTTGCCGTACAAAAGATACAGAACCACACCCATTCCTATGGAGAGCAACAAGCCGAACCACCATTGTACGGCGTTGTAGGCAGCTGCGTCGCCAACGGCCATGGACGTTCCGGTGAGTTTATTGATAACGGGTTTTGATGTTTCGACTGTAAGATGAAGGGCCGAGACAGTTAGGATTAGGGCTCCCATCAGCATCCAAAAGTCTCTGGACCACAGATGTTCTTCTAGGGTGGGCGTATTTGGGTTAATCCGTTGGTTTAAGCCGTAAATACCCAGACCAAAAGAAGCCAGTCCAAACAAGGTCCACAAGCCATTTGAAATGGACGAAAATTGACTGCTAAAACCAAAAGCGAGCAAGGCCAAGGAAGCAATCAGATAAACAAAGCGCTGCCGTTTTGGTAAAACCAGATATACAGGCAGAGCCATGAAGAAAAACAAGAACAGAAGGAGTTGCCCGGTCAATCCCAAATCGGTGAACGAATGCACCGAGGCGTCTCCCAAAACGCCACTGCGGGTTAGGAAGGTAGAATACAAAACGGTAATAAACCCAAGTATTAGGAAAACAAAGGCCAGGGTTAGCACGATTTTGGTTTTTTT
>Ga0079301_1000583_pt1 | contig 17641 bp, 17 predicted proteins | sample Wag4_2014_7_11_3_FD_74797 | JGI IMG/M metagenome (GOLD analysis project Ga0079301, IMG submission 74797) | Fresh water mixed with fracking chemicals microbial communities from Ohio, USA - Utica-2 Time Series FC 2014_7_11 | ecosystem: Engineered > Industrial production > Chemical products > Input... | reverse complement strand
GCCCAAGGCGCGGATTTCTGAGCGTTGCCAGCCCCGGAAGCAAAAAGCCGCTCATCCGAAAACCCAGCAACCAACTTCCCGATAGCACGCATCCGATTTTGGCTAACGGCAAAAACAAGGGCTGTCAATTAATATTACAGCAATCGAAACATTGCAGGGATTTGAACCAACACACGGAAAGGACAGCATATTCATGATAACGCCGCGCAGCTTTCGGCAATCGCCCCCAGTGATCCGACCGTTTTGCGCACCGCCGGCAAAGCATAAGATGACCAATATCCCAGCATTCCCCTGCGCGATTGGAAAAAGATCTAGCGTTCTGCCCAATGGCCCATGGCCTATTGGCTTATTGACGCGCCAATTGACGCGCCAAAAGAATGTCCTTGGCTTTCTGGGCGATGCCGCCCTTGCGGTTGACCTGCGATGCTTGCGGTGATCTCCGGGCATCCTGGGGGTTGACGCAGGCGGGCTTTTGCAAGCTTCAACCGGTTTCCGGCACCTGTCAGGTTGACGGACAGTGCCTGCTCTTCCTATACGTCCCGACCCCGCCGGGGAGGGCTTGTGAATGGTCCGCCGCCGGCGTCCTTCCTATGCCTTATGGCCATGACCCTCTGGGAGAAGTATTGTGAAGCGTACCTATCAGCCATCCAAGCTCGTTCGGAAGCGTCGCCATGGCTTTCGCTCCCGCCTTTCGACCGTGGGCGGCCGCAAGGTGCTGGCCAATCGCCGCGCCAAGGGCCGCAAACGCCTTTCCGCCTGACGATAAGCGCCGCGCGGAGGGGGGTGCGATGGAGCGGCTTGAATCTGGCGCCGCGCCATTGCCCGCGCCCCCCGGCCGGCTTGATCGCCTAAGGAAGCGGCGGGAATTCCTGCGGGCCGCAGCGCGGGGCAAACGCGCGGCACGACCCGGGTTGGTGCTCCAAGCGCTCGCCGTGCCGGAACCCTCGTTGAGGCTTGGTTTCACTGTGACGAAGAAGATCGGCAATGCCGTCACCCGGAACCGCGCCCGCCGGCGCCTGAAGGAAGCCGCACGTCTGACGCTGCCGGCAATGGGGCTTTCGGGCTGGGATTTGGTGCTGATCGGGCGTGATGCGACCGCCGAGCGTCCCTTTCCCTTGCTGATTGAGGATTTGCGCGCGGCGCTCCGCCAAGCCGGTGTGGCACCATGAGCCTGCCTGCCGTTGCGCTGAAGGGCTGCGTGCATGCCTATCGCTATACGTTGCGCGGCGTGATCGGCAGTCATTGCCGCCATTACCCGACTTGCAGTGATTACGCGCTGGAAGCCCTGGAAGACCATGGTGCGCTGCGCGGCACCTGGTTGACCACGCGGCGCATCCTGCGCTGCAACCCCTGGACCCCTGGCGGCTACGACCCCGTTCCCCGCCCCAAAAACACCAAAGGCTGAGCACCCGCCATGGATCAGAAGCGTCTGTTCGCCGCGATTGCGCTTTCAATCGGCATTTTGCTGATATTCGATGCCTATAAGCGCATGGTGGCGCCGCCCGAAGCGCCGGCCCCCATCGCGCGACAGGCCGCGCCCGCACCGGCGGTGCCTGCCCCGGCAGCTTCTGGCGCGCCGGTGCCGGCGACACCGGTCTTGACCGCACCTTCCCAGCAGGAAGCAGCGCCTGTCGCACGCGCCCCGGCGCGTCGCATCGCGATTGAAAGCGCATCTGTTGGCGGCAATCTCAATCTGCGCGGCGCGCGGCTGGATGATCTGGTGCTGCTGCGCCACCGCGAAACCATTGAGCCGGGAGCCCCTCCCGTGCGACTTTTTGCGCCGCGCGATTCAGCCGCACCTTATTTCGCGCAATGGGGTTGGACTGCCGCCGATGGCCGCACCAAAGTGCCGGATGGCGAGACCGATTGGCAGGTCAGCGGCGGGCCATTGGCGCCCGGCAAGCCGGTCACGCTCACCTGGGATAATGGCCAGGGGCAGGTCTTCGAAATCCAGTTGAGCCTGGATGAGCATTACATGTTCTCCGCCGAGCAGCGCATGCGCAACACTGGCAGTGAGATGGTGGCGGTGCTGCCCTGGGCGCGCATTCGGCGCGAAGTCACCCCTAAGGTGGAAGGCTTCTTCATTCTGCATGAAGGCTTCACGGGCGTTGTTGGCGGGCGGCTGAATGAAGTGACCTTAGCCGATGCCAAGACCGAGGCGCAGAAGCGGCGTGGGCCAGCCTTTGAACAGGAAGATGTCGGCGGTTGGGTTGGCATGACCGACAAATACTGGCTGGCCGCGCTGATGCCTGCAGCGGCGGATCAGCCGATGCGCGCCGCCTATCGCTTTGTCAGCGAAGCCCCCGGCACGGCTGGTGAGCGCTGGCAGGTGGATATCGCTGCCCCCAGCGCGCAGCAGATCGCGCCCGGCACTGCAGATGGCTTCAAAAGCCGTTTGTTCGCCGGCGCCAAGGAAGTGCATCTGCTGGATGATTACGCAGCGCGCTTCGGCATCAAGGATTTCGACAAGGCGATTGATTTCGGCTGGTTCTACTTCATGACCAAGCCATTTTTCTACGCGTTGGACTGGCTGTTCCGGGTATTCGGTAATTTTGGTGTTGCCATTCTTATCTTTACGCTCGCCATCAAGATCCTCTTTTTCCCGCTGGCCAATAAGGCCTATAAATCCATGGCGAAGATGAAGGTACTCGCGCCCAAAATGGCCGAGCTCAAGGAACGCCACAAGGATGATCCGCAAAAGGCGCAGACTGAAATGATGGCGCTCTATCGGAGTGAGAAGGTCAATCCTGCCTCCGGTTGCTTGCCCATCCTGATCCAGATCCCGGTCTTCTTCGCGCTTTACAAGGTGCTGTTTGTCACCATCGAAATGCGCCACCAGCCCTTCTTTGGCTGGATCAAGGATTTGTCGGCGCCGGACCCCACCAATCTGTTCAACCTGTTCGGCCTGCTGCCCTTCGATCCCGCATCCTGGAGCACCTTCCTCCATATGCCGGCCTGGGCACTGATCATGGGCCTGACCATGTGGGTGCAGCAGAAGCTCAATCCGCAGCCGCCCGATCCGATTCAGGCTAAAATCTTCGCCTGGATGCCGGTGATTTTCACCTTCATGCTGGCATCCTTCCCGGCTGGGCTGATCATTTATTGGGCCTGGAACAATACGCTTTCCGTCGGCCAGCAATACTACATCATGCGCCACGAACGCGCGGCCACCCGCGCCGCCAAGGCCGGCGGCAAGTAGGCGTGACGCCGCTTGCCAGGTTCGCGTGATGAGTGGCTTGGCCGAGGCTACGACTGAAGAAGCGCGCGCCGCCCTGCTTGAAGCGGGGCGGCTGCTTTTCGCGCGGCCTTGTGATTTCTACTTCGGCGCCCAAAAACTTGAACAAGTCCCGCCGCCCGGCCTGCCAGAGATTGCCTTTTGCGGGCGATCCAATGTCGGCAAATCATCTTTGCTGAATGCGCTGACAGGGCGCAACGCGCTGGCCCGCGTTTCCAACACACCTGGGCGCACGCGGCAGCTCAATTTCTTCAATTTGGGTGATCGGTTGGCGCTCGTGGATATGCCGGGCTATGGCTACGCCAAGGCATCCAAGGAATTGCAGGCCGATTGGCAGGGCATGATGTTCGAATACTTGCGCGGCCGGCCCAATCTGCGCCGCGTATTGCTGCTGATGGATGCGCGGATTGAAACCAAATCCGCCGATCTTGCCGCGATGAAGCTGTTGGATGAAGCCGCGGTCGCGTTTCAGATCGTGCTGACCAAGGCGGATGATGTGCCGCCCGCGCAATTCGCCAAGCGCTTGACCGAGGTTCAGGCACTTGCCCGCCGCCATATCGCGGCCCATCCCGTGGTGATGGTGACCAGTAGCGAAACCGGCCAGGGCATGCCTGAATTACGCGCAGAGCTATCTGCCTTTGCCATGCCTGTGGAACTTCCATCAGCATAGTCTCAGCAGACTTGGCCTGAATTACTTTCTGGTCGCATTTTCCGTGCCGCCAAGTGAAGACACTTGGCTTGAAAATGCTCAGACCCTTTGTTTGATCGCATTTTCCGAGCCGCCAAGTGAAGACACTTGGCTTGAAAATGCTCTAAGCCTCCAAAACAGCCAAAGCGCGATGGAAAGATTGACGAGATTCCACGCAATGCCGTTCAGCATCGCCGCCGTATAGCCGCCGGTTGCGTCAAACAAGGCGCCCGCCATCCATCCGCCAATGGCCATGCCCACCATGGTGGAGGAAAGTGCCAGACCAACGCGGCTGCCGGCTTCTGACGGCGGGAAATTTTCACGCACAATCATGGCGTAGCAGGGCACCAACCCGCCCTGGAACAGGCCAAACATGAAAGACACCAGGAACAGCGCCATCAGGCCATCCGATGGCAAAAACATCAGCAGCGCGACGCCTTGCAGCATGGAGGAAAGCACGAGCGTGCGTACGCCACCGATGCGATCCATGATGAAGCCAAAAATCAGCCGCGATGCGATGCCGCTGGCGAGCATAACGGAGAGCATTTCCGCGCCGCGCGCCGCGCCATAGCCCAGGTCCACACAATAGGCGACGATGTGAACCTGCGGCATGGCCATGGCGATGCAGCAGGTGATGCCGGCCAGGATGATCAGTGTCTGCAAGACATTGGGCCGAAGACCAAGCGCCATGGGATTGCGCGGCGGCATGCTGCCAGGTGCGGCCACTGCCGGCATGGGGGCGCGGGTACGCAGCAAAAGCGCGAGCGGCACCAGCGTAATAAAGCTTGCGATGCCCATGATCAGATGCGCCTCGCGCCAGCCAATGGTGGAAATGCCCCATTGCAGCAAGGTCGGCCAGAAAGTACCGGCAAAATAATTGCCCGAAGCCGCCAGCGCCATGGCAATGCCGCGGCGCTTTTCAAACCAGAGCGACACATCGGCAATCAAGGGGCTGAACACTGCTGCTGCGCCAAAGCAACTGAATAGCACGCCATAGGCAAGACCGAAGGTGAAAAGGCTCGGCGCAAAATAAGTGGCGATGCCGCCAAGCCCGATGGAAGTGGCGCCAATCAAGACCGGCACCATCACGCCGAAGCGATCAGACAGCTTGCCCATGAGCACGCCGCCCACCATGAAGCCCACCATGGTCATGGTGTAGGGCAGCGATGCACCAGCGCGGAGCGTGCCGAATTCCGCCTGCACCGCAGGCAGCACCACCACCACGGTCCACATCGGCGCGCTGCCGATCATGCTGATCAAAAGCGCAATCGCCAAACGCGTCCAGGCAGCGCGGCCATCCAAGCGGCTGTCACGCATCAGCGGGGCGTTCATGGGTTTTGCGCTTGCTTTCCCGGTGCCCAGCGATAGGCGCGGCTGGTGGCTTCATACATCAGCATGGCGCGATCACCATCCGAAAACCGGTCCGATTTCAGGAAGGCATCCACGCCTTCGGCATAGCTCATCAACTCCACCGCGCGGGTCCAATCCGTACCCCAAAGGCATCGCTGCAAGCCAAAGGCATCGAATATGCGCGCGAGCGGTTCCCAGATATCGGCGTAAGGATATTCACCGCGCGACAGCGTGCAGGCGCCGCTGATTTTGACAACGATACTGGGGAAAGCAGCCAGCGCCAGCAGCTTTGGCAGTTCATGAAAGCCGTCTTCCAACCGAGGCAGTTCGAAGGGCTGTTGCAGGCCAAGGTGATCAATCACGAGCCGCGTATCTGGATTGCGCCGCGCCAATTCATGCACCTGATCAAGCCTACCCCAGCAGAGCAGATTGACCGGCAGGTCACGCTTCGCTGCCGTTGCCAGCACGTGATTGATGCCGGGATCGGCAGGATCGGCCGAAACATCGCCGCGCATCATGATGCGAATGGCAACAGCGCCAGGTGTCGCCTGCCAATCGGCGATCGTTTCCGCCACACCAGCATCATTGGGATCAACCGGCTTCACCAGCGCGAAACGATCCGGATAAGTATTGCGGACGGACACCGCGTAGCTCGCGTCAAAGCGATACATGGTGAAGGCGGAAACCAAAATTGCGCCATCCACACCGACCGCATCCATGGCCTTCACCATGTCAGCGCCGGTGACTTCCGGCGGGCCATGCAGCACCGCATGCCAAGGCCGGCCGGGATGGTTGCGTTCATAGGCATGAACTTGCGCGTCAATGATCGGCATGGCGGTTCCTTGGGGCGTTTCTCAGTGGCAAGCCTAGGCGCGGGACGCTGGCGCAGCAAGGCGCGGCCCTTGGTGGCGCGTGCGATTCGATCTAGCGTGGCGTCTCTTCACCCTGATCTAGGAAACATCATGACCCCGCCAGAGAGAATGCGCGCCCTGCTCGCCAAGCCTGATTTCGTTGTCATGCCCGCCGTATGGGATGGGCTTTCCGCCAAGATGGCCACTGGCGCAGGGTTTGAAACCGCCTTTCTGTCCGGTTCCTGCGTGGCCGCAAGCCGCCTGGGCGGGCCGGATCTGGACTTGATTTCCTTCGCCGAAATGTTTGACAGTTTCAACATGGTCCGCGGTGCGGCGCCGAATACGCTGGTGCTGGCCGATGGTGATCATGGCTATGGCAATGCCATGAATGTGCAGCGCACGGTGCGCGCTTATGGCCGCGCCGGGGCGGCTGCGATCTTGATTGAAGACAAGATTACACCGCGCGCCCTGACCGCCGCCGGCAAGCCCTGCCTGCCACGCGCAGAAGCGCGCATGAAAATCCGCGCCGCTGTTGAAGCCGCCAAGGAATCCGGCATCCTGATTCTGGCACGCACGGACTGCCGCCCGACCGCCGGCATTGATGAGGCTGTGGCGCGAATTGAAATGTTTGTCGAAGAAGGCGCGGATATCCTGTTTCTGGATAGCCCCGCCGATGACGCGGAAATCCATCGCGCGGTTGCGGCAGCAAAGGGCCGGCCTTCCTTTGTGGTGCTCTCCCCCGGTGGGGCGCGCGCCACACCGACCCAGGCGGAAGCCAAGGCGCTTGGCTTCAAGATCGGCACTTTCCCGACCGGGATGCTCTCACCGGCAGCGGCGGGAATGAAGGCCGGCCTGGCCGCGCTGCAAGCCGGGCTTTCGGAAGCGCCCAGCGCCATGCCTTCGGCGGAATTGCGCGACACGCTTGGCTATGGCGATTACGATGCCAAGGCCAAGGCTTTCATTGTCTGATTGAGGCTGCGCCGGTCGGGTGAAATTACCCGACCGGATCAATCGGCGTAATCGGCGCGCCGGCGGCTTCAATCGCAGCGCCCGCTTGCAGCAGCAAATCTTCGCGGTAGCGGGCGGCCAGCAATTGCACGCCAACCGGCACACGCCCCACCGTACCCGTGGTGACCGTAAGGCCAGGCAACCCCATCAGCGGCAGCCCCACTTGCGTGAGCTGCGCTTCCATGATGCGGCGGAAGGCAGCCGGGCTTTCGACATCTTCCTGATCGCGAAAGGGCAATTCGCCTGATACGGGCGTGATCGCGACCGGGAAGCGTTCGAAAAACTCCATCCAAAGCCGCAGGAAATAGGACCGCTTTTGCAGCGCATCCATGAAGGCATTCAGATCAGGGTTGGGGCAGAGTTCTTCCATCTGCGCGAAGATGAAGCTGGCATCCGGATCACCTTCCTGTTGCAAAGCGCTATTGAGGCCGCGGCGGCTTTCCGCAAGCCAGAGCATGGCCTGCAATTGCGCAGGCTCACGCAAGGGCGGTGTATCGGTTTCCTCAATCGTCCAGCCAGCGGCTTCCAGGCGCTTCGCGGCATCACGCAAAGCAGCTTGCACTTCGGGTTGCAGCTTCATGCCATCGGGCGCAAGACAAAGTGCCGCGCGCTTTGGTGCGGGCGGGCCTTCCATCGCCGCTTCCACCCACCAGGGGTCGCGAATATCGCGCGCGCACATGGCGCCAAAGCCAAGTTTCACATCGGCGATGGTGCGCGCCAAAGGCCCGCTCACTGCCATGATCTGCCCACCAACATGACGCTCCGCACCCGAAGCATTCCAGGCCGGAATGCGCCCAAGTGTGGGGCGCAGCCCGTGAATGCCGCAAGCATAGGCCGGGTAGCGGATGGAACCGCCAATATCCGTGCCATGGCCAATCGCGCCAATGCCGGCCATGGTGGCAGCACCCGCACCGCCCGAGGAACCACCCGGCGTAATGCTGGGATCACGCGGGTTTTTGGTGTGACCATGCAGCGAATTGCGCGTGAACCAGCGCAGCGAAAAGGCCGGCGTATTGGTGCGCCCCACAATTACCGCGCCCGCCTTGCGCAAATTGGCGACCACGGGATTGTCCTGCTTCGCGATCAAATCTTTTTGCAGGCGAAGCCCATTGGTGGTGGCGAAGCCCTGCTGATCCGCATTCACCTTGATGGTGATGGGCACGCCGGCAAGCCGCCCGGCATCTTCACCACGCGCGATCATGGCATCAATGCGCGCGGCCTCGGCGAGTGTTTCTGCCGGGCGGTGATCCACCACGGCATTGATCTTGGGGTTCACCGCATCCAGCCGCGCCAGCGCATCCTTCGCCGCTTCTGTCGCGGAGACTTGTTTGGACCGAATGCGCGCCGCGAGATCGCTTGCGCTGAGCCGCCATAAATCGCTCATGATGGTGCCTCCCCTTTCAGTCGCGCGGCCTTAGCCTGGCAGCGCGAGGACGTTCTTGCTGATGATGTTGCGCTGGATTTCATTCGACCCGCCATAAATGGTGGCAGGCCGCGCCTGAATATAAAGCCCTGTCGGGTTCAGGTTACGATTGCCTTCCATGGGGTCGAGCAAGCCAGCATTTTCGCCACAGATTTCCAGCATGGTATCGGTGATGCGCTGAAACAGCTCAGTCTGAAACACCTTCAGCATGGACACATCGGGGCCGAGGGTTTCGCCGCGCCGCACCTTGTCCACGAAAACGCCATAGAGCGATTTCAGATCTTCCAGATCAAGCCGCAACTTGGCGTAGGTGTCCTGGAAGATCGCATCTTCCCAAACCCCCATGCGTTCCGCGAGTTGCTTCAGGCGTGAAAACGCATAGGCCGAAAGCCGGGGTGAGCCGAGATAAATGCGTTCAAAGGAAAGCAAAGCCTTCGCCATATCCCAGCCGCGATTGGGCGTACCCACCAGATTGGCCGCGGGCACACGCACATTGTCGAAAAATACCTCACAGAATTCGTCGTGATATTCCAGATTGATGATGGGCTTCACGGTAATGCCCGGCGTGTTCATATCCACCAGCAGGAAGGAAATGCCTTCCTGCTTTTTTGCGTTCTTGTCCGTCCGCACCAGCAGGAAGCACCAATTCGCATCCATGGCGAGTGTGGTCCAGATCTTCTGGCCATTCACCACGTAATGATCACCATCCAGCACCGCTTCGGTGCGCAGCGCCGCCAAATCCGATCCTGCATTGGGCTCCGAATAGCCCTGGCACCAGATATGCTCGCCCGAGAGAATCTTCGGCAGGAAGAATTGCTGCTGGCCGCGCGTGCCGTGATTGATCAGCAGCGGGCCCACCATGACAATGCCATGGTCATTGGTGCGCGCGCAGCCATGGCGTTCGATTTCATCGGTGAAGATGATCTGCTTCGCTGGCGAAAGCCCAAGCCCGCCAAATTCGCGCGGCCAGCCGGGGCAAAGCCAGCCTTTTTCGGCAAGCTTGAAGTACCAGGGCTTGTTTTCATCCCAATGCAGGCGCTTTGGCGGATTGCGTAATTCGGCTGGATATTCAGCCTCAATCCAGGCGCGCACATGCAGGCGGAAGGCTTCATCTTCCAGCAGGTTCAGATCCTGTGTTTCGCGAGCTTCAATCATCTGTTCAGCCTCCCGTAAAATTCGGCTTGCGCTTGGCGAAGAAGGCAGCGCGGCCTTCCTTGAAATCCTCGGTCGTAAACAGCGCGGCCTGATAGGTTTGTTCCTCCGCCAACGCCTCATCCAGGCCATCGGCAAAGATTTGCTTGGTGAAGGCAATGGGGCCAGGCGCTTCGGCGGCAAGAAAACGAGCCTTTTCCAAAGCAGCTTCCAAAGCCTTGCCATGCGGTGCGACGTAATCCACCAGGCCGATGCGTTCGGCTTCCGGAGCGGCGATCACTTCATGGAAAAACAGGATGCGCCGCGCGCGGCCTATGCCGACACGCGCCGGTAGAAAATGCGGCAGGCCCATATCGGACATCAGGCCAATCTTGTGGAACCCCGCGGTGAAACGCGCATCCTCGGCCGCCACAATCACATCGCAAGCGCAAGCCACCGCCATGCCGGCGCCCGCCGCCCAGCCTTCCACAGCGGCAACAATCGGCTTGCCGCCCTTGGCCATGAGGCGCACGAGCTTATGCGTGCGGCGCATGCGTTCGCGCCCAGCCAGCGTGCTATCAATATCCATCGAAGAAATATCGCCACCAGCGCAGAAAGTACCCTCGGCGCCCGTCACCACAATGGCGCGGATGGTATCATCGCCATGGGCGCGTTCCATCACGTCTTCCATTGCGGCGCGCAGTACGGGCGCGATGGCATTTTTGCGCGATGGGCAATCAATGGTGACAATCAGCACCGCACCATCGCGTTCTTCCAGAATGCGTTGGCGTAGCGGTTCGGCAGGCGCGCTCATTCCGCATCCTCCGGCGCCAAAGCCATGAAACGTCGGCGATGCAAGGCAGCCGAGCCGAATTGATTGGCAATCACCATGCCTCGGCGCAGATAAAGCCCGACATCATATTCATCCGTATAGCCAATGCCGCCATGCAGCTGGATACACTGGCGCAGCACCATCAGCCCGCTTTCACCCGCGCGCGCCTTGGCCTTGGAAACCGCGGCCTTGCGCGCATCGCCTGCCGCGCCGCCATCAAAAGCCGCCGCCGCCGCTTCCACCGCTGCGCGTGTGAGCGCAAGATGGATTTTCAAATCCGCGGCGCGGTGCTGCAAGGATTGGAAGGTACCAATGATGCGGCCGAATTGCTGACGGGTTTTGAGGTAGGCCAGCGTCATGTCAAAGGCGCGTTCCATCAGCCCAACCATGGCGCCTGCGGTCATCAACGCGGCCTCATCCAGCGCAGCATCCAGCACAGCGCCGATATCGCCAGCGATGCGCTGGCCGCGCGCAGGGTCAGCACGAAGCGTGCCGAAATAGCCGCCATCCATAGTTTTTTCCAAGGCGAGATCAGCGCCCGCCGCCGGTACGGCATAAAGCGCGAGCCCCGCGCCTTCGCGCACCGGCACAAGAAACACATCCGCACCACCGGCTTGCGGGATGAAGACGCGCGGCGCATCGGCATTGCCCGGTGCAGCCAGCGTATCAGCGCGTTCCTGCCAGGCCGTTAGCACCATTTGCTGGCCGGCAAGCAAGGGACCGAGCAGCGCTTGATCATCCGCACCGGCGAGCAAACGCGCAGAAAGCATTGCCGGGATCAGCGGTTCAGGCGCCAGGCCGCCGGCAAGTTCTTCGGTGAGCGCAATCGCCTCACTCATGCCAAGACCGGCGCCGCCGGCGGCTTCATCAACCGCCAGGCCGATCCAGCCAAATTCGCCCATCTGGGCAAAGACGCGCTTGTCAAAACCAGGTGCGACAAAGCGGAGCCCGCGCACCCGCTTGCTATCCCCGCCGCGCGGCGCGACGGCACCCGCGCTATCGCGGATCATGCGAATGGATTCCGCGCGTTCTTCCAAAACCTCACTCATGCCCGTTTCCTCATTGCCCAAGGGGCATCCTTCTAATTCATATGCAGCGGCGCGCCGCTGGCCGCTTGCATCTGTTCCAGCGTCACGCCTGGCGCCAGATCGCGCACAACAAAACCCTTGCCCTGCACCACATCCAGCACACCGAGATTGGTATAAACGCGGCTCACTGCGCCAGGCGTGGTCAGCGGATAGGTGCAGCGTTCGACAATCTTGTGCCCGCCATCCTTGGTGGTGTGTTCCATCACCACCCAAAGACGCTTGGCGCCGGCGCCGAGATCCATCGCGCCACCCACCGCAGGCGCTGAATCATTTTCGCTGGTCGCCCAATTGGCGATATCGCCATTGGCCGCGACTTCAAAAGCGCCCAGCACGCAAAGATCAATATGCCCGCCACGGATCATGGCGAAGCTATCGGCGTGATGGAAATAAGAACCACCGGGACGCAGCGTGACCGCCTGCTTGCCAGCATTCACCAGCCAAGGGTCCACCTTATCGGGTGCGGGCGCGGGCCCCATGCCCAGAATGCCGTTTTCCGAATGCAGAATCACCTCACGTTCCAGCGGTACGTAATTCGCGATCATGGTCGGAATGCCGATGCCAAGATTGACGAACCAGCCTTCCGGAATGTCTTCCGCGACACGGGCGGCCATTTGCTTGCGGTCAAAGCCAGTCATGGTCTGATCCCCCTTCTTTTCTGCCTGCTCATGCCCAAGCCGGGCCGCGGTCAATGTGCAATACGCGCTTCACGAAAATGCCAGGCGTATGCACATTTTCCGGCACAATCTCACCAAGCTCGCGGATATGGCTGACCTGCGCGATGGTCATATCGGCTGCCATTGCCATCACCGGGTTGAAGTTCCGCCCGCTGGAACGATAGGTCAGATTGCCCCAGCGATCCCCTTCCCAGGCTTCCACCAGCGCCACATCAGCCTTCAGCGCATGTTCCATGACGTAAGTGCGGCCATTGAATTCACGCTGTTCCTTGCCATTGGCGAGGATGGTGCCAACCGATGTCGCGGTGAAGAACGCCGGCACGCCAGCACCGGCAGCGCGCATGCGTTCCGCCATGGTGCCTTGCGGCACAATCTCAAGCTCGATCTTGCCTTGGCGGTAAAGCTCTTCAAACACCACGGAACCTGCGGAGCGTGGGAAGGAACAGATAATCTTGCGCACGCGCCCCAATTCCATCAAGCGCGCGAGCCCAACCCGCCCGGTGCCGGCGTTATTCGCCACGCAAGTCAGGTCGGTCGCGCCCTGTTCGATCAGGCCTTCAATCAATTGGTCAGGCTGGCCCACCGCGCCAAAGCCACCGATCAATACGGTTGACCCATCCTTGATACCAGCCATGGCATCGGCCATGGATTGCACGATCTTGTTGATCATTCGTTTCTTCCCATCATCATGCCGGCGTCAGGCGAAGCGGAACAGGCCATTGCTGACCACCACCTTGTCGCGTTCCACCACCCGCGCACGGAAGGCTGCACCACCTGCTTCATGCCAGATCTCGCTCCGGATCGTCTCACCCGGATAGACCGGGGAAGAAAAGCGCAAATCCATCTTGCCGAAGCGCGACGTGTCGTAATTGCAGAGTGTTTTCAGCAGCGCATGACAGACCGTGCCAAAGGTGCAAAGCCCATGCAGGATCGGGCGCGGAAAGCCGGCAGCAGACGCGATTTTCGGGTCTATATGCAGCGGGTTCAAATCCGTGTTCAGGCGATAGATCAGCGCTTGTTCCGGGCGCGTTGCCAGATCAAGCGTGATATCCGGCGCGCGGTCCGGTTCGGCATGCGGCTGCTTCACCGGCCCGCTCGGCCCGCCAAAACCACCATCGCCGCGCAGGAAGGATGTGCTGGTGAGTGTGGCCAGCAAATCGCCCGTCTTCGCATCAATCACCTGGCGTTCGGAATACATGAGCGCGCCTTTGCCTTCACCGCGATCCACCAGGCCCGTCACGCGTGAACGGCCAATGATCTCGCCTTCTGTCGGCAACGGCTTGTGCAGGATCAAGCCCTGTTCGCCATGGACAATCTTCACCCAATCCATGCCGGTATCGGGATTGCGCGACCAAAAGCCTGGCGCCCCCAGCACCACGGGCATGGATGGCATGACTTTCAGCCGTGGCTCATAGAGAAAATCGAGCTGCTGTTCATCCATCGGGTCCTGGCCGAGCCCGACAGAGAAATTATACATCGCCACATCCTGCCAGCGCAGATGCTGGCGCATTTCCGGGATGGGGTAGTTCAGCAGCTTTTCGTAGATGATTGGCATGTCAATGCCCTTCCTCAATTTCAATCACCGCATCCGCGGCAAAGGCGCCCTGCCCGGCCGGCAGCACCAGCATGGGGTTCACGTCAACAGAGGCCAAACGCGGCCCGGCCGCCACCGCGAAACGCGATAGCGCCGCAAGTGATTCCGCAAGCGCCTTCACATCGGCCTTGGGTTTTCCACGCGCGCCATCCAGCAGCGGGAAGCCCTTGAGCGAACGGATCATCGCTTCTGCCTGCGCAGGATCAAAGGGGCAGCGGCGGAAGGCGACATCCTTCAGGATTTCGATGAACACACCGCCAAGTCCCACCATGGCGACAGGACCGAATACCGGGTCTCGCAGCACGCCAAACGCCATTTCAACGCCGCCATTGATTTGCTTGGCGATCAATACGCCTTCAATGCGCGCCTGGGGCGCATGTTGCGCGGCGCGGGCCAGCAAAGTGGCATGCGCTTCACGCACCGCGGCGGCATCCGCGATATTCAAAATCACGCCACCGATTTCGCTTTTGTGCAGAATATCGGGCGAGAGGATTTTCGCGACTACCGGATAGCCCATGGCCTCCGCCGCGCGCACAGCCTCATCCACGCTGGCGCAGGCACGCTCAGGCACGGCAGGCACGCCCGCTTCGGCCAAAAGGCGCTTGGCTTCGGCTTCAGTTGGTGTTTGCGCGGGTAGCACAACACTTGGCAGCGCGCCCACAGCGCCCGCAACCTGGCGCGCGAAATAAGCGCCGAAGCGGCCCATGGCGGCAATGGCATTCACCGCGCGGGTTGGGTCCTCAAAAACAAGGAAGCCGTCTTCTTCATATTCGCGCACCTTCTCACGCGAACAAATTGCCGAAAGCACCCAAAGCCGATCACGCCGCTTGGCGATGGCATCCCGCATGAAGGGCCGCAACTTCGGCGCCAGGGAGGTTGAACCACCCGTCTGCGTCAAGAACACCAACACAGAAGGATAGCCGCCATCACCCGCCGTCGCTTCCAGGAAGTCGCCGAAAAGCGCGGTCTGGTTCACCGCCTGGGCAGTGCAATCCACCGGGTTGCGCGGCGCGCAGAAGCTGATCAGGCCGCGCAGCTTATCCTGCGACGCCTGCGGCATTTCGGGCATGGGCAGGCCCGCCGCTTCCGAGGCATCGGAAATCAGCACGCCAGCGCCGCCGCTGACCGTCAGCACACCAAGCGCATTACGCACCGGATAAATGCGCCGCGATGCCGCATAAGCGATATCGAGCATTTCTTCCGTGGTACGCGCGCGCAAAACGCCAAATTCATCCAGCACCGCTTGTGTCACGGCATCATCACCCGCGATGGAGGCGGTATGGGATTTCGCCGCCGCCCCCCCTAAAGCGCTGGCGCCGACCTTCATCATGATCACGGGTTTGCGATTGCGCCGCGCCAGATCAAGGGCGGCGACAAAGCCAGCACTTTCGCGAATGCCTTCGGCATAGGCGCAAATCACTTCCACTTCTGGTGCCTGCGCCATCCAACCAATCGCCTCACCTAAGGAGACATCGGCCTCATTCCCGGTAGTGATGCAGACTGTGGTGCCAAGCCCGCGCTGACGCGCCACCGCGAAAACATGCGTGCCATAGGCGCCGGATTGGGACGCGATGCCGATATTGCCGCGAATGGGCCAGCCCTGTTCGAAGGACAGTGAGAAAATCGGATAAAAACCGATCGCGGCATTGAACAAGCCAAGGCAATTCGGTCCCAGCATGCGCATGCCATGGCGACGTGCGGCGGCAACAAGCCTTTCCTGCATCGCGGCGCCGGCTTCATCCACTTCGGCAAAGCCTGCGGTGAAGACAATCGCGGATTTGCAGCCGCGCGCGCCCAGATCATCCATGGCCTGAATCGCGGCTTCACCAGGCACGGCGATGATCGCGGCATCCGGCACTTCGGGCAGGGCGGCCACGGAAGCAAAGGCCGGCAGGCCCTGCACGGTTGGGCGATTCGGGTTCACCGGCAGAAGCCGGCCCTGAAAGCCCTGGCTTTGCATATAGGCAATGGGCCGCCCGCCAATGCGCGTGCCGTCATCGGAAGCACCAATCACAGCAACGGAACGCGGACGAACCATCGCATCCAGCGCGGCAAAATCGACAATAGAATTTCCGGCACTCAAGGGGCCGCCTTCGGCGGGCACCGCGTCTTCCTCCTGCAATCGGGGGCAGGGTGGCGCCAGCGCGCGCGGGCGGCAAGGGGTTGACTTCAGCCAAATAAAACGAATAGCGCCCCCAAAGCGCCCGCCGCCAAGGAAAGCCCGGCAAAGGCCGCGCCAAAGCGCCCACCGCCCAAGGCCACAGCATAGGCCGCTTTGGCGCCGATATTCACGCCAACCGCCACCAGCACCGCCTTGGCAGCGAAGGCGAAGCTGACGGAAACCGGCGCCAGCAGCGGCACGGAAAGCGCCACTGCATCCACATCAGCAAGGCCGGTGATGGCCGCCACGGCCAGAACGGCCTCTGGCCCCAGTTTTTCGGCGGCCAATTTGGAAATCAGCACCACGGCGGCCAGCAGCAGGGCGATTTTCAGCACAGCGCTGAGCTCGAAGGGGTTGTCAGGCACGCTGACCATGGCGCCATCTGCCCCCGCGCGCCGCGCCAGGACAAAACCGGCCAAGGCCATGCCAAGCGCCGCGACACCCAAGGGGGCGAACAGATGCGCCGCAACGGCGGGCGCGATAACGGCCACAATGCCAATGGTGCGCAGGCAAGAAACAGCCCCCGCGACCAATGCGCCCGCCGCGAGCGCCAAAGCCGCGCCGCTTGCCGCCGCCGCCCGCGCATTGGCAAGCGTGACCGCGGTGGATGACACCAAGCCTCCCGCCGCGCCGCTGAACAGCAAGCCCCGTTCCGGCCCAAGCAACCGCACCGCGAGGTAGCCCAGATAGGAAATCGCCGCGAGCAGAATGGCGAACCGCCAAATCTTGGCCGGGTTCAGCCCGCCCAGCAGGGCAATGGGCTCATCCGGCACCAACGGCATCACCAGCAGGGTCATGGTCAGCAACACAAGCGCGGATCGCAACTCGGCCCAGGTAATACGCGCCATCAGGCCATGCAGGCTCTCGCGGGCCGCGAGAATTGCGGTCATGGCCACGGCAGCGGCGCCAGCCACCGCCATATCACCCAGCACCGCGAGCGCACCCAGGCCATAGGTGCCAAGCGCGGCGACCAGGCTGGTGGCGGAGACCTTGTTCTCGGCCTCGGCCTCGCGCAGCGCAAAGGGCAATTGCGCGGCCAGAAGGGCAAGAAGGCCAAAGCCCAACAGCAACGCGCCGCCCGCTTGCCCAAGGGCTGCGGCCAGCACCGCCATGACACCACCGAAAAGCCCGGTCAGCGCAAAGGTCCGCACACCCGCTGTGCGCCTGCCCGGCGCTTCCTGGCGTTCGCGCCAATGCCGTTCCGTGCCCACCAGCAAACCAATGGCAAGCGCGGCGGCCAGGCGATGGATCAGCTCCTCGGTGCCCATGTCGCCATAAGGCGCCAAGCGGTGCGCTATCGCAAGCGGCACGCTTGCGCGTGCGGGGGCATCGCGGCCATATGGCGGTGATGTCGCTTTCCTTCTCCCGCGCGGAATTGCAGCGCTATTCCCGCCATATCCTGCTCCGCGAAGTGGGCGCGATCGGCCAAGCCAAGCTCCGCGCCGCGCGCGTGCTGATTGTAGGCGCGGGGGGCTTGGGATCGCCGCTGGCGCTTTATCTGGCGGCGGCTGGGATCGGGACGCTTGGGCTCGTGGATCACGATGCGCTTGAGCTTTCCAATCTGCAGCGGCAAGTGGCGCATACCACCGCGCGGATTGGGGAAAAC
>Ga0079301_1000581_pt1 | contig 17655 bp, 11 predicted proteins | sample Wag4_2014_7_11_3_FD_74797 | JGI IMG/M metagenome (GOLD analysis project Ga0079301, IMG submission 74797) | Fresh water mixed with fracking chemicals microbial communities from Ohio, USA - Utica-2 Time Series FC 2014_7_11 | ecosystem: Engineered > Industrial production > Chemical products > Input... | reverse complement strand
GGGCAGGGGAATGATCGGACCTGAGCGGAAGCTGGCCGCCGCCCGCGAGGGACGGGAGCCTTTGCCGGACGGGGATGCGGGGCTCTGATTCCGTGGCGATGGGTATGATTGCGCTCGGATTACCGCCCGATTTTCCAGGAACTCCATACCGAAACGCTCGAGGGGGATGGCCTCGGGGCTCGATGCCCCGGGGCCTTTCCCGAGTGCTCAGGCCATGCGAATGTCGTGCCGCGGCGTCCCGTCATGCCGGGCAAGGCCCTATATTGGTCCTCGGCGGGTTCACAGCTTTCGCTCTGGAGGCAAATTCATGGCCATGGCGATTCCGACAGATGAAGAAAATCTGGCCCGAGCCGAAGCATAGGTTGGTGTCGCGGGAATCGAGTCGGATGAACCCCTGGCCCGGTCGGTGCGGTTCGATGGCGCGAGCCGCAATGTCATCGTCATGCCCGGCGGTGATGGCCTGGGATGGCCCCGACTCGATGTCCATTTTCACGTCGGGTCGCTGGTCATCGGGACCTTCGGTGGCCAGCGGTGGATGAAGCACCTGCGGCGGACGTTGCTCCAGCAGGCCGCGACGGCGACGAGTGACGCCAAGGCCCGGGTTTCTCAGGCGAATGGCAAGAAGGGCGGCCGGCCGCGAAAGGGAGAGACCCCTGTTCCTCCTCGTCACGGCCGAATCTCTGACTTTTCGGAACCTGCCGGCGGGATCTGGCACTTTTTGCCACGCTGCCGTTTACTCAAGGGCTGATGCGATGATCCCGATGACATCGTCGATGCACCGTACAGTCGAGGCCTCTACTTCACAAGTTGCACCATGGAAATGATGAGGGAACGTGCGAATCGAGGGCCAGTGGGCTTCATTGTCCCAGCGGCCGATCCGTTCTCCCGTTTGACGCTGCCAGTGATAGGCATACTTGTGCGACCCATCCGCAAACAGATAATCGCGTATGTAGAGAATCGAAGCATCCTTGAGTGTCACAATGGCAACCAGGGCATAGGTCGTTGCCGTATGTTCGAAGCGGCGAACCTCGACGGATCTTGCCAGCCCTTGAAATCGTAAGAGTGCCCTATGCAGCATCGGAACGCAGGTCGTTCAACTGCTCTCGAAGTGCCGCGAGATATTCCCTGGCCCAGCGCCATGCGTTGAGGGTGTCATCCAGTTCGAAATCTTCAGCTTCTTGCTGACACGTCACGGCCAGCAATTCGTCATAAGAGCCGTGACGGCGCTGATAACCGGCAATCTCCTGCTCGAGCGCGGATATCTTGGCCAGGGTTTCGAGGGTGAGCATCTCGCGTCCTGCTTGCTCGATATCCTTCCCAGTCATTCGTATCCCCTGCTTTCCGGCTCCGCGGCCAAATGTTCTGGAACCTGATTTGAAAACGGCCGGATGAAACGGTTATATGAGTCGCGATACATGCAATATACCCTTGCCGGGATCCCGTCGATGCGGTCCGCTCAAACACGAAAGGCTGATCCGCGGAAGGCGCTACCCGGCAAGCCCGGAATGCTTGGTCACGTGATTCTCCGGCGCTGCAATGGGCGGGTTCGATGACCGGCCACGAGGGATTCCAGCTCAGGTTCACCCTCGGCGAGTCGGTGTAGCAGTTGCCTCAGCTCGTTGCAGGCGAAAAAACGCGGGTTCAGAGAAACCAACCGGGTTCTCCCTCGCACCCGTGCCGCAACGATCCCCTGGTCCTCGAGATCCGAGAGCACCCGCTGGATGGTGAACAGCGGGACAGCCAGCAACCGTGCCAGCTCACTTGGAAAGGATTCCTCGAGCAGCGCGAGGAGGATGAGGACTTCCGTTCGCCTCCGGCTGCCGAAAAGGCTGATTTTCGGGTCAAGTCCGCTCACTCGCATCACCACCTTTGTGAGGTTATATCACCACGAACATGCTGATTCAAGGATGCAACCGTCCACCCCCTCGCGTGAGGGGAGGAAACTCCCAATGCTTGCTGGCCAATCGTGGACGTTGAAGCGACTTGCGTTATTCTTGACAGGTCGGTTCAGGTTGCGTGCCTGTCGAGGTCGCTCGAGGTCTTCTCGGGGAGGCTTCCGTTGTCCGAACATTCTGAATGCTGGGGGACGATGCGCGCGTCGTCGTGCCCCGGGACCAGGGCTTGAAGCCGGTGCAGGTGGAGGGCCGCGAGATGTGGGCCAAGTTCGCCAAGGTCGCCATCAACGTGCTGAAAGAGTTCCCGACGGACGACGCCCCCAACCGGATGACGGAGGTGCTCGAAGAGCTGTTCGGGCCGGGCGGGTTCCGGTCGGACCGGCGGAACCGCGTGCGCATCGTGCCAGGCGAGGGGGAGAGGTGGTGCATCTCACCCGTCGGGCAGGGGGCAGATGGGGGACGGGTGAGCTGACCGGGAGTGAGGGCGATCGCCAGAGGTGTTCCTCCTGGGGGAGATCCTCTTGACCTCGGTCATGGATTGTTTCATGCTTGGCATGACCATCAAATGGTTGTCCGGTGTACTCATGTCTCATGGACCGGGTTCTCGTGACATTCCCGCTTGCGGTCTGGAGCTTGCCCGATGCGATACGCCCCGATCGATTTCTTCAGCACGCCGAGCTGTCCGGCCCCACTCACGTCGAGTCGTCCCGTCGAAATCTGGCAATGGAGTGACTGGACCCTCGTGGTCCACCGGGACGCCGTGCCCATGGCGGCACTCGCGGCGCGGATGGGGGGCCCTTCCACGGGCATGATGGGCGGGATGTTCCAGTACCCCATGTCCGTGATGGTCTGCGATGTGCCTCCTGACCAGGGAAACCCGCCCCACAGATCCCTGGGAAACCTGAGCCCCCAGGAGTTCAATCGAGAGACCAGGAGAACTGCGTGATATCCGATTTCTGAATGACCCTGAAAAGGGATTCAGGTCATCCGGAAAACGACCGCAACGGCGATGTCAGATCCGTGAGATCCTGGACCAGCAAGCCTTGCTTGCCCAGCCTTCTGCGCAACTCGAGATCGATCCGGGGCGCACAGGCGACACGCTCCTGCTTCCAAGACGTCAGATGCGCATGGCTGGAGAGAAATCGGGCGACATGGCCATCGAGACGTGAAGGCTCACCGGACAGTTCAGACGGACTACGCTTGCACGTGACAAAACGGATGTGCTTTTGTTCTTCATCGAGCGCCACAAGATCGATCTCGATGCCCTTCCTGTCCCAGAAGCCACCGATCTGCCGGGTCATGTTGAAATCCCCCACACCGGCACGGCTCCGCTCACCGTAGAGCCTGGCTACGAGGCGCTCGAAAGCGTGCCCCTCGGCGTCCGCGAGCCGTGCGTCAGCCTGTTCGACGAGGATACGTTCCGGCCTGAACTGGATGGCGGATACGGAGCCTTGCAGGGCCGACAGCCAGCTTCTGAGAAAGTTGTCCCGGATGTGATACCTCCCCGTTCGAGCCGTGGGTTTGGCGAACACGGGGAGCAATCGCTCGATCAGCTGGTAACGATCGGTCAGGATGCGCAGGTAGGCGCCCACCTGCTCAGAGGTTTCCGGACTGGTTTCCCGGACATGTGCCTCGAGATCACCGTACAGGCACCCCGGGTTACGCGCGATGTACTTGAGAATGACATCGTACCGGCCGCGTAACTCGCTCAGAAACCAGCTGTCCGCTTCCGAGCGCAGCGGGGAGGACGATCCGAAAAACATCCTTGCCAGGAGCGTTCGACGGTCTGACCCGAGCACACCGTGCTCGAAACAATCCCTGTAAAACTTCGGTACGCCTTCGAACAGATTCCAGAGGAAAAGCAGTCGCTCGGGTGACGGGTCGGCGTGCGCATCCAGCATATCCAGCAGGGACGCCACATCCAGATGCGGCAACTCGATCACGTCGGTAGTCCGGTTATACAGGGGGGTGTCACGATCATCGAGCAAGGCCGTCAGTTCGGCGTGAAGAGACCCGAGCACGACGAGTCCGCCCGTGACGAGTTCGGCATCTCGCGTCAGGTCGTCGACCACGGCCTGGAAGTGGGACAGGAACTCCTGTAAACCCTTGCGACTGAAATACTGAAACTCATCCAGTGCCACGACGTAACCGGCTCGCATCAGGTGACCCAGAGCCTTCGCCAGTTCCAGCAAGCTGGTCGGTGGGGAAGGCTCGGCGATCCCGAAGGTGAGCAGGGCGTCTCGAACAGCGGAGAGCACGCCAGATGGCGCCGAATCGGGAATCTGGACGTAGAAAAATTGCCCGCGATCCGTCTCTTCGAGCGCCCGTCGAACCAGGGTCGTTTTTCCGATACGGCGTCGGCCCGTGACCCTGACGAAGAAGAATCGGCGCCGGGACATGACCCGCACCAGGTCGGCCAGCTCTCGCTGTCTGCCATAGAATTGCCAGCTCACGCAACCTCCAGCCATCCGGCCGTATCACTCAAGGTAAAAGTTTTTACCTTGAGTGACAACCATGTCCGGAACCCTGGCCTGGCCAGCCTTCCGGACGGTTGCGCTGCTCACCCCGCGAACGCCAGGAAGCGCTGCAGGTCGTGTCCAGGCATGGGCGTCTCCAGCCGCCACACGATGCTCATCGGTCGGCTGCCCGCGTGCTGCACGTAGGCCACGGGCCCCAGGTAGGTGTAGGCATCGTCTTCCGACGCGCGCACGAACAGCAGGAACCGCCACCCGTTGTCCCGCTGCCGGATGTACCGCTGGCCGGCCACCGATTCCGGCGTCACCAGGCTCTGAGTCTGCCAGTGGAACAGGTGCGCGTCGATCGCGTAGTCCTCGTACCGTGTCGACGGCGTGAACCGGTCACTCGACTTGTTCAGCGTCACGAACAGCAACTCGGTCTTCTGAGCCTCGAGACGCAGCACGCCCTCACGCATGTCGGGCCTGACCGCCTCCGTCCAGCGACCCACGGCCGTCAGGATCTCCCGGCGGACGTAGCGCCGATGCAGGGCAAGCGGCCATTCACCGTCCCCCGGGACCTCCCGGGAGGCCAGCTCCACGCGATCGAGCAGTACTTCAAAGAGGGTCTCGAGGTCCGCCCGGACGGCCGGATGCGCCGCGAGCCAGCTCGCGAGGGTGTCCCCCGGAAAGAGCCTGTCCTTTTCCGGGAACATCGCGTGGGCCAGCATCCGTCGCCAGCGATCGCCATGAGTCGAGGTCGATGCTTCCCCGCGCAGCCATCGGAGGGTATCCACCAGACGTTCTGGCTCGTCGAGGTGCAGCAGGTACCGCACGCGACCGCACGCCCCGGGCCCGTCCGGCCCCGGATCGGGGGCTTCCAGGCCGGCCGCACGCCGGAGGGTCATCCACGAGACCTCCTTCGTGAAGACCTCCTCGAGCTCGCGGCCCGTATCCGCCAGGAACTGCTCGAGCGTGACTTCCCGCCCGTGCCGGGCCACGACCTCGAGCAGATCGGCCCGCAGTCGGGTCAGGCCGCCACGAAGCGATCGCCTCAGACTGCCCACGATCTGCTCCTGGGACACCCGGTCCAGCACGATCTGGCATCCGCTCGGCAACAGCGGAAACCCGGCTTCCACCGCCTTCTGCAGCGCACCGCGCGGCAAGCCCGAGAGCGCCGAGAGCGTGGTATCGAACCGGAACCCGTCCGCATGCAGGCCCACGAAGTCCAGCACCAGGCATATCGACTTGTTCCCGTGCAGGCGAAGCCCACGCCCCAGCTGCTGCAGAAACAGGGTCGCACTGGACGTCGGCCGCAGCAGGAGCAGCGTGTCCACGAACGGCAAGTCGACTCCCTCGTTGTAAAGGTCGCAGGTGAACACGACGTTCACCTGGCGTTGCTCGAGCCGCTGGCGCACAGCGCGGCGCTCTTCGGCCGACGAGTCCCCGTGCACGTGCACCGCCGGGACACCGTGCTCGGTGAAGACGCGCGCCATGAAGGCCGCATGGTCGACGCTCACGCAGAACCCGAGGGCCCGGATCTCGCGCAGGCTGGCCACGCGCTGGCGCAACTGCTCGAGCACGAGCTCGGCGCGCCGGTCGTTGCCGGTGTAGACGCGGTCGAGCCCCTGGACGGCGTACTGGCCCCGCGTGAAGGACACCTGCCGCAGGTCCACGTCGTCCGACAGCATGTGGTACTCGAACGGCACCAGGAGCCGCTGCTCGAGCGCATCCCAGAGACGCAACTCTGCCGCGAGTTGCCCCCCGAAGTCCTCGAGAAGCGAACGCCCATCCGCGCGCTCGGGCGTGGCCGTGAGCCCCACCAGGACCTCGGGTCGCAACGCCGTCATGACGGGGCGGTACGACTCTGCCGGCGCGTGATGCACCTCGTCGACGATCACGTGGTTCCAGTGATCCGCCCCCAGGCGCGTCGCGAGGTCCCGCGTCCTGAAGCTCTGGATGGTCGCGAACAGGTGGTCGAACCGGTCCGGTTCGTGACCGTCGGCCAGGAGGTCGCCGAAGGCCCCGTCGCGCAGCACCTGTCGGAAAGTCGATCGGGCCTGAAGCAGCAATTCCTGGCGATGCGCGAGCACCAGCAGGGACGGGCGCAAGCCGCTCGCGGGGATCCTCCGGGCATAGTCGAAGGCCGCGATCATGGTCTTGCCCGTTCCGGTGGCGGCGACCACGAGGTTGCGCATCCGCCCGTGCACGGTACGCTCGGCTTCGAGGCGCTCCAGGATGCCCTCCTGGAAGGGATAGGGCCGCAAGGTGAAGAACGTGAGAAGCTCGCCTGGTGCAGAATCCCCCCCACGCTCATGGCGGAGCGCAGCCCGTAATCGGGCACGGCAGGCCGGATCATCGGGGACGTAGGGTTCGAACTCCGGATCGTGCCAGAGCGTCTCGAAGGTGGCCTCGAAGCGCGAGATGACCCGGTGCAGGTCGGCGGAGGAGGCCTTGATCATCCATTCCTGCCCCTCGGTGAGGGCGGCCCGTGACCAGTTCGCCGAGCCGACGTAGGCGGTGTCGAGCCCGTTCTCGCGCCGGAAGAGCCAGGCCTTGGCGTGGAGGCGCGATCGCCGCGCATCGTGCGAGATGCGGATCTCGATCCCGGGCAGGCGCCCGAGCCAGTCGAGGGCAGCCTCCTCGGTGGCGCCCATGTAGGTCGTCGTCAGCAACCGCAGGCGCCGACCGGAGGCTACGTAGCGCTCGAGCGCGGGCCTCAGGGTGCGAACCCCTCCCACGGTCACGAAGCTCACGAGAGCCTCGATGCGGTCAGCCGTCTCGATCTCGCGGGCCAGTTCGTGGGCGAGGGCAGGCTCGCCCCGGCCGCGGGTCAGGAGGGTACTCTCCGAGAAGGGCAGCGCCGTGCGCGCGGGGGCATGGTGGCGGTCGAGAGCCAGGAGCTCGCGGGGTGGGACGAGGACCTCTCCCTCGGGACCGAGGTCCCGGGTCCCCTGGGCGCGCAGGAAGTTCAGGACCTGGTTGGTCAGGTCGGCTTGCCGGCGGAGGCGATGGGCCGTTTGTCCCGGGAGACTGCGCAGGACACGCGCGAGTTCCAGTGACAGGTGGCGGGCGAGCCGCTCCGCGGCCTGGTCGGGGGTAAGCGCGCGGAGGTCGGCCAGGGCCTCATCCGGCTCCCACCGGGCGTGGACCTGCCGGGTGTAGAGGTGCTCGAACAGGCGCGAAGGGGGCTCGATCACGGGCACCTCGGAAGTGGTCGGAGGATATGAACACGGCCACGCCGACCGCGGCAGGAACATCATATACCCGAGTCAGGTTGTTCCCGACCTCTTCGCATCAGGGGTATGATGATGAACCCCGGTGAACGATCACCGGCCCACCGCGCGAAAGTGTCTTGACTAACCGGCAACACTACACTTCCAACTGTATCTCAGAGGTTATGCATACTGATGTCTTCAGATTTTGATTTCGAACTCGCACGCGAATCGGCATCCTCTGGCTTCAGTCTTCTCCACGAGGCGCTCGAGGTCGCAGAGGCGCAACTCATCGAATTCGGGACGAACCTTGCCCGAGATGGCAAGTTTGCCGAAGTTGCGGGGCTGGTTCCGGTTCGCAACCGCATTTCGCAGCTTCGTGACGGACTTGAAGGACTCAATCGTCAGTTCTTTTCAGTGCTCGATCCTGATGGCGGATTCGATGATGAAATCGGCGAGGATGAATCCGGCCATAAGCGACGTACCCGTACACGGGGACCCAACAAGTCCCTGACCGTGACTCTTTGGGATGGCCGGGTGATCCGCGAATCGACTGCTGCACAGACTTTTTCGATGGTTCTCGGTGAGTTTGGCTGGGAAAGTGTAGAAAACCTCGGGATCGAGGTGAGCGGTATTCCACTCGTTTCCCGACAGCGACACACGCTGTACGACAGCAAGCGGATGGTTTCATGGTTTTACGACGGCTGGTACGTCATGACAAACACAAGTACGCCCCGCAAGGCGCAGCTTCTGCAAGACGTCTCAGAGGCCCTCGGTAGGACGATTCAAGTGGTAGCAGATGTCGATTGACCCCCTTTCGAACAGTCTCCTCATCTCTCGATTTCAAGGAGCAGCACGAGTTCCTGCCAGTGCTTCTCGCAGAACCGGATCTGCACATCCTTTCCTGCAAGCCTGAGCTCGATCGCTCCCTCGCGGGTCTGTCCGCTCAGGGACCGCGACTTCACCTGGGCCTCAAGCGTCTCGGTCTGCGAGACCGACGCGTGACGCCACTGGGCAAAATGGTCGGCACACAGGCACATCGCATTGGCCACGTGATCGAGCCATCGGGCCGTCTGGCGTTCCACGATATGCGCGGCGACGAAGTATGGTATGCCCTGACGGTCCGGCCAGGTCTGACCACAGATCTGGCATTTTCCCTGGTACCAGTCCAGCAAGGCCCGGCGGACTCTCGGATCGGGGCCTTCCAGCAACGCACGTTCCGTGACCTTCCTTCTTTCCTCTGGCGACGGCTCCGATTCGATCGCCTCTCGAAAGCCATCTCGAACCTTCTCTGCACGACGTTCCGGATTGGCAACCCGGGTCGAGCCATAGTATTCGAGGTCCGCGATCTTTTCGTCCACCCGCTCGCTACCGGACCTCTGGAAAGCCTGATTGAGAAGTTCTCCCACCGCGACGAGCGCCTGTCCCGGCGATGCCGGTTCTTTCGGAGTGGATTCAGGTTTTTCCGCGCCTTCTTCAAGCTGCTCGTCCGATGAGAGGGCTGCCGGAATCGTCATTTCCCGGCTTTCGGGTATCCGAGGCTCCGGAGCCGCTCTTCTGTCCGAGAGTTCCGGTGGCACGGTCCAGCCTCGCGCCTCGATCCGTCTGATGTCCGGTTCCTCCACGACCAGCTCGATCCAGTCTGCCAGCCGCGAGTCGGCCTGGCCTCCGAGTAACTGCTTTGCCATGCTCGCCGCCAGTCGCAGACGCAGGTCGCGAGGGGGTGTGTCCGGGTTGTAGGCAAGCAAGTTCTGCTTACGACTCCAGAATACCTGGGCCGGCCTGCGCGCCTTTCTGACGGGCTTGGTCACGTCGAGAGTCAGTTCCACGCAGGTGTCCGTCCCCAGGTGGGCTTCCCGGACGGTCATCAGATCCCGGAACGAGCTGTCGGCAAGGAATTCGGAATAGAGGTCAGGCCTTTCTTCCCGGAACCAGGCTGCGATCATGATGATGGCTGCATCCGTGATGTAACGATTCGAGGTCAGGATCCTGGGTTCGAACGGGCCGGATAAACTTTCGCTGACCCGTGCTGAAAGTAGGGGGACCGAGAAGCATTCGAAGAATGGCACCCAGTCCGAAAATGACCCCTCCTCTGGCCGCCAGGCCAAGCTCAGCCGGGGGCCCACCTCATCGAAGATCTGGCGCAATTCGGCATTGTCCGCCACGACCAGTCCCCGGCGCGGGCTCACGAACACGCCGTCCTGATCCAGCAGCTTGGCCTCGGCGTGGAAAGCAGACCACCACGCGGGCCGGTCTTCCAGGGGCAAGTTTGCGATCGCCCGAATCTCGAGATAGGCTCGATTCAGGAACCGCGTGTTTTCCTCGGGGTCTTTTGGGCCTTTTTTCTGTCGTTCCAGCCAGAGTTTCGCATAAAATTCCCGGTCTATCTCTTCCTTCACTCCCAGGACATCCACGAAAAACTCGCGTAGTGCCGGGTAATGCAACTCGAGACAGATCACGTCATCTCGAAACTCGGGACCCGGATCACGCCAGATACAGTTGCTTGCCTCGCACCACGTGGCACCCTGCTCGCCATGGCCCGGCACGAGGACTAACCCTTGCGCATTGAATGACTCGCAAAGCGTTTCCCCTATCCCCACAACCGAATTCTTGATAAGCCGCCACCCGTGTAGCAGGTGTTCATACAGGCGTCTCGTCAGTTCAATATCCGTCCCCCCACCGTGACGGTAACGCTCCAGGAAGCCGAGCGTACCGTCCAGAGACAGCTCATCGTTCACACCGATGGCCAGGAGAAACGGTTCGGGGAGTTCTACGGTCACGTAGGGAACCAGGTCGCCGAGCAAGAGGCGCGTGGCCCGTCGGTCCCGAAAAGCCCTGCCCGGGCATACCAGCCCCTCCGTAGAGGGAAGCCAGTCGAGATTCCGCAGGGCTTCCAGCACGGGACCGTCAGCAAAATGGTGTCTCTCCCCACGATGGAGGTACGTTCCCCGTGCTGTCAGACCAAGGGCATGGCGAGACTGCTCGGTACTTGTCCACGGGGCCTTCAAGATGCTCCACGCCGAGAACATTTTCACGAGAGCGCCAGCCGCCGATTCCGATACGGCCACCTGGAGGCTCGACGGTAACCTGTGAGAATCCACCCTTGCACGGGACGTTTTGCCGGAACCTGCCGTCAGGCACTGCGCGAGCAGCCGTCTTTCAGCGGCCGTCCTGCATGCACCCGGCTCCAGATACACCGTGGATGCAAAAGCTGGATGAGAATCCAGCCAGACTTCGCGGAACCAGGTCTCGGGCATGCCGATGTAGCCGTCCGCGAGCGCTTTCACGTGGGCCCGGTCCGCATCGGTTACCCAGATGTTTCCCCAGCCCGTTTCCGGGTCCAGACCGGCGGGAACGACGAGTCGATCGCGGCTTCTCTTCGCCAGTGGAACGCGTGAACCATCCGTGAGCACGACTGGAATTCCCTCCCAGTCGAAATGCTGGTTGGCATGCGCGGCCAGAAAGCGTGTGACTTCCACGAGTTGTGACGTCGTGAGGTCCTGATGCGATTCAGCCAGCTTGTGGCCGATGTCTGCACAGTAATTTCCGAGATTCAGTTCCCAGATATCGAGAATCTCGGACATCCATCGGCGGAGCGCGATCCCGTCCACCTCGGTTGACAGTTTCTCCTCGAACCGCGCGTCGATGAACCGGAAAGGAACCCACTTCGAGAGCCACGCCGGAACGTGGCTCAACTGTTCCAGCGTGGCGGCATCCGGACGAAAGTAGATTGGCTGTAACGATTGTGACGACATGACCCTCTCACCACCACCTGCTTCGACAGGGATGAGAGCCCGCGTCCGGAATATCGAGGTATCGGGAATCCGGCGGTTCGAAAAGTACCGGAAAAGGGCGATGAGCCAGCCATCCGTCTGCGTGGCAAGCCAACCGGGATCGTCGATACACCGGATGAATTCATCGAGCATCAGATGGGGGACGCCGATTGCCTCGAGTTGGGGTGTCCAGGCAACCAGCTGTGGATCGACGAGTGAAAGGGTTTCAGCCAGGCTCGCAGGCGCGCCCGTCGCCATATCCAGCAAGTCATAGACTTGCCTGGACGCCAGCCTGGTCTCGCTGGGGCGCCTGAGCACCCGAGAGTTCCACGTCCAGATGCTGCATGTTTCTTTCAACCCGCGGTGGATGTCGGGGATGACCGGTTCCAGAAATGGAAGCCTGGCATGCAGAGGGATCGTTTCATAAAGTCGGCACTTGCTTCCAGGATCGAGTTCCTGGTCCCGCATCGCTGACAGGAAGGCTTCCACGAACACCTGTGGAATGCAGGACCGAAGCCACTGGTTCCAGACCAGGTCGTGTCTGACACCCTCACGAGAGCTGGTCAGCTGGAAGTCGGCATTGATGAGGAACGGAAGACCGGTATCACCGGATACCGGCAGATAGGCAAAAAGCTTGTTCCCATCCACGGCGCCCGCCAGGGGTAAGGCAACGGAGACTTCCCTCTCTGTGATTCCCGCGCGCCCCTCGTCGGGGACGTGGTCGGGTCGAGGGAACGATCTCGAGGCCTGCCAGAATGACCTGACGGCCTGTCGAGTGCCGGTCGAATCCCGGATATCGACATGGATCTCCACGAGCGATCCCCGAGGCTTCTTTTTTTCGATGGTCAGGCCGTGTCGCTGGTCAGGAAGCTCGATCGCCAGCTCGATCGCCGTCAACTTGTGCAGGAACATCAGGGTTTCCAGCACGATGTCCCGGAGCGCCTCGCTTGCGAGCTGGACCGTCTCTGCGCGATCCAGTGGCAGGATGATCGTGGTAGTCCCGTCCTTCAGAAACCGGGGCAACTTTTCCTGCCAGATCGGGACGATGTAACCGAGTCCCGTCTGGGGTTCCTGCTTGGGCAGGGCGAAGTGGAAGCCGTTGGAGTGAATGATCGGGGAATCGGTGATCCTGAAAACGGACTTGAAACCGATCCCCTTTTCCCCGATGAAGCCGGCAGCCTTCGCCTTGGCTTTGGTAGATTGCCCGATCTTGCAGATCGCATCCACTTGCCGGTGCGTGAAGCCGCATTCGTTATTCTCGATGACCAGCGCGAGACCGACGTCGTCGACGGTACCAAGCCGCATGCCCAGAAACGGAGTGACCCCGTCGGGATAGGCGTTGTCCTCGGCATTCTGGATCAACTCGAAGATGAAGTGAGTATCTTTTTCGTATAGGTCGGTCGAGAGCAACCTCAGGGACTGCATCTGGTTACCGCGAGCACGCTCGCTGTGAGACCGATAGTCAGCCAGGATGCTGTCGATGAATTCGCGCTCGTTCATCTCAGGCCTCCACCGTCACGACACCGAACACCACCGGTCGGGCATGGATATCGACCGTTCCGGCGATGCGATCGAGGTCTCGGATCTGTCGGTCGAAGTCCAGCTCGATGTTCTCGATCTGAGACTTTCTCATCCGGTGGATCTTGTCGTCTCCTGCTCTATCCCGCTGATCGCGTAGAACGCGTAACCGGGCTGCGTGGCTGGTCTTGAGGCTCTCTTTCTTGAAGGTACACACCTGGGATACCTGCAAGGAAAACGCCTTCCTGGCGTGCTCCCACGTTGCGTGATGCACCTGATCCAGAGCCTGGAAGTCCTGGCTCGTCGGTCTGTCCCCCGCCAGGTCCAGGTCGATACCTTCCTCGAGATACCGGAACAGACTGTCGGCGATCCGCGCATCCTCGCAGATCGGGACGAATTCGAGTTCCGTCAGGAGCCCGCGTCGTTCCCAGCTGTAGATGGCAAATAGGTACCGTCCCGCTGACGCATCCGGGTCCGAGACGCGCAAGCTGACGTACACGGGGTCGACGGGGGTCAGATGACGCGCCGCCTGGAGAACCAGCGGATGCATGGGGGTGATGAAGAACGGGGCCCGCTCCTCGGTCGCACATCCCGGGTCGAAGGTGATGGCGTGATGCGCTTCTCCTCCCTTCAAGTACACTTCCCAGGCGCGATTGACGGGATTTTTTCGCAGATCGAGTCCACGGAAGTCCTCGAGAAGGCGGCTCCGCCCCTCCACCGATAGCCTCAAACTTTTGAGGGCCCTGTCACCGAGCAGATGCTCGGGACCTTCCATCCGCTCCTGCAGATATCTCGAGACGAGCCGCTGGAGTGCCATCGGCCCTATCCAGGGATTGTCGGATTTCTTGACTTCATCGTCCCCGGTCAATTCGGGGACCAGGACGCCGAACAGCTCGTGCTGCTGTTTTTCGAGTTCACGGAATTCCTGGACCTTGCGGATCTCGTTATCAGCCAGCTGGTCCAGCTTCTGCTTGCGCTCAGCATCGCTCAGGGAGGCCGTCTCGGCGATGGAACGAAGTTCCTCGTGGATCTCACCGAGGATCTCTTCACAGTCTCCGATGCTGTCCTCGAAGATCCCGATCCGTTTCAGGCAGCGCTCGTAGATGTCAGCCTCGATGGTGCCGGACGTGATCATGTTGTAAACGAGAACGACATCACTCTTCTGACCACGCCTGTCGATGCGACCGATCCGCTGCTCGATTCGCATCGGGTTCCACGGAAGATCGTAGTTGATCATCGTGTCGCAGAACTGGTAATCGAGACCTTCTCCACCCACCTCGGAGAACAGCATGACGTCCAGGGCATCCGGGCCATCCCCGGCAAAACGCTCCCTGAGTGCGCGACGCTCGTCGTCACTGACATCTCCGTGGATCAGGCCAGCCCGGACACCCTTTTCAGCGAGGCGTGCGTACAGGTAAGCCAGGGTATGGCGAAACGAACTGAAGACGATCGTTTTTTTGCTGGTCTGTCCCAGTTTGGCCGACAGCACCTCCCAGAACCTGTCGAATTTGGGGTCATCCTTAGAAAGTGTCCGAGCCAGCGCCTGAATCGTGCTGGCTCGTGAAGACAGGGCCTGCAGGGAGGAATCATCGGGCACTTCATCCCCATCGACTTCACTCCACTCCATGATGCCGAGCCTGCGGCCCAGGATGGTCGAGAGCAAGGGAGCCAGTCCGAAGATGCAACTGGCGGCCTGCCTCCTGAGTGTCGTCATCATGAACTTGACCTGCGGACTGGCATGAAGCCTGCTCAGTGCCTCTGCCTCGAATGCCAGCAGGGCGTCATGAAGCTCCTGCTGAGCCGGGGTGAAGGCCACCTCCACGGTTTCAGGCTTCCGGATGCAGAACGTGTCGATGTCCCTGCGTCGTGTCCGGTTGATGAGGCGCGCGAAGCTGTGGAAGCTCTCGACCGTCCTGATGAGTGCGACGCGTTCATCTCTGGACATCGCCCTTTCATCGAGCCTGGCGAGAACGGCGCCGAATTCCGGATTTTCAGCGAGAATCGCCCGTCCCCAGGAGGTCGATGCTGCAGCCCGGAGGGCCTGGACGGTGTCTTTTTGCCAGCTTTCCGAACCGGAACGGATATGTCGCAGGGCCCTGTTGATCGCGGGGTTCGGCTCCGCCATCCGTTCGAAGGCCTCGCGATCGATGACGAGGTCCGGTCGGAGGAGATTCAGCAAGGTGAAAAGGTCCTGGTTGCCCAGCTGGATCGGCGTTGCTGTCAGAAAAACAACGGCCTCGGCGCGGTCACAGAAGTACTGGACGGCCTGGTGTACGAGCGTGGACGCATTCCGAGCATGGTGCGCCTCATCCACGATGACGAGATCGAATCGCGGTGGCGGTGACAGATCGATCAGGCCAGGAAGGGGTCTTTTCCCCGATTTTTGGCCTTGAATCAGCTTTTCATCGAGCAGCGAGAAGGGAATGATCGCCTTGCGATAGGCTTCCGGCCAGATGCCCTCTTCATCCATCTCGTCGAGGCATCTTCTGAGCAACGGTCCATCCAGCGGCACGAATCGCTCGTCAAACCGCTTCATCTCCATTTCCCATTTGCGCTCGGCGATCAGGGGTTTCGGGCAGATGATCAGGATGGATTCCAGATTGCTGCGAGCCTGCAATTCCTTGATGATGAGACCGGCTTCGATGGTCTTGCCGACCCCGACACCATCCGCAACGAGGAGGCGAGGCTGGTCGGCGCGGATGATTTTAAGCGCTGGCCTGAACTGGTAAGGAACGAAGTCGATGCGGGCCGCATGCAGCGAGTAGAGGCTCGACCTGGTGGGATGATTCAGGTTCATCGCGGTGAGGGCAGCATGCAGTTCCGATACGGACAGCCAGGTCGTGCTGTCTTCCACCTGACAGACGCGCAGCTGTGAGCGGTAGAACGGTTGAAGGCGTCCGTCCAGGTAGACATTGAATCTAGCCTGAGCGCCCGCCCCGTCGACTGTCGTGACGACGCCTTGCTTTGCAGGATCACTCACGAGGTTGACCATCGTGCCGGGCCCGATGGACTCCAGGTCGCTCACGGTGCCGGATTTTGCTGGAGCAGGAATCGTGGGACCTTGCGGGATGGGACCCGATTCGGTGGCAATCAGCCTGCGTTTCATCGCGGCCAGGGTCTCGGATTTTTCGGCGGGTAGATCGACCAGTCGAGCAAACCTCTGGAGCGTGTCGATATCCCGGAACAGATCATCCGCCGAGATACCGTGAGCATCCAGGTGGGCCCACCGGTTCCGTATGGTCTGCATCTCTTTAACGTAATGCCGGTCCTGCGACGTGAATCCCAGGCGCGATGCCAGGTTGAACCAGTTCTGGTCTAGCACTCGCAGCAAGGCGGCCAGATCGAGACGCGACAGGTTCTCGATGGCCGTACGCTCGACCTTTTCACGCTGATGGTAGGTGAGCGAGGAGAGTACCAGGTTCTCCCACCACCGGGGATCGATGTCCACCAGACGTGCTTCGAGCCAGTCGGGCAGGTGACTTGTCACCGCGTGCAGGTGCTGCAAGAAGTCCTGGGTGACCTCGGCGGGAGGTGTCGCAAACATCGCGCTATTCCTTCATCAACCTTCGGGTGGCCTGTCAGCGAATGGCCTGTGAAGTCTTCCCTGCTACCTCGGCGTCCGGAACCAAACGGTCCGGTCCACCTACTCCGTCAACGCCTTCATGAGCGCATCCCGCGAGTCCTGGTAAAACTCGATGTCGAGCTTGGTCGCCATCTCGTCCGACAGGTCGAAGAGCTGGCGCCGGCAAGACACCGGCATCAAAAGACTCCGGGCGTTCTTCTCCACGGCGAGCTCGGCGAGCCCCACCGGATTCGCGACCGTCTCGATCGCCCCACCGACCGTCACTTCCCCGACGATCACCAGCCCACCGCGCACGGACCTGCGCAGCAGCGCGCCCGCCAGGGCGATCAGGCATGCGACGCTGGTCTTGGCCCCCGTCCTGGCCGAGTCGAAGGCGCGGAGCTGCACGGAGAACTCGTGCGCACGCGGGTCACGGTCCCCCACGAGCTGCATCGCACGCGCGTAGAGGTTTTGCTCGGCGCAACGGATCGACTCCTGGAAGGCTGGCGGCACGGGCTTGTTCAGGATACGCACGCCACTTCCGGGGCCCTCGTTGACCTCGATCTTGAACAGGCCCGGGTACTCGTCGGGGCCGCCGGGACCGAGGGTCCACACCTGACCACATTCGAGCGGCTCGTCCCCGATTTCCGACTGGTGCTGCAACTCGGGCGTCGCGACGAACTTCTCGACCCCCTCGTGGCCCATCGTGTAGCTGAAGTGGGTGTTCCGGAACTCGGCCGCACCGATGCGCTTCTGCTGTTCCTTCACGCGCCGCCGGACCTCGAGGGCCAGCCGCACGGCCCATTCGAGGTCCTCGTCCGGCACGGGCGTCTCGGGGTCGGGCTACAGGAGCTTGAGCAGCCCGCTGATGGTCTTGTTGACCCCGTTGATGTCCCGCCCCGACAGGGCCCCCCCGAGCCGCACGCGCGTGTGAACGGCCCCGAGGCGGTTCTGCAGCCGCAGGCGGGTGAAACACTCCGACAGGAAGTCACTCACCAGCCCGAAGTGGCCGGTGAACAGCGACGGATTCATCTTCGGCACGTCCCAGCCGGGCAGGTAGGCGTGGATGCGGTCCATGAAGGCCGTATCCTCGCGCATCTCGGGCGGCAGCGGCCCGAAGAGGTGCCCCACGCGCTGCTGGTGCTCGACGTCCACGTCGAAGTTGCCGACCAGCACGATGGACCCGTCGGCCCGGATGCTCTCGCGACCGCGGGAGAACTCTCCGCTCTCCATGTAGCC
>Ga0079301_1000580_pt1 | contig 17667 bp, 13 predicted proteins | sample Wag4_2014_7_11_3_FD_74797 | JGI IMG/M metagenome (GOLD analysis project Ga0079301, IMG submission 74797) | Fresh water mixed with fracking chemicals microbial communities from Ohio, USA - Utica-2 Time Series FC 2014_7_11 | ecosystem: Engineered > Industrial production > Chemical products > Input... | reverse complement strand
GGTTTAAGCCAAAAAGACATTTCGGCCACCAAGCGCGGCAAAGACGGGCAGGTAAAACAACCGGAATTCAAATACCGGGATTGGGGCGTATTTGGCTTGGGTTACATGCCGGGAGCAGCCTGCGTGGTTTCAACCTTTCGCTTGCCCAAAGGAAAGCCTTCGTATTTGATGCGCCTAAAAAAAATCAGCGTGCACGAGCTTGGCCATAATTTAGGCTTGCCGCATTGCCCCATTGAGGGTTGTGTTATGATGGACGCCGCCGAAACCATACAAACCATTGATCGGGTGAAGTTGGCCTTTTGTGAAAAATGCTGGAATGCAGTGCAAACCAAACTGAAAAAAGAAGGTTTTGAAACAGCTTTGGGCGGAAGTACTGGAATATAAGGACTGCAACCGGTATTAGTGAATTGCAACACGGCTTGCATCAGCCTATTTTGCCGGCCGGCTACCGCCCAAAACAGCAATCAAAAATCTGTTTGGGGCCTTTTCTTTTTCATATATCCTAGCCCATTGGCCTTGTTTCAAGGTCTTTCCACTTAATTTTGAACGCGTCCCAGCCCCTTGCAATGAAGTCCATTTTCCCTGCAAACTTTTTTTCATCTTTGTGGTATGATTGATCGGTACGAAACGGTGGTGGGCTTAGAAGTACATATTCAGCTTTCCACCCTCAGCAAGGCCTACAGTTCTGATTCAGCTGCATATGGGGCTATGCCCAACCACCATGTAAGTGCTGTGTCGGTGGGCATGCCTGGAACCCTGCCTGTGGTCAACAGCCGAGTCCTTGAATTTGCAGTCCGCCTAGGTTTGGCCACAGGTTCCCGCATTCGCCCTGAAAACCACTATGCCCGAAAAAATTATTTCTATGCCGATTTGCCAAAAGGCTATCAAATTACTCAACACACCACCCCCATTTGCGAGGGAGGCTGCGTAGAATTTATAACCGATGAAGGCGAAAAAAAACAAGTGGGATTGGAGCGCATTCACATGGAAGAAGATGCCGGAAAAAGCATGCACGACCAAGACCCCTTTGACTCGCTCATTGACCTAAATCGGGCCGGAGTTCCTTTGCTTGAAATGGTTTCTCGCCCAGACATTCGGTCTGCCCGCGAAGCCTACTTGTACCTAACCGAAGTGCGTCGCCTGGTGCGGCACCTAGATATTTGCGACGGCAACATGGAAGAAGGCTCCCTGCGCTGCGATGCCAACATTAGCGTCCGTTTAAAAGGCGAACCGACCTTGGGAATAAAGGTGGAGGTGAAAAACATGAACTCCATGCGCCACGTTCAAAAGGCCATTGAGTACGAAACCCGCCGGCAAATTGAACGCATCGAAACCGGTCAGCCTATTGCCCAAGAAACCCGGCAGTTTGACGCCATGAAAGGAGTTACACACTCCCTGCGCAGCAAAGAAGACGCCAACGACTACCGCTATTTTCCAGAACCCGATTTGCCTCCGGTTTTCATAAGTCCCGAATACATTCAGTGGGTTCAACAACAACTGCCCCCGCTGCCCATGGCACTCTACGAAAAATACACCGGTCAATGGGGCCTTTCGCCCGCCGAGGCCGCTCTGTTGGTCGAAAACAAGTCTGAAGCCCTTTACCTCGAAGAACTTGCGAAACACTGCAACCAAGTAAAAAATGCCGCCAATTGGCTCCTAGTCCGGGTAAAAAACTACCTGAACGAACAAGGAATTGGCATGGGCGAGTTCCCGCTGTCGCCCTCAACCTTAGGCTCCCTAATTCGCTTGGTCGAATCTTCAAAAGTAAGTTATACCGCCGCTGCAGGCCCTTTGCTCGAAGCCCTTCTCATTTCCCCTCAATCTGATCCCGAGGCCTTGGCCGCCAAACTTAATTTATTGCAGGAATCCGATAGGGCCACCCTGGAAATGCTGGCCGATCAGGTCATCGCCGAAATGCCAGAAGAACTGGCCCGTTACCGCGAAGGCAAAACCGGATTGCTCGGTATGTTTATGGGCAAACTAATGAAAGCAAGCGGTGGCAAGGCCGACCCAAAAATGGCCTCTGAAATTTTGAAACTCAAATTGGCATGAAACCCAGCAATACCCTTTATTTTGGTGTTCTTTTTTTAACCGGCCTTCTGGCTTGCAAAACCGAATCGGCCCCCGATGGACCCATTTCTGGCACGGTACGCGGCGCCAAAGGCATGGTTCTCTATTTTGAAGAACTGGGTTCCAACGGAACTGAACTCATCGACAGCGTTGTGATTGATGCCAACGACGGCTTTTGCATTACCAAACCCGCCGGGGGAGTTAACTTTTACCAGCTTCGGTTGGGGCCCAATCAGCCCGCCTCGCCCATGCAAATGCCCTCCAACATTTGCCCCATCATTACCGACTCGACCGAGAAAATATTCCTCGAAATCGACCCCCGATTCATGGCCCGCCCCATTCGCGTTGAAGGCAGCCCCGAAACCGCCCTGCTCAATGAGGTCTTTCGCCTGGCAGATTCCTTTTCGCGCATTCAAGACTCCTTGAGCCAGCAAATGCAGAATTCCAGCCTCTCGAACCAGGCCACGATGGAGCAGAACCAACGCGCATGGGAACAGTATCGAATGGAAATCATTGCCTGGGTCCGTGCTCATTTGGGCGCCTTTTCTACCCTGCAAGCCATTTACTACCTTGACGTTGACGACCTGAACAACCTAGGCCTGTTCAAAGAGGTCTTAGATGCTTTGATGCCCCGGTTTCCCAATAATTTTAGGGTTGAAAATTTCAACACTCAGGTCAGCATGAAACTGGCCTTGGCTCCCGGAAAAACCGCTCCAAACTTTACCCTGCCTACCTCCAAAGACGACACCCTTTCTCTGTCGGATTTTTACGGCAAACATACCCTGATTTTGATCGATTTCTGGGCCTCCTGGTGCGCACCCTGCCGGGCCGAAAATCCGAACCTGAGCGCCGCTTATTCTAAATTCAAGGCCAAAGGACTTGAAATTGTTGGGGTTAGTCTTGACCAAAACAAAGAAGCCTGGCTCAGAGGCATTAAAGATGACAAACTCAGCTGGCCTCAGCTGTCAGACTTGGGTTATTTCAATTCTGAAGCCGCCCGTTTGTACGGCATCAACAGCATTCCCGCTAACTTTTTGCTCGACGCAAACGGGGTAATTTTAGCCTCAAACCTGCGCGGCCCCGAACTGAATAAGGCCATTGAACAACATCTGCCTTAAAACCTACCACCAAGGCACGGTGTTTGTCGTGTCTGATGCCCACTTGGGGGTGCCCGGTCCCGCCCAGAGTCTGGAGCGCGAAAAACAGTTGGTGCACTGGATCAACACGGTGGCTCCTCAGGCTCAAGCCATTGTTCTGCTGGGCGATGTGTTCGATTTTTGGTACGAGTTAAAACAAGCAGTGCCCCGGGGCTATTCCCGCTTGCTGGGCTGCCTGTCGCATTGGACCGACCAAGGCTTGCCCATTCATTTTTTCCCAGGAAACCACGATATGTGGACCTACGGATATTTGGCCACGGAATGCGGTTTGCAAGTACATCATCAAGGCGAATTCTGGAATTTAGGCGGACGTACGTTTTTTCTGGCCCACGGCGATGGACTTGGCCCCGGCGACCATTCCTACAAAATCTTCAAACGCATTTTTCGCAGTTCCTTTTTTCGCTGGTGTTTTAGCCGGCTGCACCCCAATTTCTCCTTTGCACTGGCTCAATATTTAAGCCGACGCAGCCGCGCAGCCCATGCCGAGTCCGAACGCCATTTTCTGGGCGAAGACCGCGAATGGCTCTACCAGTACGCATTGCAGCAAAGCAGCGCCTTCCCCGGCACCGACTTCGTCTTTGGCCACAGACATTTGCCAAGCATTCACCCCCTGCCGCACGGCTGCCGCTACATCAATACCGGCGACTGGCTCAGCCACTTCAGCTACCTCAAAATTCAACAGGGACAGGTCGAACTTTGCTATTGGAACGCCCCCTAAATCGAAATTTTAGGTTGTTGCCGTTTTGTTCTTTCAACGGCTGCAGGCTTTCACCCCTAACCTCCTCCGATTTTGCACCGGCTAAGACTTCAAGCAAAAAAGGAGTTGTTGGGGTATTCCCAATAAAACAAGAACATATGACTTCCCGAACCCACAAGCCAATTAAAACAGAGAATCCAAAACGAGCAGGCATTTGAAATAGAATCAACAACCGTTCGCCGCCCGAACCCATCTTGAAGAAATAAAGGGGCAAGCTAAGTGCCCCCAACAATTGAATGAAACTTATTAACTTTACTTTATGAAAGAGGCCGTTCTGAATCGCAACAAATGCTTGTTGGTCTATATTGTTGGGGAAATCAAGGTTGATTTTTGACAAAACTCAGAAGGAAACAGAGGAGGATCAAGAATTCGCATGCTAGTTTTAGAAAAAATAAAACATTGGGCAGAAAGCCTCAGATTGGGTTGTGCAGAAGCAGTGCCAATAGCAAGGCTATGGAAGAAACGCTGGCAAGGCAGATTGGGCGGTTTGTTTTTGCTTATGACCTGTACCCTCCATTTTGGACTTGCAGGTCAGGGCTTAGCGGATTCCGAATTTTCTGCCAATTTAAAAAAAGCAGCGCCTCAATTTGAATGGGTTTCGAGCGAGGCCGTCCGTAAGGAGGTCATAGACCTTTTGGCAAATCACCGCAACAAGCTAGGCCAATGGGCAATCGAGATATCAGAAACACACGGGCTTTCGGCCGGGCTTAATGCCATTGGCCTTCCGGGATCTTTGTGTTATTTGCCTGCATCGTTGGGCGTTTCAGAGGCGCTTTTAGGTCAAGAAGACCTTCGGAATGGGGCTTGGCAGATGCACTCTTCCGTGGCAGCAAAGTATGGCCTTTTGATAAATTCGCACATAGACGAACGTTTTGACCCCGAATTAAGTGTCGATGTGGCATTGAACCAACTTCGGGATTTATGGGCAGATTTTGAGCCGAACAGCTTGGCGATACTGGCCTTTTTATCCTCGCCGTCCACCGTTCGGCAAGCCCAATACCGAAGCTGCGATGCCTTATCCTGCCGATCTGTTTTTGAAGGCATGGAGGCCGCCACCATGCAGCTTTACCACCGTTTTCTTGCAACCGTGTATGTGTACGCCTACCACAAAGAAATTATTCCGGGCCAAGCCTTAACCCCTCCCAATAAAATGCGGCACCACAGGCTGCAGCAAGCAGAACCAAAAAGGGCCTACATCGCTTGGTTGAAAGAAGATTCTGTTTCATTCCAACGTCAGAATCCCCATTTGATTGGCGAGGTAATCCCTTTGGGCGCCCGGGTGTATTCTAAGTCTGAACTGCCCAGAAAACCGCTGGACCAGGACCCGCTTCTCCGCTTTGGTTTTCAACGCCTTCGCGCCAAGCCAGACAGTTTATTGGCGGCCATGCTGCAAATGAAAATCGACCCGGAACTTTGGTTTGAATTGAACGGAATTGAACCCGCCCTTCTTCATGGCAATGAAACAATGCTCCTGCCCCTGGCTCCGATCTCGGTTTCCCCCGCAGCCATTCCCGAAGAAATCCCGCTGTTTTTGCCCACCCGAGAGCCTCAAAAACCCAAAACAGTGCCTCAAATTAAAGGGCGGTACCACACCGTTCGGTCGGGCGAAACCTTATGGTCGATTGCCCAAAAATACCCGGGGGTTTCTCACCTCGACATTCAAAAGGCAAATCGCATGGGAAACAAAGACATCATTCAACCTGGCCAAAAAATAAAAATCCCCAAATGAAGATAAGGCCGTCAAAACCCGATTTTGATTCCCCCCTCAAAGTAGCGGGCGTGGTAGCCGTAGTATTATTGGCGATGGGGGCACTAACGGCCCTGTGGCCAGAACGCAACCCCCAAATAGGTTCTTGGGAAATAAAATGGAAAAGCTGGAATGCACTTTGGCAAAAGGATACCCTGTCCGAAGTGGATTTGGCAGCCATGGAAAAAGAACGGGTGGCCGACAGCATTCGGCTGTCCTCTTTGCAAGGTGCCCAAGACAGCCTGAACTTAGTGCTTGAATTAAAAGCCAAAGACCCCGCACAACTGCATATACCCCAAAAAAAACCAGATGTGCTGAATGCTTTTTTTCAGCAATTGGATTCGCTGGAGAAAGGCCAAAGGCCCGCTCCTTTTGTTCGGATTATGCATTGGGGCGATTCGCAAATTGAAATTGACCGCATTTCAGACGTGTTGCGCAATGAGTTGCAAGCCCGATTTGGGGGAATCGGCCCCGGGCTGCTGCCCATTCAACAAACCATTCCTACCGCCACCGTTGGGCAAACCGAAAATGGCTCCTTACGGCGATATTTATTGTGGGGCCCGCCCTCAGGCCGGCATGCCGCACACCGAAGCTACGGCCCGCTTTTGAGTTTTTCAAAAATGGATTCTGGCCGTGTGGAGTTGAGATTTTCAAAGGGAATGAGCGCCACGGCCGCCTCAGGTACCTTTAGCAAAGTGGTATTGCTGACCGGACACAGAAACAGCGATTTGCAGGTTTCGGCCTCTACAGGGTTTAGCCAAACGCTGCCCGCAGGACCAGGACTTCAGTCCGCTGCAATCAAAACCGGCGAACCCCTAAAACAAATTAGCATTTCCCTGCAAAGCGACTCCGGAGCCGTGTTGTATGGGATTTCATTAACAGGAAGCAGCGGAGTTGTTGTTGACAACCTCCCGATGCGAGGCTGCTCGGGAACCATTTTTACAGGAACCGATGCCGCATCTATGGCTCAAGGCCTAAAGGCCTTGGATGCCGATGTTCTGCTGATGGAATTCGGGGGCAATATGATTCCTTCGCTTTCGGGCGAGTACTCGGCACAGCAATACGCCGCAACCATGGGCAAACAAATAGATTTTTTGAAACGAAACAGCCGAAACCTGCCCATCGTTTTTATGGGACCCAGCGACATGGCTATCTTTAAAGCAGGAAATTGGCAAACCCATCCTTTATTGCCCCAGTTTGTGCAGATTTTGAAAGACACCGTTTTGGCCCATGGAGCTGTTTACTTCGATATGATGGCGGCCATGGGCGGCTCCCAATCGATGCTGGCCTGGGTTAAGGCATCGCCCCAGCTTGCTGTTGGAGACTACATCCACTTCTCAAATCGGGGAGCTCGAAAAATGGGACAGATATTTCATGCTGCCCTGATGAAAGAATACCAACTATACCAGTTAAAAAAGCGGGTTAAAACCATTCAAAAGAAATGAAAAACTGCGTCTTGTTGGCGGTGCTGTTTTTGGGACTTGCTCCCCTACTCTGGGGGCAAACAGCCCTGCCAAAGGCGAGCTATCCGTTTGTGAAATGGGAAAAAAACAGCATACAGCCCAAAGGCAGCGCGGCATTGTTTTCGTTTTATGCTTCCTTAGACCGATTGATGTTTAAAGGGTTGGGGCGAATCAATGTGGTTCATTTTGGCGGCTCCCATGTACAGGCCGACATCATTTCAGGACGCTTGAGGGAACGGCTTCAGTCCTTTTACCCAGGAAACCTTGGAAGCCGCGGATTGCTATTCCCCTACTCTATTGCTAAAACCAACAATCCAGGAAATTACATCGTAAAACATACCGGCAACTGGAACTATGCCAAAAACGTTCAAGCAAGTCCCGCCGTTCCGCTCGGCCTTACAGGAATGGCCGTATTTACCAGCGATAGCGGTGCCAGCATCCGAATTGAATTTCCGGCGCATGTAAAAATGAGCAGCGACTTTAATTTGGTTCGACTCTACGAAGGAAAAGAATCTGCTCCTTATCGGGTGATTTTTCAGGGAGAAGACAGCGTTCCGACTACCTATAGGGAGTTTCGACACCCAGAAACCCAAATCCGTGAATTTTTTCTTGATAAACACGAAAAGAGCCTCAAAATTACCATTTTGCCCAAGGACTCAACAGAAGGACCCTATGTGTTGTATGGAATTCAACTGGAAAACGAAGACCCCGGAATTACCTACCATAGCTTTGGGGTAAACGGAGCAAGCACAAGCTCCTATCTGAAATGCAGTTTGTTGGGAGCACAGCTGGCCGAAATAAAGCCCGACTTGGTGCTGTTTGGCTTGGGAATCAACGATGCAGCCAAAGGGGAACTAGATGTAGCGGCCTTCAAATCAAACTACCGAAATTTAATCCGACAGGTTCGGGCTACAAATCCCCAAGCGGCCATTCTATTGCTCACAAACAACGATTCGTACCGCCCCTACCGAGTGCGGCGACGCCGAAGTTACAGTCCCAACCCAAACGGAGAAGTAGTTCGGACAGCCATGTTTGAATTGGCCGAAAGCGAAGGAGTGGCCGTTTGGGATTTATTCGAGATAATGGGGGGTCTTGGATCGGCCAAAACCTGGGAAGACCATGGCTTGGCCCAACACGACAAAGTACACTTCACCTTTAAAGGCTACAGACTGCTCGGCGATATGCTCTTTGAAGCGTTGCTTACCGACTACCAATATTACCTTAAGAAACGCTTTAAATGAACCAGATTTTAACGGAGCTTCCTGCACAGCTTTGGCAATGGCTGTCGGTTTTTGATAAATCACACCCCCTGATTTTCACCCAATGGGAATTCTGGTTGTTTTTTTTGGTGGTAATGCTTGGATTTTCGGCACTGCACCGCCGAATTTCTATGCGAAATGCCTTTTTATGTGGCATTAGCCTGTTTTTTTATTTTAAAACCAGCGGTTTGTTTTGGCTGCTGTTGGTCTTTTCAACCCTGACCGATTACAGCATTGCATTCAAAATCGAAGGAGCAAAAACACCTTGGAAACGAAAGGCTTGGCTGGCCCTTAGTATATTCTTGAATTTAGGAGCGCTTTCTTACTTTAAATATGCCTATTTCTTCACCGATGCAGCCAACAAATTTTTTAACCCCGAAACCCCGTTTGCAGTCATTAACTGGCTTGGTGTCTGGGCCAATCAGTTTAGCCCCTCAAGCCTAAATCCTGGCTTTTCAATTGACTCAATAGCCCTGCCTGTCGGAGTTTCCTTTTTCACCTTTCAAACCATGTCGTATGCCATTGATGTGTACCGAGGGAATTTAAAGCCCGTAAAAAACGTCCTTGACTTTGGCTTTTACGTTTCCTTTTTCCCTCAATTGGTAGCCGGACCCATTGTTCGAGCCTCCGAATTCATTCCTCAGCTCTACCAACCATTTCGGTTAAGCAAAGCCGAATGGGGCCAAGCTACCTTCTTGATTTTTAATGGATTGGCTAAAAAGCTGATTTTGGCCGATTACCTGGCGGTGCAGTTTGTCGATAAGGTTTTTGCTACGCCCGACCAATTTATGGGATTTGATATGGTGATGGGATTGCTGGTGTATTCGCTGCAAGTGTATGCCGACTTTTCTGGCTATACCGACATTTCCATTGGTGTGGCTTTATTGATGGGCTTTACCCTGCACATCAATTTTGACTCTCCCTACAAAGCACGCAACGTCGCCGAATTTTGGAGACGCTGGCACATATCCCTAAGCAGCTGGCTAAAAGATTACCTGTATATCCCATTGGGCGGAAACCGAAAAGCAACCCTAGGCACTTGGGTGTGGACAAGCATTTTGGTGGGCGTCGCAGCCGGAATAAGTGGGTTTTGGTGGCTGCTCGCACTGCTGCCGGTAGTGCTGGGCCTTGCTTACGCGCTGGGGCGTTGGAAACCTGAAATTTGGCAGGGAATGGTGGCGAACATCAACATGCTGCTCACCATGCTGATTGGGGGATTGTGGCATGGTGCAAGCTGGAACTTTTTGATTTGGGGCGGACTAAACGGATTGGGCTTGTTGGTGTACAAAGGCTGGAAACGCATTTCGCCCTACGAAAAATCAACCCACCCCCTGGTCATTGCTTGGAAGGTGTTCCTCACCTTTATTTTTATTTCGTTCACCCGACTGTTTTTTAGGTCGGGCGACATAAAAAACCCCAACGACAAATGGGAATTGGTTGAATCCCTGTGGAACAGAATGTGGATGAGCCAAGGTTGGAATTGGACCCATTTGCAAGATGTGGCATCGACTTTTGGTTGGATATGGAGCATTTTCGCCTTGGGAATGCTGGTGCATTGGCTGCCTTCAAATTGGAAAGAGGCATATAAAAATGCCTGGAAGCAAATGCCTCTAAGGGCTCAAATTCCAGCCATGGTTCTGGCCGTATTTGTGTTCTACCAATTCATGAACGCCCAGGTACAATCGTTTATCTATTTCCAATTTTAAACAAGAAAAAGGCGTAAAATCCCCAAGGCGTGTTGAATTGATTTCGGCTTGGCTTGCCCTGAGGATGCCATTCAAGCCAGCGTGCGAATCTGTGCGGCCTTAGGGTGGGAGCCAGTTGCGATTATAAAATCATGAATGGCATTGGGGTGGTGCATAGAGCCTTTGTGCAATTTCGCTGAACAGGAGTGCCAACGTGGTTCTAAACCCCAAAAGAAGAGCGAGGCTAAAATAAAGTGGGCTGATCGTCCCCGAAATCAATAACCGTTCCGGGGCTATATCCTGTGCTTTCATCGGAACTGCCCGGAGCATCCTTTTCGGTTTCTTTAGATACTTCTTGCTCGGCAGCTTGTTCTATTTCCTGAACAGCCAAAGCTTGCCCCCAAGATATCTTTTTAATGTTGTCGAATGCCAATTTGTTTCCTTTGGCCTTTTCTCCGCGGGGGGCCACCAAATCTTCGGCGGGAAGCTCAACACTGGTTTTATCTTTTGCAACCCCCTTTAAGTAACTCAATTGCAAAACGGGCCGTACCTCTAAGCTGGCGGTTTCGATGTACGATTTGGGGTGGTCGCCAATCAATCCAACGGGTTTGTCTTCGGTTTCCGGCAAAAAACGCTTTACCATATACCAGGTCTTTTCGGCATCAAAATACACCAGAGTTACAACTTGGTCTTTTTCGTAGCGTTCAATCAAAAAAGCATCGTCTTCAAAATGCAGGCTTAAGTCGGGCTTAAGCAGCCGGTAGTTTCCCGATTTACTGATTTCAATAAGGCGGTCGCCCGGATTAAAGCCGCCTAGGAATCGACCTCGTTCATCGGCATTCAACCGCCGCGTTTCTTCATCAAGCCAAAACTTAAGGGCACCTAAGGTTGATTCCCCACGTTCTTTGGCCACAATCCGGCGTATGGGCGATTTAGAGACCAAATTGCCTTGAGCGGCCCTGCCTTTCACCGCCAATTCGCCCAAATTGATATCAAACACCTGCTTGCGCAATTTGGGGCGGGGCTTCAGGTATATGGTTAAGGTTTCAGATTCTCCATTTGGATTAACGCTGAAATAGACCACCGCTGAATCTTTGGAACCCTTGGTTAAATCGTATTCTTTGTCGCGGGTAATGCCGCTCACCTGAAAGCGCTTCATGTACACGGGCCCATTCTTCCCGTCGCGGTACAACATGTGGTACACGGTTCTGTCGTCGTCTCGGTTCCAAACGGCAATGTGCAACAAACCTTTTCCTACATGGCTTTTTTCGCTAACCCTGGTAACCATCATGGTGCCGTCCTCTCGAATCACCACAATGTCGTCAATGTCTGAACATTCTGAAATGAAATTCGCATTTTTTAAACCATAGCCTGCAAACCCATTCTCCTGGTCAAAGTAGAGTTTTTCGGTGCGTGCCACCACCTTGGTGGCCTCAATAGATTCAAAGGAGCGAATTTCAGTTTTACGCTCTCGGCCTTTTCCGTACTTTCTTTTTAGTTCCTTGTACCATTCAATGGCATAATCGGTAAGGGTTGCCAAATTGGCCCGAACCTGCTCCAACTCTTCGTTTAGCCTGCGCAACTTTTCGTCGGCCTTAAACCCATCGAACTTTGAAATCCGCTTGATGCGAATTTCGGTCAGCTTCGCAATATCTTCAACGGTAATTTCCCGGTAAAACAAAGGCTTAAATGGACTTAATCCTTGGTCAATCACCTCCAAAATGGCATCCCAGGTTTCGCATTCTTCTATATCTCGGTAAATCCGATTTTCAATGAAGATTTTCTCTAAGGAGGTGTATAAAATGTCCTCTTGCAATTCCCCTTCGCGGATGTTCAGCTCCATTTCGAGCAAACGCTTGGTATGGGCTGTATTTCGGGTAAGTATCTCTTCCACCGAAATAAATTCCGGACGCTGATTGTAAATGACGGTAGAGTTTGGCGAAACACTGATCTCGCAATCGGTAAAGGCATACAAGGCATCCAAAGTCTGGTCGGGCGATGTGCCCGGATGCAAATGAATTAGAATCTCAACATCTTGGGCAGTGTTGTCTTCTATTTTCTTAACCTTGATTTTTCCTTTTTCGTTGGCCGAAATAACGCTGTCAATCAAACTTCCAGTAGTGGTTCCAAACGGAATTTCCGTAACACATAGGGTGCGAGGGTCCTGAATGGATATGCGCGCCCGAATGCGGAGCTTCCCACCCCGAAGTCCAGAATTGTATTTGGACACATCTACCATGCCTGCCGTGGGAAAATCCGGATACAATTCCACCGGCTTCCCCTTTAAAACTTGAATGCTTGCATCAATCAGCTCATTAAAATTGTGGGGCATTATTTTACAAGCCAAACCAACGGCAATGCCTTCTACCCCTTGAGCTAAGAGCAAGGGGAATTTAACGGGCAGGGTAACGGGCTCTCTGTTTCTGCCGTCGTAACTTAAGTTCCATTCGGTGGTTTTGGGATTAAAAACCACTTCTTTGGCAAAAGCCGTGAGGCGAGCTTCTATGTACCGTGAGGCCGCGGCACTGTCGCCAGTCATAATGTTCCCCCAGTTTCCTTGGGTATCAATTAGAATTTCTTTTTGGCCCAATTGCACCATGGCATCGGTAATCGACATGTCGCCATGGGGGTGATACTTCATGGTGTTTCCAATCACATTGGCCACCTTGTTGTACCTGCCGTCCTCCAATTCCATCATGGAATGCAAAATGCGGCGCTGAACAGGCTTTAATCCATCTTCTAAGGCGGGTACCGCCCGTTCCAAAATGACATACGAGGCATAATCCAGAAAATACTCCTGATACATCCCTGATATAAAGGATTGAGGACTAAATCCCCCGCCTTCATTGTGGATCTTGTTTACCTCTTCGTCAAATTCGGGATCTTCGTCCGCCATGATGCAAATTTAACAATTAAAGCGGTTATGCAGAAGGGCTGAGCTTGCCAAAATCAGGCTCTCCCTCTAATTTTCCATTCAATTCTTCAATTAAGCACTGCACCACGTTAAAAACAATGGGACACAAGGTGTAATGTTCCCAAATCAAACGGCGGTACATAAAATGAGGGCGGTATAAATGGGGGAAGTCGGCACAGGATTCTGGCCGCTGGGCGTAAATAGAACAACAGCCGCCCTTTAAATGTGCACAAGGGCCCGCTTTTAGAAATACCTTCCCGCTGTTCGATGCATCGGTCCGAGTTTGGGCAAATTCAGCCAAGCCTAAACCTTCAATGGCCGGCATGCGCCTCAAGTCTTCTTGGCTCAATTCTGGCTCTAAAACCTTGCAGCAGGCTGCACATTGGGTGCAATCTATGGCCGCCTCAACCTTTGGCCCGATGGCAGCTACCCGCGCATCAACCCCTTCGGAACCCAGTTCCTTTAGCCGCTTTTTGATGGTTGAAGCCTCATCGACCTCTCTTTTCGACAATTCCGCCCGCAATTCCTCTGCATTGTTAACCCAAGCCCCCGGAGGCGTTTCCATGTCTCAATGCATCAATCTAGGTACTCCAACCGAACCACTGCCGAGGTTGGATGCGATTGGCAGGTTAACACATAGCCCTGCTTTACCTCATCGGCACTCAAAATGTTGTTTTCGTCCATGCTTGCGCTGCCTTCAATTATTCTTGCCATACAGGTCGAACAAATGCCTGCTTCGCAGCTAAACGGAGCATCTAGGCCTGCTTTTGTTGCCGCCTTCAAAATGGTGGTGTTGTCTTTTATTAACACCTCCGTGGTTTCTCCGTACAAGGTAATAATCACCCTGCTTCCGTCCGCGGGCGCAGCAACCGGTTCTGCCGGCGCCGAGACCTTCTCTGTAGCCACAGGGGCAGAAAAGTACTCAATGTAAATGCGCTCAGGAGCCAAGCCCGCGTTTTGTACGGCTTCTTTTGCTTGTTCCATCATTGGCCCGGGGCCGCAAATAAAGGCATGGCTGTTTTCGGTCCACAATTCCTGTTGCAGAGCCCTGGAAAGCACTTCCGCGTTCAATGGGCCTTGCTGATAGCTCCCTTGGGCTCCCGCGTCTAAAAAGTGCTGAACCTGCACGCGCTGGGGATACCCCTGTAGTAAATCATCCAACTTCGATTCAAAAATGATGGATTCCCGATTTCGGTTGGCGTACAACAGCAAAAAAGTAGATTGAGGCTCGGCCTGCAAGGCGCTGCGCAAAATACTTATCATAGGGGTAATTCCGCTGCCTCCGGCAATCAATACATAGCGGCGGGCACGGGCAGCATCATGGTTTAAGAAAAATCGGCCTTCCGGCGGCATCACCCCTAAGGTATTTCCGGCCTTAAGTTCCCGATTCAGGTACACCGACATTTTTCCGCCCTGTACCTCTTTTACAGCCACCGTTAAGTGGGCATCTTGCCCGGGTGAAGAACAAAGGGAATAAGCTCTACGAACTTCTTCGCCGCCAATGTTTGCTTTCAAAGTCAGGTACTGCCCCGACAAATACGAAAATTCGGAAGCCAAATGGGCTGGAATTTCAAAAGAAATGGAAACCGCATCGGGGGTTTCACGCAGCACCTCTGCAACACGTAAAGAATAAAATTGAGCCATGGGTATAGTTTCTTTGCCTACTTTTATGCGGCAACGAATTTAAGAATTTCTGCTGAGCTCTATGAAAGAAACTGCACTGGTCGTTGGGGCCACCGGATTGGTGGGTATGGAATTAACAAAACAGCTTCTTGACCGCGACGAAATCGGCCTGGTAAAAATTGTGGTTCGCCGCGCCTTTCCCTTGGAACATCCTAAGCTTGAGGTTCTATTGCTCGATTGGAAAGAGGTGGACCAATGGGGCGAAGAAATTTCAGCAAACCAGGTGTTTTGCTGCTTGGGCACAACCCATAAAAAGGCGGGCAGCATGGCCGCTTTTCGGGCGGTTGATGTTGATTTGGTGGTGGCTGTAGGCCGAAGAGCTCAGCTATGGTGCCGCAGTTTCACTGTAGTTTCATCGCAAGGAGCCAATCCATTGTCAATATGGCCATACCTAAAAGCCAAGGGCGACATGGAAATGGGATTGCGCCGTTTGGGTTTAGAACGCCTCAACATTGTACGGCCCGGCTTGCTCTTAGGGCAACGTGCGGAATCTAGGCCAGCGGAACGCTTGGCCATGCGCATCATGAAATCGATGATGGGGATTTTGCGCGGACGCTTGCGCTTTTTGCGGCCGGTTTCCGACCAAAAATTGGCCGATTTTATGATCCACATTGCGGCGGCTCCCGAAAAAGGCATTTACCACTACGAGAATCAAGATTTTAATTGAGTCAACCAGAATCCTTCCCAGCCTCCGCCGGGCCTTTGTTCTAATTTACTCTTTTTTATTCTGCCTTATTTTTAGGGCGGCTGCGGGCTTTCACAGGTAGTCCGCAGTCCTGGAGCTTGCGTGCAGCGGCCCGGCAGTGGCTCCCAAGGTCGCCCTGCCAGCCACGCGCACGCAGGCCCCAGTCCTTGGCGTGCTACCTTGTTCAATCCCTGCCGCAAGCGGCTCCATGGTTTAGGCCATCCCATTTCAAGGCAGTTTGCAATTGCTGTTTAAAAAGCCCTGCTAAATTTCGGAAATTCAAAGCCGGCAAGTCTGCATTGGTTAAGGCACCGCTTTGCCACCCACCTATTGAAATCGGGAACGGATTTACCCTACATTCAAGAATAGCTGGCACACCGCAGCAGCAAAACCACAGAAATCTATACCCATGCAACCACCAAAAACCTGCAACAAATCCACTTGCCGTTTGACGATGTGTGAAAATCCCGTACATTCGATAACAGGAAACAAACCTTCGCCTATACAGCCAAATTGGCGGATAGGCGAAGGATTATAGCGGCTATAAATGAGTTAGCACCAATTGTAGGACGACACATCACGACAAAAAATGGACATTGTAAAACATAACAAATCAGCTTGGGACAATTACGTTGATAAAAATGACCGCTGGACAATTCCTGTTTCCGAGCAAGAATTAGAAAACGTAAAGAATGGAAACTGGAATATTGTTTTGACACCGAAAAAACCCGTCCCTCACAATTGGTTTCCCGACTTGAAAGGTTTAAAAATTTTAGGACTTGCATCTGGTGGCGGACAACAAGGACCAATTCTTGCAACTTTGGGGGCAGACGTTACCATTTTTGACAATTCCGAAAAGCAGTTACAACAAGACAAAACTTTAAGTGACAAATTTGACCTTGACATAAAAACAATTCAAGGAGATATGAAAGACCTTTCAGTGTTTGCAGACAATTCATTTGACCTGATTTTTAATCCTTGTTCAATACTCTTCGTTGACAATGTTTTACCAGTTTGGAAAGAATGCTTCCGAGTTTTGAAACCAAATGGAATTTTAATGACCGGTTTAATCAACCCAATTTCATTTCAACTTGACGAAGAATGTTTGAAACTAATTTACAAGCAACCATTTTCAGACCTATACTCATTGCCGACAGAAAAATTAGAAGAATTGAAAAACAACAATGAAGCTTTGGTATTTGGACATAGTTTGACAGACCAAATTAGCGGACAATTAGACGCTGGTTTTAACTTGACAAATATGTATGAAGACAATTGGGGCGGAGAAAGTAAAATGGACGACTTTTTACCTGCATTCATAGCGACAAGAGCTGTAAAACGACTACAATGACAGACAAAAACAACTGGTGCTAACATCGGTTTGGCGATATGGCGGCTGACGGAATTCTAATGAACATTTGTGCTAACACAAACATTTGGAACTTTTATGAACATTAGTGCTATAATTCCGCCACATCGCCAAGCCGAAAACCGTTATGCGTCATGCTTTAGAAGAAACCACTCACTTGAAACAGCCTAATTGAGATCGAGAAATGATTGAAATAAAAAAATATTTCCAAAAAATGGTTCCTATTTCTGAAAAAGATTGGGAGTTCTTTTCATCTAAACTTATAAAACGTGAATTTGCCAAAAAATCAATAATTTTAAAAGTAGGTCATAAAGAAAACTACTTATCTTTTATTGAAAAGGGAATTGTTAGAAAATGTATTCCTCAAGAATTTGATGATTTAACTTTTGAATTTGCATTCGTCAATAATTTTGTGTCCGCATATGATTTTTTCTTGACACAAGAACCATCAACTTACCAGCTAGAAACCTTAACAGACACTATACTCTGGAGTGTATCGAATTATGACTTAGAAATAATTTATGACAAAACGGAAATTGGCAATACTATAGGAAGATTGGCAAGCGAAGATCTGTTTATGAAAAAATCTAAGCGAGAATTATCTTTATTAACCCAATCTGCCCAGGAACGTTATTTGAACTTATTTACAGAACAGCCTGAATTGTTGCAATTTATTCCATTAAAGTATATAGCCTCTTATATTGGAGTAACGCCACAGGCACTGAGCAGAATAAGGAAACGTATTTCTTAATCCAAGTTCATTGTTTGAATTTTAGCTTATTAGTAATTTTGCAACTCATCAATTAAAAAAGAGTAATGGAAAAATTATTATTATTGTTAGTATTATTTATCGTTGCAGCAACTTCGGTAATTGCCCA
>Ga0079301_1000579_pt1 | contig 17686 bp, 12 predicted proteins | sample Wag4_2014_7_11_3_FD_74797 | JGI IMG/M metagenome (GOLD analysis project Ga0079301, IMG submission 74797) | Fresh water mixed with fracking chemicals microbial communities from Ohio, USA - Utica-2 Time Series FC 2014_7_11 | ecosystem: Engineered > Industrial production > Chemical products > Input... | reverse complement strand
GATTGCGCTGGGATTCGAACCCAGGACCTACGGCTTAAAAGGCCGCTGCTCTACCGACTGAGCTACGCAATCGCGAAGGGGAGAAGTGTAGCGAAGCCAGCCGCCGCCGACGCTTTCCGCGTGTGCGAATGCGTGCTTCCGCGCGGCGTTCGTTTCGCAATCCGCACAGATCGTCTCAACCGCACAGGTGGCGCCGCCGATAGCGACGACATCGGTTCCCGCTCCGCGGGGCCGCAGGAGATCGTCATGCCTGTCCCATTCGGTGCCGTTCCAACCCGTGACCTGAGTGTGCCGCACCGCCGCATCGGCCGTGTGCGTGCGTTGCTGATCGGTGCGTCGATCGCCCTGGTCGGCGTGGCCGCCGGCTGCGCGGGACCAGGCAGCGCGGTGCCGAACCGCAAGGTCGTCTCGGCCTCGTCGACGCCAGCCGACACCCAGGCGGCGGGCAGCACTCCGAACTCGGGCGACGAAGCCAACAGCACCTGGGATCAGGAAGTCGGCGCCCTGACCGACACCGGCTGGGACACCGTGCCGCTGAGCCGGCGCTTCGCCGCCGGGCGCAACGACGGAACCATCACCAACGAGAACTCGCTGACCGACGGCGGCGGCAACCTCGCGCAGGTCAGTTTCGCGACAGAAGGTGGCGACTACGCGCCTGATGTCGACAAGACGGGGACTTTTCTCGTCTACGCCTCGACCCAGCACCGCCCGACCTTCGACATCTACCGCAAGTCGGTCGACGGTCGGACCGTGACCCAGCTCACCACCGATCCGAGCGACGACCTCATGCCGTCGATCGCACCCGACGGGACCAAGGTCGCCTTCGCGTCGAACCGCAACGGCAACTGGGACCTGTACATCATGCCGATCGGTGGCGGCGCGCCGACCCAGCTCACCGCCGACACCGACGACGAGGTCCAGCCCACCTGGGCGCCGGACGGCCGCCGCATCGCGTTCTCCCGCAAGAACGGTCGCACCAACACCTGGGAAATCTGGATCGTCGACACGCAGAATCCGGGCCTCCGCTCGTTCGTGTGCGAAGGCTTCCTCCCGCGTTGGTCGCCGGAGGAGAAGAAGGACGTCCTGCTCTTCCAGCGAGCCCGTCAGCGCGGGTCGCGGCTCTACGGCGTGTGGACCATCGAGCTCGTCCAGGGCGAGGGTCTCAGCCCGACCGAGATCGTGAGTGCCAAGAACGCCGCGGTGCTCCAGCCCGGCTGGTCGCCGAGCGGCGACAAGATCGTCTTCACCACCGTCGTCAATCCGGGTGGCGACTCCGAGTGGCCGACCCAGTCGGACATCTGGATCATCAACGCCGACGGCACGCGCCGAATCGGCCTGACCAATGGCCGGTTCCGAAACATGCAGCCGACGTGGGGTGCCGATGGGCGCGTCTACTTCGTGTCGAACCGCGGCGGCATCGAGAACATCTGGTCGATGGCGGCCGATGGCGGCCAGAAGGCGGCAGATTCGGTCGAGTTCGCCGCAGAAACCCGGCGGAAGACCCGCGACTTCGCCGCCGGCGGCGGCGCGGCGCCCGTCAACAACGCGGCCGACCGCGCCCCGAGCGGCGCCTCCGCCGACGGAACGCCCGATCTGCTCCGCTCCGCGCCCGACTTCGACGGCGGCCACTGAACCGCCCCGTTCAACTGGCACGGCGTTTGCGACCGATATCCCCACCATGGGACGGATCACCTTCGCCTCGCTCACGGTCGTCGCGCGCGCAGCCCTCGCGCCTGCCTTGCTCGCCGTCGCCTGCCTGACGCCGCTCGTCGGCTGCCAGTCGGGCAAGGTGCAGCCGACCATTCTCAAGGCGCCGTACCTCAACGAGCGCGTGTGGGCGGTGGCACCGTTCGCCAACGAGTCGGGCGTGTCCGATGTCGACGGCGCGATGGTCGCCGATCGATTCGTCTCCGAGATCGAGCAGGTGGACGGCCTGCGCTGCCTGCCGCTCAACCGCACGCTCGCCGCGATGAAGTCGCTCGGGATGACCGGCATCCGCGATCTCCAGCAGGCGTCGACGCTCATGCGCACCCTGCAGGTGGACGGCATCGTGCTCGGTACGGTCACCGAATGGGATCCCTACAAGCCGCTGCGCTTCGGGGCCGCGGTGGAGGTGATCTCGGTGGCCGAGGGCGCCGACCGCAAGCCGATGGATCTCAAGGAGTTGACCATGCCCACCGCCGAGAGCACCTCGGCAGGGGGGCTCGGCAAGCTGAAGGCGGAGATTTCCCAGGGTTCCCGCCTCTTCGATGCGCGCAGCAACGAGACTTTGGGTGAACTCGAGCGCTATGCTCGGGGGCGTTTCGATCCGAACTCCGCCCTGGGCGCCCAGGCCTACGAGACTCGGATCGACCTCTTCACCCGGTTTGGGGCCTACGTCCTGACGCGCGACCTGCTCGAGCAGGAGGCGGCACGGCTCGGCGTGGCCTTGGAGCAGGGGCGGGCCGAGCGCCCGTCCGAAGGGGGCGCGCGGGACAACGGCGGCAATCGATAGCCAAGTCGAAGCCGCAACGAGACTTGCAGCGTCGCCGAATCGGCCGCCGCTGCGCCTGGTCCGAGAGCACATCCTCACCGTCCGCGGAAAAACAGTTCAACCAAACCCCTTATCAGGCCGATAGCCATATCGGAGAGTTGGGACCTGAGTTGTGCCCGGAAGGATGAGCCAGCCGAGTGCGTGCGTGGGCGGAAGACGCGTCAGAGAACCGAGCACACCGTGGCGTCAGCAGACGCCAGATCGAGGCAAACAGCCATGAACGAGAACCTCCCCATCGTCGAGCGCTTCCTGTCGTATCTGATCGACGAGCGCGCCTTCAGCCCCTACACCTCGCGGTGCTATGGACTGGACCTGCGCCAGTTCGTCGAGTTCCTCGAGACGGAACTCAAGACGCGCGTGGACATGAAGAACGAGCAGGCCGCCCTCGACGCCGCCGGCGCGAAGCGTCCGCTGCCCGCGTCGATCACGGCGACCATCCTCGCCTGCGACGTCGAGCGCATCCGCGGCTTCCTCGCCAAGCTCTCCGAGCAGAACTACTCGCCGGCCACCATGGCCCGCAAGATCGCGACCCTCCGCAGCTTCCACAAGTGGCTGGAGAAGCGCGCCTTCACGGCGTCGAACCCGATGACGCTCATCCGCACGCCGAAGCAGGCGCGCCGGCTCCCGAAGGCGATCACGGTCGACGAGGTCGAGCGCCTGCTCTCCGCGCCCGAGGACACCGATCTCCTGGGTGCGCGCGACCGCGCGATCCTCGAGACCCTCTACTCCACGGGCATCCGCGTGAGCGAGGTCGTCGCCATCAACCGCGGTGACCTGAACGAGTCGAACGAGTGCATCGTGATCCGGGGCAAGGGACGCCGCGAGCGCCTCGTGCCGCTGGGCGCGCACGCGCTCAAGAGCCTGCGCCACTACCTGGACATGCTCGATGCCGAGATGCGCGCCGCGGGTCTCGTCTCGAGCCCCGATGCGCCGCTCTTCGTGAACAAGCACGGATCGCGCCTCTCGAGCCGCTCGGTGCGCCGCAAGGTCGCCAAGTACCTCGTCAAGGTCGGTCTCGACCCGGACATCAGCCCCCACACCATCCGCCACAGCTTCGCGACCCACCTCCTCAACAACGGCGCCGACCTGCGCGCCGTGCAGGAGCTGCTGGGCCACCAGTCGCTGTCGTCGACCCAGGTGTACACGCACCTGGCGCAGGGCAAGATGCGCGCCGACTACGACAAGGCGCACCCGCGCGCCGAAGCGAGCTGAGCGCCGCGTCGGCGCACGGTTCGGCGGCTCCCACGCCGGCCCGATGCGGGACCCCGACGCAATTCCCATGTCGTTCCTATCACGGGCCCCGAGTTCCCTCGGGGTCCGTGTCATTTTCCGACCGCGTCACGTTCAGACCGCGCCACCTGCCGCGGCGCGCCGCGTGGGCGGTCGCTCAGCCGAGCTGGTTGACGCGGCGGGCGAGCGCCTCGAGCGGTTCGAGCCGTGCGAGCAGTTCCTCGCGGCTCGGGGCGACGAGGTTCATGTGCGCGACCTTGCGGCCCGGTCGCGGGCTCTTGCCGTAGAGCTGGATCGAGGCGCCGGGGAGCGCGAGCACGTCCTCGCGCGCGGGCACGCCGCCGATCAGGTTGACCATCGCCGCGTGCTCGGGCGCGCCCGCGTCGCCGAGCGGGAGCCCCGCGACCGCGCGCATGTGGTTCTCGAACTGGCTGGTGCGCGCGCCCTGGATCGTCCAGTGGCCGGAGTTGTGGACGCGCGGCGCGATCTCGTTGGCGACGAGCGTGCCGTCGGCCACGAACATCTCGAGCGCGAGCGTGCCGACGTGGCCGAGGCCCTCGAGCACGCTGCGCGCGTGTCGGGTCGCGGCGGCGGCGAGCGCGTCGCCCACGCGCGCGGGCGCGATCGAGCGGAAGAGGATGCCCTGCGTGTGCAGGTTCTCCACGACCGGGTAGACCGCGGTCGTTCCGTCGAGCGCGCGGGTGGCGACGATGGAGACCTCGCGGTCGAACGGCACGAACGCCTCGTAGATGCAGGGACGCCGGCCGAGGTCGCTCCACGCGGGCGCGAGTTCGGAGGCCGCCCGCACCACGCGCTGGCCCTTGCCGTCGTAGCCGAGGGTGCGCGTCTTGAGGACGCCGTGCGGCCCGACGGTCGCGAGCGCGAGGTCGAGGTCGGCGTCGCTCGCGATGGCGGCGAACGGCTGCACGGGCACGCCCGCATCGCGGAGGAACTCCTTCTCGCGGATCCGGTCGCACGTCAGCTCGAGCGAGCGGACGCCCGGCCGCACCGGGCGCAGGCCCGCGAGGAACGCGAGACTCGCCGTCGGCACGTTCTCGAACTCGAAGGTGATGACATCGACCGACTCGGCGAAGGCGGCGAGTGCCGCGCGGTCGTCCCAGGGAGCGCGGACGTGCCGTCCGGCCACGCGCGCGGGCGCGTCGGGCGACGGGTCGTAGAACACGCACTCGATCCCGAGCGGGATGGCCGCGAGTCCGAGCATCTGCCCGAGCTGTCCGGCGCCGAGGATGCCCACCGTGCGCGCGGCGCTCACTTCTTGCTCTCTCCCGTGTGGTGGACGGTCGTCGGGTGGCCGGTCCCGGAGCTGCTTCCCGGGATCGGGTTCGCCAGCACATCCGAGGTCTGCTTCGCGCGGAAGGCCGCGAGCCGCGACGCCACGCCCGCATCGAGGTGGGACAGGATGCTCGCCGCGAGCAGCGCCGCGTTCACCGCGCCGGCGCGACCGATGGCGAGCGTGCCCACCGGAATGCCCGCCGGCATCTGGACGATCGAGAGCAGGCTGTCGACGCCCTGCAGCGCCTTCGACTCGACGGGCACGCCGAGCACGGGGAGGTCGGTCTTCGACGCGCACATGCCGGGCAGGTGGGCCGCGCCGCCGGCGCCCGCGATGATGACCTTGAGGCCGCGTCCGCGCGCCGCGGCCGCGTACTCGAAGAGCAGGTCCGGGGTGCGGTGCGCCGACACCACGCGGCATTCGTGCGGGATGCCGAGGCCAGCGAGGGTGGTCGCGGCGTGCTGCATCGTTTCCCAGTCGGACTGGGAGCCCATGATGATCCCGACCGCGGGAGAGGAGTCGCTCGTCATGGCGCGATGGTACGGGCGGGCGCGGATCTGCGGGAAGCGGGTTTCACGGTCGCCGCGGGGGAGGTTGGTGCTACCATCGCCGTCCTTCGCGGCGCGCGCGCGCCGGGGAGCTCGTCGAGCAAAGGAACCACATGAGCGCGATCCGTCTGAACGGCCAGTACGTCCTCCTCCGTGATGTCGAGAAGAAGGACTTCCTGGCCTTCGTCCAGCTGTGCCTGCCCAAGATCACGGCCGAGGAGCCGGTGCCACACACGATGGCGAACGTGCTCGCGGGGCTGCTCGCCGAGGGCAAGCCGCAGACCGATCCCGTCGCGCAGGCCGGCTTCCAGTGCTGCGCCTCGCTCGGCATCAAGAACATGTGGACCGACGGCGCCACCGCGAACGTGACCGAGGAGGTCGCGACCGATGCGTCGCAGGGCCTCGAGACCGCGTTCGGGTTCGCGGCGATCCAGTCGGGTGTCGCCGCCGCCGCCGCGACGTGCAACGCCTTCCGCCGCAAGATCACGATCAACGACGTCGAGCACGCGGTCACGCGCCAGCCGAAGGAGATCCTCATGCAGGTGGCCCAGGCGGTCGCCAACATGAAGAACGTCAACGAGCCGATCTTCGTGACCGCGGGCCGCGCGCTCGGCGGGCGACTCAAGGAGGGCTTCGGCCCCGAGGATCCGCACACGATGGCGATCCTGTGCATGCTGACCGACTTCGGCGCGACCGGCGTCAAGATCGACCTCGAGAAGAACCTGCTCGGCTTCGCGCCGTTCAGCCACGCCAACGCGATGGCGAGCGCGATCCTGCAGGGTCTCGACGCCGAGAAGGTCGGCGAGGTCCGCAAGGCGATCGAGCGCACCAACGAGCAGTTCCGCAAGGTCATGCAGCAGCAGCAGGCTGCCGCGCAGGGCCAGGCGGGCGGCGCTCCCCAGGGTCAGCAGCAGCAGGTGACGGTGCCGCGCGTGATGGGCACGCGCCGCCGTCGTTGAGCACGCGCGGGCGCGCGCTCGCACTCGGAGGATGTTCACGATGATGTCGCGCATGCACGCTCGCCGCCTTTCCGTTTCCGTGTCGCGATCGCTGGCCTCGGCCGGTGCGGCGGCCGTGTGCTCGGCCGCGGCGGCGGGGACCAAGGTGTGGGACTCGCGCGACCTGTGGGCGACCTCGTCGATCGAATCGGAGAGCGACGCCGGCGAGCGGCTCTCGGCGGCGTTCGCGCAGTTCGCCGACTGGCCGGTCTACACCGAGGTGGCGGCGGTCGCGGGCATCGCGATCGGACTTTCGGCACTGCTGGCGTTCCATCCGCGCGCGGGCTACGGCGCGGGCGCGGTGTCGGCGCTCGAGGAGCGCAAGACGCTGGTGCTGCTCGGCCTCGTGGCGGCTGCGGCGGGCATGCTCGCCGCGAGCACGCCGGTGGTGGCGCTGATCCTGGTTGCGATGGCCGTGCTGCTGCGGGGCCGCGCCATCGGCGAGACGCCGGGACTCGACGTGTCTGGAACGCCGGTCGCCGGCATGCAGCTGCGCGCGGTCATGATCGCGGTGGTCGGGCTCTCGGTCGGGATCGGCCAGTTCCTGCCGGCGCTGCTCCTCACGGGCGCGGCGTGGGCGATCCTCTGGTGGCTGGGCGCCCACCGCTTCGCGCGCATCAAGGTGCGCATGGCGTTCAACGCCGACCGCGAGCGGGCGAAGACGCTCATCGTCGAGACCCTCGCGCGGCTGAACTGCCGGTCGGTGGGGGTCAAGGAGAGTGGCTCCGGCCGCGCGTACACCTTCACCGTGCGGGTGCCCGCGTCGGTGAACGACGAGCTGCTGACCAAGGGACTCTCGGCGGCGCTCGCTCCGGAGATCGGCGCGGTCGAGGTCGAGATGCGCGCGGAGTGACGCGGGCCGCGGTGTCGAAACGCGCCGCGGTGTCGAAACGCGCCGCGGTGTCGCAACACGCTGCGCGCAGTTCCCGGCTCAGCCCGCCTGCTCGGCCTTCCACTGCTCGATGACCTTCGCCTTGCGCTCGGCCTTGAGCGAGCGGAACTGGTTGGCGTCGGCGGCGGAGGCGAAGCCGATCACAACGCCCTCGTAGGTGACGGCCGCGGCCCGGGCGTCGAGCGCCTCGCCGGTGAGCGGGCAGGTCCGGTTGGTGATGCCCTTCTGGGGGAGCACCTGGTCGGCGCCGAGGCGCGCGCGCTGCTTGAGCTCGAGCGAGGCGAACTGGCGGGCGTTGTCGCGGCCCTTGCAGTAGACGGGGTAGCTCTCGAAGTAGGCAGCCTCGTCGAGTTCGGTGACGGGTTCGCCGCAGATCGGGCAGACCATCTCGGTCTGGAGGATCGGAAGCACGACGTCGATCGCGGGGGTGGTGCTCTTCACCGAGGGATTGCACGCCGTCAGGGAGAGCACGAGCACGGAGGCGGACACAAGCAGGGCGATGGTGGTGGCAAGTCGCATGGGTGGCTCCGTGAGGGCGTCGTCGGTCGGAATCGGGAGCCTCTGCGCTCGGCCGACGGGCTGCAAGGGGTGGGGACGGAGAGGCGGAGAGCCCTCACGATTTCTAAACGGATCCCAAACACAGGGGGTCGGCCACATTGGCGAACTACGGGGATTTGAGTTTGGATCGTGTGTGACTTGCGCAAAGAAAGTTTCGCCTGCTGACGCCGAAATGCCTGTGCGGCAGCCATTCGCGCGCAGTCCTGAACGCAGCCTTCATGTTAAGATCGCGTGAGCCGCGCGCGCTGCGGTTGCAGCGGCCTTCAGCCTGCCGCGCCGTCCTACCTTGCCCGCCGCCGCGCGGAGTTCGCGCGGCGTGCACCCCCGCCAAGTCCGCAGGAGCAATGAACATGACACCGACCGCAACCTTGTCGGCGCTCGTCGGAGCGACGACACTGACCCTCGCCGGCGCCGCCATGGCCGCCGACTCGGGCAACGACATGGCGCAGCAGATCGCCGAGCTGCGCGCTGCCAACGAGGCCCTCGCCGCGAAGGTGAGCCGCCTCGAGCAGTCCGCCGGCAACGAGAACTGGCTCACCGAGGAGCGCGCCTCCGAGATCCGCTCCATCGTGAGCGACGTGCTCGCCGACGCGGGTTCGCGCGACAGCCTCCAGTCGGCCGGCATGACCGGTGGCTGGAACAAGGACCAGGGTGGCTTCTTCCTCGCGTCCTCGAGCGGTGACTTCAAGCTGAACCTCAAGGGTCAGGTGCAGGTCCGCTGGGCCTACAACCAGCGCGACAACGAGGGTCTCGGCGCCACCGCCGCCAAGGAGAACACCTGGGGCTTCGAGAACCGCCGCACCAAGCTGACCTTCACCGGCTTCGTCGTCGACCCGAGCTGGACCTACGAGGTCAAGCCGTTCTTCAACCGCACCCCGGGCTCGGTCTCGGGCGGCGGCGCGACCTTCTCGAGCGGCAACATCGTCGGATCGGTCGAGGACGTGTGGGTGCAGAAGGACTACGGCAACGGCATGATGTGGCGCGCCGGCCAGCTCAAGGCGCCGTTCCTGCGCGAGGAGCAGGTGTCGAGCTCGTCGCAGCTCGCGGCGGAGCGCACCATGGTGAACGACGTCTTCTCGACGAAGTTCGCGCAGGGCCTCCAGGTCGAGTTCGGCGGCCGCGCGGGTGACCAGTGGCGCGCGCAGGTGTTCTACGGCGACGGCATGCGCGCCAACGCGACCAGCGTGCCGACCAGCGCCACCGCGAACGCGGGTAGCTACGCCGGCTCGTACACGACGTCGTTCAACGCGAACACGACGAACTACGCGTTCGCCGGCCGCCTCGAGTATCTCGGGCAGGGCCAGTGGAAGGCGATGCGCGACCTCAACAGCTACATCGGCGACGAGAAGGGCTGGATGGTCGGCTTCGGCGGCATGGCGCAGAGCCTGCGCCCGACCAACGAAGGCACCGTCACTGCGAGCACCGTCGACAGCATGTGGGGCGTGACCGCGGACTTCACCTACAACTTCGGCGGGGCGAGCCTGTTCGCCTACGGCGTGTACCGCAACGTCGGCCTGACCGGTGACGTCGCGACCCGCGGCGGCGGCGTGTCCGACTCGATGGACCAGTGGGGCGCCGTGATCCAGGGCGGCTACTTCCTCAGCACCGAGGTCGAGCTGTTCGCGCGCTACGAGATCGGCGACACCGACACCGACAAGTTCCGCACCGCGGAGACCGGCGTCGAGCTCGAGAGCGCCAGCGTCGTCACCGCCGGCGTGAACTACTTCTTCGGCGGCACGAAGGACGTCAAGTGGACGAGCGACTTCGGCTACGCCTTCGCGCCCGTCGGCGACTTCAACAGCTCGGGCACCGACTGGCTGAGCGACGGCTCGTCGACCACGGGCAACGGCTTCAGCAACGATGGTCAGTGGGTGTTCCGCACCCAGCTGCAGCTGAGCTTCTGAGCTCGGGACTCCTGCAGCGAGCACTCGCCCGCGGGGACAGCCCTGCGGGAACGCGCGCGGGGACCGCTCCCGCCCGCGACTCTTGCGTCATCCGCGCGCCGCCCGGTTCTCCGCCGGGCGGCGTGTTTTTTCCGATAGTCTGCGCGCGTGCACGGAAGCGCGGGCCATCATCACGGTCGCCACGACGGCGAGCATCCTGGGCATCCCGAGGCCGCGGGCGTGCGCGGTCCGCTGGCGTCGCTCGGGGCCTACGGGGAGCTCGTGTGGCCTGCGATCGCGGGTGCGGCGCTGCTCTCGGGCTACCTGGTGGCGAAGGGCGGGCAGCAGCAGATCGGTTACGCGCTGTACGCGGTCGCCTATGCGGTCGGCGGCTGGGAGGCGACGCGCGACGGCCTGAAGCAGCTGGTGCGCGGGCGGCTCGACATCGACTTCCTCATGGTGGTGGCGGCGATCGGCGCGGCGCTGGTCGGCGAGTTCGTCGAGGGTGCGCTGCTGCTGTTCCTGTTCTCGCTGGGGCACGGGCTCGAGCACCTGGCGATGAGCCGAGCGCGGAGCGCGGTCGAGGCGCTCGCTCGGATCGCGCCCAAGCAGGCGCGGCTGCGGGGTGCCGACGGCAGTGAGCGCGAGGTGCCGGTCGAGCAGGTGGCGGTGGGCGACCTGGTCGCGGTGCGCCCGGGCGAGCGGATCGCGGCCGACGGCGAGGTGTGCGAGGGTCGGTCGGGCGTCGACCAGAGCCCGATCACGGGCGAGAGCATGCCGGTGGACAAGGCGCCCGGCGACGGCGTGTTCGCGGGCACGCTCAACGGCGACGGCGCGCTGCTGGTGCGGGTGACGCAGCTCGCGAGCGAGTCGCTGGTCGCGCAGATGGTGCGGCTGGTGGCCGAGGCGCAGGCGTCGAAGTCGACGGCCGAGCGCGCGGCGGAGCGCTTCACGCGGATCTACGTGCCGTGCGTGCTCGCCGCCACGGCGCTCGCGATCGTGGTGCCGCCGATCGCGGGGTGGCTCGGCTGGAACGAGGCGTTCCTGCGGGCGATGAGCATGCTGATCGGCGCGTCGCCGTGCGCGCTGGCGATCTCGACGCCGGCCGCGGTGCTCGCGGGACTCGCGCGCGCCGCGCGCGGCGGCGTGCTGGTGAAGGGCGGCGCGCACCTCGAGAACCTCGGGCTCCTTCGATCGATCGCGGTCGACAAGACCGGGACGATCACGCGGGGACGGCCCGAGGTGTCGGCGGTCTCGCCGATGCCGGGCGTGGGCGAGGAGGAGCTCCTTCGGGTGGCGGCCAGCGTCGAGAGCGCGTCGGACCATCCGATCGCGCGCGCGGTGGTCGCGGCGGCGAAGGCGCGCGGGATCGCGGTGCCGCCGCCGGTCGACGCGGCCGCTGTGAAGGGCAGGGGCGTCGAGGCGACGGTCGACGGCGTGCGCGCGGGCGTCGGTCGCGCGACGCTGTTCGCGGGGCACGCGGTGCTCGCGGCCGATCCGCGCGTCGAGGAGCTCGCGGCGGCGATCCAGGCGCGCGCGATGACGGCGATGTCGGTGGTGCACGGCGGACGCGCGCTCGGCGCGATCGGCGTGAGCGACCGCGCGCGGCCCGAGTCGCGGCAGGCGGTGGCGGCGCTCGCGTCGCTCGGCTGCGAGGTGGTGATGCTCACGGGCGACAACGCGGCGACGGCGCGTGCGATCGCGCAGGAGGTCGGCATCGCGCGCGTCGAGGCGGGCCTGATGCCGGAGCAGAAGATCGGGTTCGTGCGCGAGCTGGTCGCGCGCGACGGCACCGCGGGCATGGTGGGCGACGGCGTGAACGACGCGCCGGCGCTCGCGGCCGCGACCGTCGGCATCGCGATGGGTCATGGCGGCACCGATGTCGCGCTCGAGGCCGCCGACGTGGCGCTCATGTCGGACGACCTCACGCGGCTCGCGTTCGCGGTCGACCTCGGGCGCGCGACGCGCACCATGATCCGGCAGAACGTGATCTTCTCGATGTCAGTGGTGGTGGGGCTGATCCCGCTCACGCTCTTCGGCCTGGTGCCGCTGTCGGTCGCGGTGATCTGCCACGAGGGCAGCACGGTGCTGGTGGCGCTGCACGGGCTGCGGCTGCTGTCGCGGCGCGATGGGTACGAGCGGGCCAAAGCGGCGTCGTGAGCGCCACGCCGGCGTCGGAGCACCACGGCGGCGTCGTGAGCGCCACGCCGGCGCCGTGAGCGCCAAGCCGCGTCATGAGCAATCGCCGTCACTCGAAGGTGGCGTCGAGCCAGCGCGCGAGGTTCAGCATCGGCCACGCGAGGCGCCAGTGCTGCATCGCCTGGGTGCGCACGATGTCGCGCGCGGCGGGTGAGAAGACCTCGCGCGCGATTGGTCCGTCGATCCAGTGCGTCTGCGCGGCGATCCACGACTCGAAGGGCAGCGGGAAGCTCGCCTTCGGCCGCGCCACGATCTCGGGCGGCAGCACGTCGGCGAACGCCTTGCGGAGCACGCGCTTGGTCACCATGGTGCCGGTCGCGGTCGCGATGCCGCCCTCGCCCTCGCTGAAGAGGTGGGCGCCGCCGGCGCGCATCGCGGCGTCGAGCACGCGGACGTCGGCGAAGGGCACGCGGCCCTCGACCGACCCGCGCATCAGCGAGACGTTGAGGCGCTCGAGCAGGTTGACGAGGTTCACCCGCCGCTGCACCGAGAGGTGCGCGTCGAGCGAGCCGAGGTCGCCCGCGTCGCGGCAGGCGTCGAGCAGCAGGTGGCCGAGCGGATCGCCGTGGTCGCCGCGGTGGTCGTCGCCGAAGCGTGCGAGCGTGTCGCGGTTGAGGAGCTCGGGGACGAGCGCGCGCGGCGCCCAGCCGAAGGCGGTGCGGTAGAAGTCGGCCGCGGATTGCGGCGTATGCGAGGCGTCGGACTCGATCCAGGCGAGCGTCGCCTCGAGCGGCGCGCCGTAGCCGCCGAAGATCTCGTCGGCGCCCTCGCCGGTGAGCGCGGCCTTCGCGTGCGGGGCGATCGCGTGGCCGAGGAGCGCGATGGCGACCTCGTTCGGCGTGGCGAGCGGATGCGCGCCCTCGGTGATCAGGCGCTCCCACGCGACCACGAACTGCTCGCCCGAGATGACGACCTCGTGGTGGTCGGAGCCGAGCATCTGGGCGACGCGACGCGCCATGAAGAGGTCGGAGCCGGGGCGGGCGGAGTCGTCCTCGGAGCCGGCGGCGAAGGTCATCATGCGCGGATTGGCCGCGCGGGCGACGGAGGCGATGATGGTGCTGTCGATGCCGCCCGAGAGCAGCGTGCAGACCGGCGCGTCGGCGGCGAGGTGCGCCTCGACCGAGTCGGTGACCGCCTCGCGGACGATCCACGCCGCGTCGTTGAGGTTGCGCGCGACGGGGGCGGTGCACGGGAGCTCGCGCCCGCTGTGGATGCAGCGGACACGCTCGCCCGCGAGCGCGTAGCGGCGGGTCTCGCCGGGCTCGAGCGCGTGGAGTCCGCGGTAGAGCGTGCGGGCGCCGAAGGTGCGGCGCGGCATCTCGAGGAACGAGGCGACGCTGGCGAAGTCGGGCTCGAGGCGGAACGACGGATGTCCGGTGATCGGCCTGGGCTCGCTCGCGAACACCAGCTCGCAGCCGCCGGGCACGGCGACCTCGGCGTAGTGGAGCGGCACGATGCCGAACGGATCGCGCGCGAGCACGAGCTCGTCGCTGTCGACGAACCACGCGGCGATCGCGTACATGCCGCGCAGCTCGCGCAGTCCGTCGACGCCGCGCATCGAGAGCAGGGTGGCGAGCGTCTCGGTGTCGGAGCGCGTGTGGAACACGGCGCCCCGTGCGGCGAGGCCGCGGCGGATGTCGAGGTGGTTGTAGATCTCGCCGTTCCAGGCCACGATCACGCGCGGTCCCGGACCGGTGCTTCGGAACGGCTGCGCGCCGCCCTCGGGGTCGAGCAGCGCGAGGCGGCGGTGCACGAGCGCGACATGGCCGGCGTGCATGCTGCCCGCGCCGTCGGGACCGCGATGGGCGAGCCGCTCGCACGTGGCGACGCATGCCTGCTCATCGAGCGAGAGCCTGCGCCCTCGCGCTGTTGCGATCCCGAACACTCCGCACATGCTGGCCTTCTCCGTAAGCGGGACTTCGCCGTGCGATCGAGGCGACCGAGGCACCCTCGGCGCATGCGCGGAGCGGATCGCTCCGGGCGGGTGCGCGAGGGCGTTGGGCTATCGGCGTTCAGCATCGGCCTGTGCAGGCAGGGTGGCGTGATTCGCCGCAAACATCGGCCGTTCGGTGGGCAAGGGGTTGCGGGGGTGGCGAGGCGCGGTCAGGATGCGCGCATGGCCTCGATAATCTTGTCCTCCGCGCGTGCGATTCCCGCGCTTCTCGTCTCGCTGGTGGCGTCGCCCGTCGCCCTGGCCGACCTCTCGCTGGACACCCTGTTTCAGGACCACGCCGTGCTGCAGCGCGACCGGGCGATTCCCGTGCGCGGCACCGCCGCGGCCGGTGCGAAGGTCGCGGTCACGTTCGGATCCGCGAGCGCAGAGGGCGTCGCCGGCAAGGACGGCCGCTTCAGCGTGGAGTTGCCGCCGATGCCGGCGTCGCTCGCGCCGCGCGAGCTGGTCGTGCGCAGCGGCGCCGACGAGGTGCGCGCGAAGGACATCCTCGTGGGCGAGGTGTGGTTCTGCTCGGGGCAGTCGAACATGGAGTGGACCGTCGACGGCGCCGACGAGGCGGACCGCGCCAGGTCGGTCGCGGCGAAGATGCCGATCCGGTCGTTCAAGGCACCGCACGTGACGGCGAACGAGCCGCGCGCGCGCGTCGACGGCGCGTGGCGCCTCGCGACCCCCGCAACGGTCGGCGGATTCACCGCCGTCGGCTGGTGGTTCGGCGTCGATCTCGCCCGGTCGTTCGACCTCGAGGTGCCGGTCGGACTCGTCGACATCTCGTGGGGCGGCACGCGCATCGAGCCGTGGATCCCGCTCGACGAGATGGCGAAGTCGGATTTCAAGCAGACCGCCGACGAGCTGGCTGCGGCCATCGCCGCGTCGCGCGCGGTGAAGCCCGAGGATCGCGCGCGTGCGCAGGCCGCCGAGGACGCGCGCCACGCGAAGGAACTCGAGTCGTACTGGACGCGCGCGCTCGCCGAGGAGATCGGCCAGCGCGAGGGCTGGTCGCAGCCGGCCGAGAGCTCGGAATTCCCGCAGGGCTGGGGCAAGGCGACGCTGCCGGCCTACTTCCCGGCGCTCGACCGCGCGCTGGAGCGCTTCGACGGGTTCGTGTGGTACACGCGCGAGTTCGAGGTGGCCGAGGCGATGGCGGGCAAGCCGCTCGAGCTCACGCTGCCCGCGATCGACGACTGCGACCACGTGTGGATCGACGGCATGCCCGTCGGTTCGACGGTGAACGACTGGAACTCGCCGCGGCGCTACACGGTCGCCGGCGGCCTCGGCGCGGGCGCGCACCGCATCGCGATCTGCGTGCTCGACATGGCGGGTCAGGGCGGGTTCGCCAACGGCGCGATGTCGATCGGCGTCGCCGGCGGCGGGCCGCGCGCGGACCTCGCGGGCGAATGGCTCTGGCGCAAGGGCGGGGGCACGCCCAGGGTTGCGGCGCCGGTGCGTCGCGACGTCACGCGGCAGCCGGGCACCGAGCCGCACGAGCCGGCTGCGATCTACAACGCGATGATGGCGCCGTGCATCGCCTTCCCGGTGCGCGGATCGATCTGGTACCAGGGCGAGTCGAACGCGGGCGAGCCCGACAAGTACCGCAGGCTCCTGCCGCTGCTCATGGACAGCTGGCGCGCGAAGTCGGGCAACCCCGACATGGCGTGGGGCATCGTGCAGCTCGCGGCGTTCATGCCGTTCGTCGAGAACGAGCCGGCGCAGGGCGCGTGGGCGCTGCTGCGCGAGGCGCAGTTCCGCGGCGCGGCCGCCGGGCGCGGAGGCATGATCAGCGCGACCGATCTCGGCGACGCTGCGGACATCCATCCCCGCCGCAAGCGCGAGGTGGGCGAGCGGCTCGCGGCGTGGGCGCGCAACACCGTCTACGGCGAGAAGAGCGCGGTCTGGAAGGGTCCCGAGCTCGCGAAGTGCGCGCGCCGGGGCGCGTCGGTGGTGTGCGAGTTCGACCACGCGGCCGGCCTCGCGGCGCGCGGCGGTGCGGCGCTCGGCGGCTTCGCGCTCGCGGGCGCCGATGGCCGCTTCGTGTGGGCCAAGGCGCGCATCGACGGCGCGAAGGTCGTCGTCGAGGCCGACGGCGTGACCGATCCGGTCGAGGTCGTCTACGCCTGGCAGAACAACCCCATGCACGCCAACCTCGTGAACGGCGCGGGCCTGCCCGCGGTGCCGTTCCGCAGCAAGGTCGCGAAGTGAGCCGATGATCGCGCCGGCGCTGATCGTGCTTGCCGTGCATGCCGCCGTCCCGGCGGAGGTGGCGATTCCGCCGGAGATCGCGCCGTTGCTCGCGGCGCACTGCGTGGATTGCCACGAGGGCGCGCGCGCGAAGGGCGGGCTCGAGCTCGCGTCGGTGCTCGAATCAGGGCGATGCGACGAGTCGCTGCTGCGCGCGCTGCGGAAGCGGCTCGCGCGGCGCGACATGCCTCCCGCCGACGAGCCCGAGCGGCCGAGCGACGACGAGTACCGCGCCGCGGTGGCGGCGATCGACGCGCAGGTGCCGCCGCTGGCGCGCGAGGTTCCCGCGGTGCGGCGGCTCAATCGGTTCCAGTACGCGGGCGCGGTGCGCGATGTGCTCGAGGTGTCGGCCGACGAGGCCGCCGCGCTGCTGCCGCGCGACGAGATCGGCGAGGGCTTCGACACGACCGCGTCGACGCTCGCGCTGCCGCCGCTGCTCATCGAGAAGTACTTCGACGCCGCGGAGCGGATCGCCGAGCGGTGCGTGCCGCCCGAGTCGTGGTCGCAGCGGCGCGTGATCCCGCCGGAGCGGCTCGAGCGCAAGGGGCAGGGCGGTACCTATGACGGCATCGCCTGGCTCGCGACCGTCGGCACGTTGAGCGCGCGCTTCGAGGCGACCCACGCGGGGCGCTACCGCATCTCGCTCGAGGTCGCGGGGCAGTTCGCAGGAGACCAGAACCCGCATCTCGAGGCGATGGCCGGCGGTCGGCCGCTCGCGAGCATCTCGGTCGCTGCGCCCGCGGGTGCGCCGCAGCTGGTGATGGGCGAGGTCGAGCTGGCCCGCGGCACGCACGCCGTGGTCGCGCGCTTCACCAACGATTTCTGGGATCCCGATGCGGCCGATCCCAAGCGGCGCGACCGCAACCTCGGCATCGGGCGCGTGACCATCGAGGGTCCGCTCGGCCCCACCGAGGACACGCCGTTCGAGCGGCGCGCGCGCGACCTCGCCGGCGAGGGCGCCGACATCATGCGCCTGCGCCGCGTGGCGGCCGCGGTGGGCGAGGAGCTGTTCCGCCGTCCGCTCGCGAAGAGCGAGTCCGACGCGCTGGCCGCGACGGCGCGCGAGGCGGTCGGTGCGAAGTCGCCGTTCGATGCGCAGCTGCGCGCGCTGGTGACGGCGCTGCTCGTCGATCCGCGCTTCCTGCTGCGGGTCGAGGCGTCGCCCGACGACGCGGGCCCGGGACGGCGTGCGCTCGCCGGCGTCGAGCTCGCGTCGCGGCTCGCGTTCTTCCTCTGGTCGAGCGTGCCCGATGCGGAGCTTCGTCGTGCGGCGCAGGCGGGCGAACTCGCGGGCGACGCGGCGCTGCGCGCGCAGGTGCGCCGCATGCTCGCCGACGCGCGGGCGGCGAGCCTCGCGCAGCG
>Ga0079301_1000578_pt1 | contig 17726 bp, 11 predicted proteins | sample Wag4_2014_7_11_3_FD_74797 | JGI IMG/M metagenome (GOLD analysis project Ga0079301, IMG submission 74797) | Fresh water mixed with fracking chemicals microbial communities from Ohio, USA - Utica-2 Time Series FC 2014_7_11 | ecosystem: Engineered > Industrial production > Chemical products > Input... | reverse complement strand
CGCTTCTGCCGGCAGAAGCGCGTGTGGCGGCTCCTATTGGTTGGCACACCTCGGTGTTCCTGCAACAACCGGTGTGGAGCCTCTTTTTCGCCGTACGGCGTGCAGGCAATGACTTCAGCGCAGCGGAGGGTGTCTTCGATCGCCAGCGCATCGACCATGTGCTGCTTTCGCCTCGGATCCCTGCGGACAAACCGTGGGCTGAGTGGCTGACGCAACGCTACGGCGCCCCTCGTGTGCAGGGTGAGGCCTATGTCTGGCAGGTACGCCCCAAGTCGTCCCCCATGAATGGTCGATAAGATCAAGTTCATGTCGCAACCTACGATCAGCGTCGTGGTGCCCGTCTACAACAGCGAAGGTTCGCTGCGGGCACTTGTCGAACGCTTGGAGCCTGCGTTGCGTGCGCTGACGCAAGACTTTGAGCTGATCCTCGTCAACGATGGCTCGCGCGATGGCAGCTGGCGCGTGGTCGAACAGCTGTGCGCCCAACATGCGTGGGTGCGTGGCTTCGACATGATGCGCAACTATGGCCAACACAACGCGCTGTTGTGCGGCCTGCGCGCTGCCAAGCATGAGCTGGTCATCACCATGGACGATGACTTGCAGCACCCGCCGGAAGAGCTGCACAAGTTGCTAGCGCGCTTGGATGACCACACGGATGTGGTCTACGGAACACCCAAGCACGAACAACACGGACTCTTGCGCGACTTGGCTTCGCAGATCACCAAGCTAGCTCTGCAAAAGTCGATGGGCGCCGAGACGGCGCGCAAAGTCAGCGCGCTGCGCGTGTTCCGCACGCGCTTGCGCGAGGCCTTCGACCAGTACCGCAATCCATATGTATCGCTGGATGTGTTGTTGACATGGGCGACGACGCGCTTTGCTGCGGTTGAGGTGCGCCATGACCCGCGTACCATCGGGGCCTCCAACTACACCGTAAGCAAGCTGCTGACACATGCCATGAACATGGTGACCGGCTTCAGTACAGCACCGCTGCGCCTTGCAAGCTGGACCGGTTTTGCCTTCACGCTGCTGGGGCTGGGGATCTTGGTGTATGTCGTGTTGACCAAGGTCTTGTTGGGCAGCCCGGTGGAAGGCTTCACCTTCCTTGCGTCGATGATCGCCATCTTCTCGGGCGCGCAACTGTTCGCGCTCGGCATCTTTGGCGAGTACTTGGCGCGTGTGCACTTCCGCAGCATGGACCGCCCCACGTACGCAGTGCGCTGCGAACGATGAACGGGGTACGCGTACTCGACTGGGATAGTGCGTTCTTCGGACTGCGCATTGCGACGTTGGCCGCCGAGGTGCGCAGCGAAACCGACCTGCAGGCTGCATTACAGTCCTGCCGGGCCGAACGCGTGGATTGCCTCTATGTGCTGAGTGAAAGCCACGAGCTGAACAAGCGTGCGTGGCTAACACGCCATGGAGCACTCGAGGTGGATGTGCGCACCACCTTGAGCACTTCGGCGCCTGTGTCGCCAGCGGTCGACAGCCAAGAGCTGTCGCAGGTGCGCGCCGCAGCCCCCGAAGACCTGCCGGCACTCGCAACGATCGCGCGCACAGCCCACAGCGATTCGCGCTTCTGGAATGACCCGCACTTTGCGCGCGCGCACTGTGCCGAGTTGTATGCCACGTGGATCCGCAAAGCGGTGCAGGGCCAGGCAGACGCCGTGTTCGTAGCCACATTAGGCGCGCAGGCCGTCGGGTACATCTCTTGTCATGCGCGTGGTTCGGGTGCCGACGCCCACGCTGAGATCGGTTTGGTGGCCATCGCGGAGGCCGCCCGCGGCCAAGGGCGGGGTGGCGCACTGGTGCGTGCTGCGTTGCGGTGGGCGCAGGCGCGAGGCCTCACCCGCACCTCCGTCGTCACGCAAGGCCGCAATGCAGCGGCGCTGCGCCTGTATGCCGCCCACAGCTTTGTCGTCCAACGCCAGCAAGTGTGGCAACATCTTTGGCTGAGCCACGAGCCGCAGCAAAGCTAGCCATGGGCAAGTACAAGATCCCCTTCAACAAACCCTCGTTTGCTGGCGAAGAGAATCGCTACATCGCTGACGCCATCGCGCGCGGCCACATCTCGGGTGATGGGCACTACACCAAGCAATGCCACGCACTCCTAGAGAGCGAACTGGGTGTCAAGCGGGCTTTACTAACCACGAATTGCACGCATGCGCTGGAAATGAGCGCCCTCTTGACGCGCTGTGGCCCCGGCGACGAGGTCATCGTGCCGAGTTTTGCGTTCGTCACGACGGTGCTGGCCTTTGTGATGCGCGGTGCCACGCCCGTGTTCGTCGATGTGTTGCCCGAGACGCTGGGGCTGGATCCGCGCCATGTTGAAGCCAAGATCACACCGCGCACGAAGGCCATCGTGGCCCTGCACTACGCGGGTGTCGCTTGCGAAATGGACGAGCTGCTCGCGCTAGGCCAGCGACACGGCGTGCCGATCGTGGAAGACAACGCGCATGGCTTGTACGGCAAGTACCGCGGCCGTTGGTTGGGCACGATGGGCGCGTTGGCCACGCAGAGCTTTCACGAGACGAAGAACTTCACCTGCGGCGAAGGCGGAGCGTTGCTGGTCAACGATGAAGCCCTGGTCGAACGGGCTGAAATCGTGCGCGAGAAAGGCACCAATCGGTCGCGCTTCTTGCGCGGGTTGGTGCACAAGTACACATGGGTCGACCTTGGCTCCAGCTGGCTCCCGTCCGACATGGTGGCGGCGTTCCTGTGGGCCCAGCTCGAGGCCCGTGAGCGCATCCAATCCAAGCGTCGTGAATTGTGGCAACGCTACGACCGCGAGTTGGCTGCGTGGGCGCCGCAACTTGGGATCACGCAACCGCGTGTGCCGGCTGATCGTGAGCAGAGCTGGCACATGTACTACTTGCTGCTGCGCGACACAGCTCAGCGCGAGCGCTTGATCGATCATTTGGAGCAGCGCGGCATCTTGGCTGTGTTCCACTACCTGCCGTTGCACATCTCGGAGATGGGGCGCATTTTCGGCGGCCGCGATGGGGAATGCCCCGTGACCGAAAGTGTGTCGAGCCGCTTGCTGCGCTTGCCGTTCTTCAACTCTTTGTCCGAGTCGGAGCAAGGCGAAGTGATCGGCGCGCTGCACGAGTTTGACGGATGAAGGCAGCGGCGATGAGCAGTCGAGCCGGCACAGCGTGGGCGTGGTTGCTGGCTGTGACCATGTTGATCGTGGCGCTGACTACACAAGCGCGGCTGGGCTTCAACCTGCAGGATGAGGCCTTCTTGTGGTACGGCGAACTGCGTGTCTTGGCTGGGGAAGTCCCGCTGCGCGATTTCCGCTCGTACGATCCGGGGCGCTATTGGTGGGCCGCGGCTTGGTCGTGGGTGTGGGGCGATGGACTGATCGGGCTGCGTACTGCCACTTGGATGTTCGCCAGCATCGGCATGGCCGCCGGATTGTGCGTGTTGCGCCGCGTGGTTCGCTCTCCATGGGAGCTCGCGCTGGGTGCGGTGCTGTTGGCGTTGTGGATGTACCCACCGTGGAAGTTGTACGAACCTGCACTCGCACTCTGCGGCACACTCGTCGCGGTACGCATGCTGGAAGCGCCTAGCGCGCGGCGCGCGGCTGAACTTGGTGTTTGGGTCGGCCTGACAGCCATCTTTGCACGCAACTTCGGTGCGTATGGTGGTCTAGCGGCACTGGTGGTGTTGGTGGCGTGCGCTTGGCGCGCGGGCTCACTACGAGGCAGCATGCAGCAAGCGGCTGCACTCGTAGCTGGGGTGCTTGTGGGGTATACCCCGGTGCTGGGCGCGGTGCTCTGTGTAGATGGCTTTGCCACGGCCTTCTATGACTCGATCCTGTTCTACCTGCGGCAAGATGCGCTCAACGCGGCACTGCCCGTGCCTTGGCCGTGGACAGTTGCGTTCCATGAGCTGAATGCCACACAAGCAGCAAGCGCAGCAGCCACAGGAGCGGGCTTTGTACTGTTGTGGAGTGTGCCTATGGTGGTGCTGGTGTGCTGTGCACGCATGCGCAGCGTCTACACGACTGTGGCGATCGGGTGCGCTGTGGTAGCCGTGTTCGTTTCGCACCACGCCGCAGTGCGCAGCGACATCTTTCATCTGGCCCAAATCTTTGGGCCCATCGTGCTCTGCATGACCGCCGCGGTCATGGCTCTGCAACGCGTTTGGCTGTCAGTCTGCATGTGGCTGGTGATCACCGGCCTGACAGTCTTTGCTGTAGGCGGACGGCAACCAGCATGGCGTCATGGCGATGGCGAGTCGCTCACCTCGATCACGGTGCGTAACGAAACGCTGCTCTTGCCGGAGGCGGAAGCGCGCTCGTTGCTGACACTCCAGACCCTCCTTGAGCGTCATATCCCAAACAACGCGGCAGTGTGGATTGGCCCGCGTTTTCTAGGGTTGTATTGCGTGCTCGACCGACGAGCGCCCACATGGGAAATCTATCCCGCCTTCCGAGGCAGCCCAGCGGATCAAGAGCGGATGCTGGCTGAGTTGGCGCATGTGGATTGGATCCTGCACGACGCGCGTCCCATTGGTCGTGATGAGAGCATGGTGCTGGAACGCTCTCATCCTCTCGTGTGGCAAGAGCTGCAGCGCAACTTTGAGCCCGTAGGCGTTCAAGGTCTGCCAGCGACGCTGCTGTTCTTGCGACGCAAGCACTGATGCAGCGCCAAAGCCAGCGCAGCACTCCCGGCAAGCAACGGCGCAAGCCAACCGAAACGCGCGTAGGGCTCAAAGCGCAGTTCGATGCCGGTAGAGCCTGCGGGCACGCGGAAGCTCAAGTACATGTTGTCGTACCGCGTGGGTGCTACATCGAGCACTCCACTCGCGGTGCTCACACGCGCACGCCAGTGCGGGTGGTACTGACGCGCTGCGAAGAACGCGGCCTCGTTGGCTAGAGGCGACCAGGACCACGCGTCTTGTTCGAGACTTGCGTTGACAGTGCGGGGCGCGTTGGAAGTGCCCTCCTCGATGAGTCCTGCACGCCAAATGGGCAGCTTGGCGCGCCACAAAGAGAACTCACCCAACGGACGCACCAAGCTGTAGTGTTCCGCGGGCAAAGGCTGGTTTGACAAGATCAGTGCCACGCCTGCGCGTGCCAAGGCTTGCGGTTCCAAGAGCTCGGGCTTGTCGAAATGCCGGAACCACCGACCAGCCGTCTGGGCGCCTGCTGCGGACAAACGCGCGCACCATGCTTGGTACTCACGCGACGACAACGAGTCGTAGCTGTGCACGCTGTGCAAGCCGAGGGCTGTCTCTTGGTTGGCGGGCAGCAAGCGCACATCACGGTGACTGACTAGCGCGTAGCGTTCCTCTGGCTGTAGCTCGGCGCGCAGCGTCTCGACCAAGGGCGAAGTCTGCGCCAAAGCCTGCAACGACTGTGTCAAGAGTAGTGGACGGGCAGTGAGCACGGTCAAGAGGACCGTCAAACCAGCCAGCCCCATTACCACGGGCCGCGGCCACGAACGCAGGCTCATGGAATGCACAGCCCACGCAGCCGCCACAGCCAACGGGATCACCGTCACTGCTGCAGGCGTGAAGCGTGAGAGCGTGAACGCATCCAGCGACAGCAAGGGACGGTACAACGCCGGGAACCATGTGAGCAGTAACAAGAGCAGCACGAACCACGCCCAGCGCCGCCCTTGAGGAAGCGCAAAGCTCCACAGCCACAAGGCCATGCCGCACAAGCCAAAGGCCACACCTTGAAAGCGTGGGCCTTCGGCCAAGCGCGGATCCAACAGTTGCAGTAGCTGCTGCCCCAGATCCTTGAGCGAGCCCAAAGGCTGCAAAGCATCGAGAAAGAAGCTCGTTTCCAACTGTGCACGATCCGCACGCGCGGCCGCTGTAGCCGTATCCAGCAACACCGGTGCTGCAAGCAGCACACCCACAGCTGCACAACCAAACCACGCGCAGACCAAACGCCAAGGAACGGGCCTACGCAAGACCTGCGGTGCGATCGCGACCCACACCACCACGAGATGCCAGACCACTTGCTGTGGGTAGCCAGAGAGCAACAAGAGCCACACGCACACGCTCAGGCACCACCAAGCCCAGGCGCTTGGCTGCGTGACGGTGCGTTGCAGCAACCACAACACTCCCAAGGTCCAACAGATCGTGGACGCGAACAACTGCAATGGTGCCCAGTACGCTAGGAACGGGCTGAAGACCAACAACGCGGCCCCGACCCCGCAGGCTTCCGGGCCAAGCCCTAGCTCGCGGAACCACAGCCAACCGAACAGCGCGATCAGCAGCAGAGTGACGCACACCAACAAGGTGTGTGCCACTGGTGGGCTCGGTGAGACGGCCAAGCACAACGCCATGGGCGGGTACAGCGGCGACACACCGGCGATATGCGAGGCGGGTCGCCCCAACTGCACATGCGGATTCCACAGCGCCAACTCGCCGCGGCTCCAAGCCTGCTCGTGCAGCGCCATCTCGGGCAGGTAGTAGTTGCTGTAGTCCGAATGCCGGCGGCTGCTGGGCTGCGTCGTGTCCTCAACTAGCCCGAGCTCCAAGCGATTTGTATGCGGCGCGATCACATCGCCGCGAGCAGCGAAGCTAGCGATCCACGCGCCCACGCAGGCGATGAGCAGGAGCAACGAGAGGCGTGCTGTCACGGCAGCAGGCTACTATAGGGTTGTGCTTCTACGCCTCCTCTTCTTCGCGAGCGCGGCTCTGGCCAGCGCGGCTTGCAACCGCGGCCCTGACACGCGTCCTGATCTCGTGGTGATCGTGATGGACACGGCGCGTCCAGACTACTTGTCGGTGTACGGGCACCCACGGCCGACGTCGCCGTTCCTTGTCGAGTTCGCGCAGCAAGGCACGGTCTATGAACGCGCCTACTCGACCTCGTGTTGGACCTTGCCTGCGCATGCGTCGCTGTTCACCGGCGCTGCACCGCAAGTGCATGGCGCCAACCAAACGACTCCGGTGCTGGGACCGCAGCTGCCTGTGCTGGCGGAGCAGCTGCAAGCGGCTGGCTACCGCACCGCAGGCTTCAGCGCCAATGCGTGGGTCTCGAAGAGTTCAGGTCTCGCGCGCGGCTTCGAGTCGTTCGCCAACCTTTGGCGCCGCGCCGAAAGCGCAGAGGCTCCGGCTGGCGAACACCACACCGTCAGCGGTGTGAAGGAGTGGCTGGCTCAAGCAGACCAACGACCTAGCTTCCTGTTTGTGAACCTCATCGAGCCGCATGCGCCGTATCGCCCCAGCTGGGAGCACGCAGCACCGTTCTTCGCGCTGCAAACAGCGTGGGATGCGGCCACGCAAGCGCTCTTTCCCAAGGGGCGTTCGCCCAACTGGCTGACTGTACGTCACTACTGGGGCAGCAATCCGCTGCAAGAGTTGGAATGGCAATGGATGCGCGCCCTGTACGAGGGCGAGCTACGCGAGACAGATGCGATCGTGCGCGACCTGGTGGCGGCCGTGGATGCCGCCCCCAGCGGAAGGCCGCGCCTTGTGTATGTGCTGTCCGATCACGGTGAGAACTTGGGTGATCACGGCCACATCAGCCATGTCTTCAACCTGTATGACTCCAATGTGCGCATTGTGCTGTTGGGGCGAGGCCCGGGGATCGCAGTGGGCAAGCGCGACACGCAGTTGGTAGGCATCCGCGACTTGTACCCGACTCTCTTGGCTGCAGCGGGTCTTCCGGCGCCTGCCAGCAACGGCGAGACCTATGACTTGCGCGGTCCGATGCCCGAGCAACGACTGCTCGGGGCAGCTTTAGATGTGCCCAAGCTGACCATCGAGAGCTTCCCTGATGAGATGGAGCGCGCACCACAGCTAGAGATGCACAAGCGTGAGCTCGAAGCCGTGATCAGTGCGCGTTGGAAGATGATCCGTGGCTCGGATGGCAGTTGCCTTGCGTTTGACTTGCTTGCCGACCCGCACGAATCGCACCCCGTGCCGTGTGCCGAGCTGGAACCGAGCGTGCGTACCGGGCTGGAGGCCTGGCTCGACCTGCAGCGGCAACGCCGCGTAGGTGATGCGACGCCGACCTCGGCGCCTCAAGACCCGGCCACACGCGCGGCTTTACAGTCCCTTGGCTATGTCGAGTAGTTCGCGTCCCGAGGCCGGGATCGCGTCGACTTGAGCTTCGGCATTGCCTACGCTCAGGTCGACAACGCTAGCCGGAAGAGACCTGATGATGAACCTCGCACTTGCCCTTGCTGCTGGTGGCTCCATGGGAGACCAGCTGCCCGTGTGGTCGATCGCGCCCTTTGCGCTGATCCTGTTGTCCATCGCCGTGTTGCCCTTGGTGGCACACCACTGGTGGGAGAGCAACAGGAACCGCGCCATCGTCTCGTTTGGCTTGGCCATCCCCTTCGTGGCGTGGCTATGGAGCACCTTCCCCGAACAAGCGGGAGGTGCACTCACGCACTCCGCGATGGAGTATGTCTCGTTCCTATGCCTGTTAGGAGCGCTGTACATCATCTCGGGTGGCATCTACTTGCGTGGATCGCTGAATGGCACGCCGCTCTCGAACACCGGCATGCTGGCGATTGGCGCGGTGCTGGCGAACTTGATTGGCACCACGGGCGCATCGATGGTGCTGATTCGGCCGTTCTTGCGCGCTAACAAGTCGCGCCAACGCCGTGCGCACCAAGTAGTGTTCTTCATCTTCATCGTGTCCAACTGCGGAGGATTGCTGACGCCCTTCGCCGACCCGCCTCTCTACCTCGGCTTCCTCAAAGGAGTGCCCTTTGAATGGACGCTGCAGCTGTGGAAGGAATGGATCATCGTCAACGTGCTGCTGCTGGTGCTGTTCAATTTCCTTGACAGCTATGTGCTCGACAAAGAAGAGAAGGAGCGCCCTGGCTCACAGCTAGAAGAGGCGATGAAGCACGAGCCGCTGGGCATCGATGGCAAGCACAACATCGTGCTGTTGATCGGTGTGGTGTGCGCCATCCTTGGCAGCGCGCAAGGCTGGTTCAACGCCGGTCAACCGTGGACATTTGGTGTTGCCGAAGCATCCATGGCGGGTCTGGCAGTGTTGGGTCTCGTCCTGACGAAGCCGGCGATTCGCGCGGCCAACTCGTTCAGCTATGGTCCGATCCTTGAGGTGGCGATCCTGTTCGCAGGCATCTTCGCCACGATGATCGCGCCCATGCAGTTGCTGAACGCACGTGGTGATGACCTAGGTATCGCGCATCCGGCCCAGTATTTCTGGGCTACAGGACTCTTGTCCTCTTTCCTTGACAATGCGCCTACCTACCTGACATTCGCAGCCGTGGCCTGCGGTCAAGCAGGCATCTCGTTGGAGGGCATGTACCTAGCCAAGTTCTTGGCCGCAGGCGGCGAGAATGTGACGATCCTGATGGGGATTTCGTGTGGTGCCGTGATGATGGGTGCCATGACCTACATCGGCAATGGCCCGAACTTCATGGTCAAAGCCATCGCCGAGGAGAACGGCGTCAAGATGCCATCGTTCTTTGGCTACATGGCGTGGTCGGTGGCGATCTTGATCCCGATCTTCATCGCCATCACCTACATCTTCTTCGTGTGAACCACTGCTGGACAGGTTGCTCAGCTCAGCAGCCTGTCCAGCGGCCACACCAACGGGATCACGACCAGAGCCGTCGCCATCACCACAAGGTCAAGCGCCAGCCCCACCTTGAGGAAGTCGGTGAAGCGATAGCCTCCCGGACCGTAGACCATCAAGTTCGTTTGATAGCCGATAGGCGTCGCGAAGCCGCACGACGCAGCTACGAGCACCACCATCACAAAGGGCAGGGCGCTACATCCCAGTGATGCAGCAGTAGCCATCGCGATGGGATACATCAATGCTGCGGTGGCGTTGTTCGACAGCAGCTCCGTAAGCACCATCGTTGTCGCATAGATCGCGGCCAGCACAAACCACGGGCCGTAGTCGCCGACAGCGGAGACTACGCCGGTGGCTAAGCTCTGTGCGAGACCTGTGCTGCGCATCGTTTCGCCTACGCCCAAGGCTGCGGCGATGGTGGTCAGGACCTCCCAGTCGATGCTGCGGCGTGCAGCCTGCACATTGCAGCAGCCGCTCAGCAGCATCGCACCAGCACCGAGCAGCGCGGCATGCATCATCGAGAGCCACTCCATGCCCGCGACGAACACCATCACAACCAAGATGCCCAAGGCCCACACCGCCTTCTCGTGGCCGGGCGGTGTCGAGTTGTCGAGACGCGAAACAAGGTAGAAGTCGCGCGAGTTGCGCTGCTGTTCATGCCAAGACGGATGGGCTTCCAAGAGCAACTGATCGCCGCTTTGCAGCACGATGTCGCCAATCTTGCCTTGCAAGCGCGCGCCTGAGCGGCCCACGGCAATCACCGCAGCGTTGTAGACGCTGCGGAAGCGACCGTCACGAATGCTCTGACCAACCAAAGGGCAATGCGGCGACACCACGGCCTCGACCAAGCAACGCTCCGAGCGCGGCTGCGTGAGCTTGTGCACTTGTTGCGTAGCCGGCACTAGGCCGCGCACGCGTTGCAGGTCGAGCACCGAATCGACGATGCCTACGAACAGCAAGCGATCCTGAGCGCGCAGCACTTCGCTGGAGGCCACCGCGGGCATCGCGCGTCCATCGCGCTCGATACCGGCCAAGTACGCGCCCGGCAAGCCGCGCAAGCCGGCCTCTTCGATGCTGCGCCCCACGAGGGCACTGCCAGCCACGACCTCCATCTCGACCGCATACTCGCGTGGATCAGCGGCCACCACGCTGGGCTTGCGATCCGGCAAGAGCCACTTGGAGGTGAGCAACAAGAAGCCCATGCCCACCAGCGCGCACGGCACGCCCACCCACGCGGGCGTGAGCAACGAGAGCGCCGCGCGATCACCTGTCTCGGCCACCCACAAGCCCTGCACAACCATGTTCGTGCTCGTGCCGATCATGGTGCATAGACCACCCAGAATGGTGGCGTAACTCAGCGGAATGTAGAGCTTGGAAACAGCGATGCCGGCGCGCTTGCCCAAGTCGGACACCACCGGCATGTACATCGCCACGATGGGCGTGTTGTTAAGAAAAGCTGACAAACCAGCACTGGAGAGCATCAAGCGCACCTGTGCCGTGCGCACTGATCTAACGTGCGCAAACAAGCGCCGTGTCACGAGCTCCATCGCACCAGTACGCGTCAAACCCGCGACCACGACATACAAGACAGCGACCGTGATCAGCGCTTCGTTGCCGAGACCCGCAACGAGCTTGGCCGGAGACGGAAAGAGCTCCGAAGCCAAGCTGGCTGTCATGAACAACGCCAACGCTCCCACCATCACCACATCAGCAGCAGCGTTGCGTGCCAGCGCAACGACCATGGCCACCAACACCGCGAGCGTGAACCAGGCTTCCCAAGTCATGATCAGGGAAGCCTACCGAGCGGCAGCCCTAAGGCGTAAAGGTCACATCGACAGCATTGGTCAGGTTGAAGGTGCTGGCCGTGCAGTAGTTCGCCGCGTTGCGGTACCAGAACTGGAAGCGCCAAGTAGAACTCAACGCAAAGCAACCCAGTCCCGGTGCCGCACACGCCTGCACTCCGATGCCTGGCCCGCGCGTCAGCACCCCTGCAGCGCTGGCCTGCGCGGCACCCAAGCGATACAGCGGCGAGCCCACGCACCGCCGACCGTCACCGAAGGGTGTGTTCGCTGCATTCGGTCCCAAGAACATCAGCACGGCAGCATTGGGCGGAAGGCCGCTCGCGGTAAGCGTGAGATCGTCCTCCACCAAACTCGTGGAGCCACCGGGATCCAGACCTGCGCCCACACCCGTCGAGTTGCGACACCCGGTGGTCGGTTCATCATTGCCACACGGACCCATACCCGTGGTGCAGAAGCAGCTCTTCACATACTCGTCTTCGCACTCATCCGGAATGGAGTTCTGGTTGTTGTCCGACGAAGCGCCTTGGGCGATGTCGACCGAGTCTTCCACTCCATTCTGGTTGCAGTCCCAGTACGGTTCCTTCTCGACAGCGAGAGCATCGACATCATCCGCTTGGACCGCACCGCTGCGCTGTGTGCGCATACCCATGGCCTCTGCCGGGATGTAGATCGCTGGACGGCCGAGACCGCCAACCGGAGTCGTGAGGATGTCACCCGGCTCGATCGGCAGATTGAAGAGTGAGTCCAAGCGACCGATGACGCGCGAGCCTCGACGCACGGAAAAGAGCAGCATGTCTTTGCTCTGCGTGCCATCCGCTTGCACCCAGTCATTGGGCGCGAGGCTCGGCTCGTACACGCCATCGCCGTCGTCTGCTAGCACCAGTGCATCCAAATCGTCCGTGCCAAAGCCCTCGAGATCGAGGCCCAATTGGGCGGGAGTGGCGTAGACCGTGACAGCTGTACCCGGTGCGCGACGCAGCACAGCTGCAGGCGAAGTGCTGAGTGTGCTGGCGGTGTTGCTGCCGTTGATGCCTGTGAACGGATCGAGCACAGCACCGTCGACGGAGTAGTACTGCACTCCACTGGGGTTGGGCAGACTCAAGGTCAATGCATCGAGGTTGTCACCCGAGTCCGCCGGTGTGCCGGGTTGAATCGGTTCGATCAGACCCAAACCGCGCGCACGCAAGCCAGCAGATGTGGGCAAGCCGTTGCCGTCGAGCACCAAGAGTGTGCTCAATGGGAACGGACCCGGTTGCAGAGGACCTACCAACAACGGGCGTGTGGTGTAGACATCGCTGGCGGCTTCGAGGGCGCTGGCCTCGAGCGGCAGACGGTTCTGCAGAGGCGAGCCTGTATCCACACCGCGGGCATACTCGTCGACAGACCAGTAGATGCGTGGACGAAGGCCCGGCACGCCTGTGGGAAGGAACAACGAGTCGGTGCCATGCGAGTGCGCATCCACCTCAACACCACACGGTGTGCCTGCAACATGCCCCGCGCAGGTGGTGTAGTTGGGCAAGCCCAAGGCAGCACCGTTCGTCACCACCGTCATGCGCGGCAAGGGCCCGAAGCCCACGAAGGTAGGCGCCAGCAAGTCGCCTTCTGTGAGTGGTGCGGCACCGGTGCCATCAGGCAAACCAGTCGAGGAGCTCTGCCACTCGATGGAGCCTACGAAACGGCCGGGTGCTTGCGCTCCAACGGAAGCCGCAAGGACCGCACAAGCGAGACTAGCGTACGCGTGGCGCGAGAGAGGGTGCTGCATAACGGGGCCCGATGTGGTCTCGATGATCGCACGAAGGCGCGATTCCGGCGAGGTGGGGTCTGTCCAAGGTTCAGGACTCGGGTCCTAGGGCCGTGGAAGGGAATCGCGGAATTATCGCTGGGTACGCGGCTCAAAGCGCAGAGGAGCGGCCAAACCCTGCTCCAGCTCGACCTCCCAGCCATCCAACTTGCGCGGCAGGCGCCTCAACGCCGCTGGTAAAGGATCCTTGTCATAGATGCGCACCAAACCATCGCTACCCCCCACCAACACGCGCCCGCCATCGGCGGACAAAGCGCAGGTAGTCGCGGCTGCGCCACTTAGGTTGCGCTCCATCCATGGTGTGCCGTCGCGTGCCGCGCTGATGGTCAAGCTGCCATCGTTCGCCACAGCAGCCACCGTGGTGCCACTGGCGTCGAGGTCCGCATCCACGATGGAGGCTGTAGGCCGGGCGTGCGGCCATGTGGAGTTCCCTGTGCTGAGATCTTGCAAGCGCAGGGCGCGACCACCAAAGCGACCTACCAACAGCAGCGGTGTGCCGCGCTCGGCAATGCGCAGCGTAGCTACTTCAAAGACGGCGATGGCGTCGCGCCACTCGGTGCCAGCGCTGCTGGGAAAGCGCACCTTGCCGTCGGCGCAGTACAGGGCCCAACCGCCCTGCGGTACTGCTACCGCTGTATGCGCACCATGTGCCCCACTGCGCGCAGTCCACTCCAAAACGCCGCGCTTCATGCCAGTAGCCAGCTCCACGACTTCGGCGCGGTTCCCGCGGCCTAAGCACAGCACATGGAGGCCAGAGGCATCCAGATACGCGCGCTGGGCTGGTGCTGTGTCAAGCATTTTGGACGGAGCACCTGCGGTCCACACCTGCACCGCTTGCGCATTGACCGCTACCACGGTCTGTCCGTGCGCCGAGAGGTCCAGGTGCTGTACCTCGGCAAGCGACTCGGTGCGCTCCAATACCAAAGCACCCGTGGCCAGAGAGACCACGGAGACCTTGCCATCGGCCGTCAGCGTCGCGAGCGCCGTGCGACCCACATCCCGTGCGGCAGCGCGCAACACGCTGCCACCACCATGCACAGCAAGCAGTTGCGGGGCCAACATCTGGCTCGAACCAGCTGAATACACGCGTGTTTCGCCGGTTGTATCCACACTATGAATGGTCTGGTCGGACCCTGCACCTGCGAAGCCAGCTAGGCGCACCGCGCCACGATGCCCCGAGAGGAGCAACGCATCAGGCCGCGAACCTGCGTAGTGCACTTGCACCAACGCGCCAGCACCGCGCTCGACGATGCGTTGTCCATCCAGTGTGGGCAGCAACTCCAACGCACGCGTCGGCGACCAGCTACGCAACAGCTCTTTACCCGTTGTCACATCGGCTAGACACAGGCTTGTATCCGCGCCAGCTGTCCACACACGGTCTCCGTCGACCGTCACGCACAGCGCTTGGACTGCACGCCCTTGGTGACCAGGCAACGGCACAAGAGTCATGCTCTGCACATCCACGACCCAAGCGCGGCCTTCTTCACCGCGCTTGCAGGCGACTACCAAGCGTTCGCCATGGGACGCGAAAGCCAAGGCATGGGCAGGTGGATCGAGTCGCGTCGTGCCAATCAAAGACCAGGAATCGCTGTCTTGTGCGTTGCGTTGCTCCAGCACGCGTAGCGTCCCATCCGGCGCTGCCACAGCCAAACGCTTGCCGTTAGAGGACAAGGAGGCGGCGCTGCAAGCCTCCACTTCCGTGGCCAATGCAGAACCTTGGAGCACTTGCGCATGATCATCCACCAACAAGGTGTGGGTGCCGTTGGACTGAATAGCGCGCGCACGCCCGCGCAGGGAAGCCAACGGCTGACGCGCCTCTCCATCGAGCGCGTACCAAGCACCAGCCGCGACAAGCCAACGCGTGGTGTCATGGGCAATCCGCTCTACCTCGGAACCCATCTCGAACCGACGCTGCTCGGACAGGTCGTGCGTGGAGACCAGCACCACGCTGCTGCCTAACCCCAACGCTAATTCTGGTGCATCGTGGTGAAAAGCCACGCAGCGCGGAACGGTGTCCAAACGCCGCCCGGCGAGCTCAACACCATCTGTCAAGCGTACGAGACGCAAGGTGCCATCATCGAACACCATGGCGCACAAGGTGCCTTGAGGATGAACGGCCAGTGAGGTGCAGGTGCGCGCAGGCGGTGCTTGCACAAAGCGGCGCTCCAAACAGCTGGATTCAAGCGCACGCGAGAGTGCACCTCGTGACAACCAATTGGGTGCGCGTTCAACCGCTTCTACGCCCAACAAGTGAGCACGTGCACTGTCCTCAGTGACCAACATGGTGGTGCGTTGAGTCAGATGACGGCCTAGTGAATTGGAGAGCGCGTCACGTTCCCGCGCCAGCAGCTGCAGCGCAACGAGCAAGCCGATCGACAGCGCGACGAACCCACCGACCGTGGCTGCTGCTGTGCGCGGATTACGGCGCATCCAACGCACAAAGCGCAGCCATGGCCCTGCAGGGCGGGCGTGGATGGGTTCGAACTCGCGCACACGCCGCAAGTCCTCGGCGAAATCGAGTGCGCTCGCGTAACGACGCGCAGGGTCCTTTTCCAAGGCGGTGGCCAACACGATGTCCAGATCACGTGACACCGCGGCGTTTTTCGCACTAGCCAGAGGCGCAGGCTCGCTGCGAATGGCTTCGAAGGTCGCAGCCAACGCTGGACGCGCCCACAGGCGCTGCAAGGTCAAGGCTTCATGCAAGCTGCACGCCAAGGCCCACACATCCGTACGCGGACCGACCAAGTCGCGCCGTGCTTCGACTTGCTCAGGTGCCATGTAGTCGGGCGTGCCGTGCACATCCCCTTCCATGGTGAGCTGACGATCGCTGGTGCGATCCTCCGCGACACCAAAGTCAAGCACCACCGGGCGTCCGGAAGCATCCACCATGATGTTGCCGGGCTTGACATCGCGGTGCACCACACCGGCCACATGCGCGGCATGCAACGCGCGCGCGGTGCGCTCGAACAGCGCACACACGGCGCGCACTTGCGTGGCATTGTGCGGCGGCAATTCCAACCCACCCAGCTGCGCAGCATCCTCCGTGCGCGCACGCGTCAGTGCCGCAGCAAGTGTCTCGCCCTGCACCAAGTGCATCGCCAGCCACGGCGGTTGGGCACTCAAATCGGCATCCAAGATACCGCACAAGGAAGGATGGTCGAGACGCGCTACCACTTCCGCCTCGCGGCGTAGGCGCTCGACTCGACTAGACGCGAGCGCGTCAAAACCACCGGACAGAATCTTCAGCGCCACCTCACGCCGCAAGCGTGTGTCGCGCGCCAAGTAAACGGTGCCTTGGCCGCCCCGTCCCAACTCACGCAGCAGCTCGTAGGGTCCTACGCGGGGATGGTCCGTACGATCAGGGGCCTCAAGGGACGCTGCCTGGGCGGGCCGATCGGACGGCTGCCGCAGCGCCAACCACTCTGCAGCCACCTCTGCCTGGCTGTTGGGAAAGCGTCGTAGCCACTCGTCCAGCGGCCGATCCACACCTCGCGCCGCGTCGCACTCATATTGGTCGACGAAGTCGCTGACATCAGCGAGCTGTGCATCGTCTAGAGGGCGGTCACGATCCAGATGGGACACACCAGCAGCATACGCTGCGCCAGTCGGAACCACATCGGCTACCATCAAGGCCTATGGGAGCGGCCCCGGACAACGACCTGACCCAGCAACTCGCTCGTGCAGCTCAAGCCGACGCGACACGCTTCGAGGAGCTGTGTGCGCGTGTGGCACCGGCCCTGGTGGCCTGGGCGGAACTGCGACTCGGCGCCAAACTGCGCGGCAGCGTGGATCCCATGGATGTGGTGCAAGAGACTTGGTGCCGTGCTTGGCGCGCATTCGCGAGCTTCGATCCCAATCAAGTTTCATTCCGTGCTTGGGTCTTCCGCATTGCGAAGAATGTGATTCTGGAGTGCTCACGACGGGCACGACGCGATGGAGCGAGCGATGCTGGTACGACGGCGCGCTTGGAGGTGATCCACGCCGCACCTGACCGCGCGACAGCGTTGTCGCGGCGCGTGGCGCGTGATGAGAGTGCCGCCGCGTTGCTGGCTTGGGCACGCGAGCTTGGCCCTGATGAGCACGCACTCTTTGTGCACATTGGCTTGGAGGGCTTGAGCTACTCCGAAGCCGGCGAGCGACTAGGACTACAGAAGGACACGGTAGCCAAGCGCTGGCAAGGCTTGCGAGAGCGCGCCGCCCATTTGGCCAAGGCACACGAGTACCTAGCGGAAGTGTAAGGCGCGCTTGACAGCGCCCTCAGCTACGCAGCCAGCGCAACCAGCGATGCCAGACACTGTGTTTGCCCTGGGCATGCAGCTGTACGGCTTCAAAGGCGCTGCGCAGACCACTAAGTTCAGCGCTGGTGAGCTGTAGCGCCGCTGCACCAGCATTCTCTTCCGCTTGGGCAGCTGTGCGCGCACCGGCAATCGCGGCGGTGACTCCCGGCTGGGCCAACACCCAAGCGAGGGCTACTTGGGCGCAGGTCGCGCGGTGCGCCTCGGCCACTGGCCGCAGCACGGTCTCCACCACCTGATTCACCTTGGCGCGATTGGTGGCTTCAAAACTGGCGCGTTTGTGCCGTCCATCGCTGCTGTCAAAC
>Ga0079301_1000577_pt1 | contig 17739 bp, 14 predicted proteins | sample Wag4_2014_7_11_3_FD_74797 | JGI IMG/M metagenome (GOLD analysis project Ga0079301, IMG submission 74797) | Fresh water mixed with fracking chemicals microbial communities from Ohio, USA - Utica-2 Time Series FC 2014_7_11 | ecosystem: Engineered > Industrial production > Chemical products > Input... | reverse complement strand
GTGGAACTTTTGTATCCGGCGGATCTGCCGCAAATCTAGCTGCCTTAACCGTGGCTCGGGATTCTGGTCGAGCACGTGTGCATGCTGGCAAACGCTTGCCAGTGCGTATTGCTTTAAGCCAACAGGCTCATTCCTCAATTGGTAATTCACTTGGGATATTGGATGTTGAACCACTGATTGTTGAGACCGCAGGATATGCGATGACGAAATCAGATTTGGAACGGGCGCTTTCCGAAGTAAATGAAAACGATGCACCAGTAGTTGGAGTTGTAGCAACTGCAGGTACTACTAACGCCGGAATCATCGATGACCTTGCGGGCATTAGTGAAATAGCTCGGGCCCATGACATGTGGTTCCATGTTGATGCTGCCTATGGCGGTGCTGGGTTACTTGCGCCATCTGTGCGAAGCCAATTCGCAGGTATTGAAAATGCTGACTCAATCACAATGGATCCACACAAGTGGTGGTTCTCACCATTTGATGTTGCAGCAATTCTTTATCGAAATCCTAAGTTGGCAGCCTCGGTTCATACCCAAGATGCGTCATATCTTGATGTGTTACATGAGGATGACTCGCTTATTAATCCAACAGATTTGGCCTATCACTTAACGCGGCGCGCCCGTGGTTTGCCACTTTGGTTCTCCGTAGTGGTCAACGGCACCGATGCTTATCGTGATGCAGTTGAGGCCTCAATCTCATTAACTAACGAAGTTGCCGATTTGATCAGGGCGCACGAAAACTTAGAACTGGTGATTGAGCCTTCACTGTCTGTGGTCTTATGGCGCCGAAAAGGGTGGAATGCCAAAGATTATCGCCACCTTCAGGACAAATTGATCGAATCCCAGACCGCATTTGTGACACCAACCTCGTGGCAAGGTGAGACGGTTGGTCGTTTCGCATTTGTTCACCCAGGAACAACACTTGAAATGGTTAAGGAAGTTTTCGCAAACATCTAAATGCGAGAGAATAGATCAGTGACGAATGTAGTAATAATCGGCGGTGGGCCTGGTGGCTATGAGGCCGCTCTGGTGGCTGCACAACTAGGTGCAAACGTAACTCTCATTGAACGAGATGGCATTGGCGGCGCAGCTGTGTTAACCGATGTGGTGCCGAGTAAAGCGCTGATTGCTGTGGCTGAAGCCGCAACCGATACCAAGGGAAGTTCTGTAATCGGTGTTCATGCGACAAATGTTTCAATTGATATTGCTGAAGTAAATGCGAGATTGAAAAAGTGGGCAGCAAACCAAAGCGCTGACATTCAAGAACGATTGCTAAGCCAAGGAATCACGGTACTTGCTGGTACCGCCGAACTAATTGATGCTGAAAATGTCAAAGTTGTATTGCATGACAAAACAGAAATGAACTTAACTGCCGAAGTAGTTTTGCTAGCAACAGGCGCACGTCCCAGAGAACTAACTACCGCAGTCATAGATGGACAACGAATCCTGAACTGGAAGCAGTTGTATGAATTTACTGAACTGCCCTCTGACTTAATCGTTGTTGGCTCAGGTGTAACGGGTGCAGAGTTTGCCGGTGCCTATCAAGCCCTTGGTTCACAAGTGACTTTAGTATCTTCTCGAGATCAAGTTTTGCCAGGAAAAGATTCTGATGCTGCCAAAGTCGTTCAGGATGTTTTTGCCAACCGAGGAATGAGAGTTGTTTCGCAGAGTAGAGCTATTCAAGTAACACGCTCAGATTCCGGTGTTGAAGTTGAACTCGAATCTGGCGAAGTAATTGCTGGATCACACTGCTTAATGGCCGTAGGCTCACTGCCGAATACTGAGGCAATTGGTATAGAAAAAGTTGGCGTTAAAACCAATGATGCAGGGTTCATTGATGTGGACAAGGTATCTCGGACCAGTGTTCGTGGAGTCTATGCAGCAGGTGACTGCACTGGTGTGATGATGTTAGCTTCTGTTGCAGCGATGCAGGGTCGAATTGCAATGTGGCACGCACTTGGCGATGCCGTTCACCCACTAAATCTAGAGACTGTTTCGAGCAATGTTTTTACAGACCCAGAAATTGCCACCGTTGGTGTAAGTCAATCTGATCTGGATTCAGGCAATGAAATTGCTAACGTTGTTAACTTGCCTCTTGCAACAAATGCCAGAGCCAAAATGCAAGGCATTTCCGAAGGCTTTGTAAAGATATTCTGTCGACCAGATACTGGTGTCATTGTTGGTGGCGTAGTTGTGGCACCAAAGGCAAGTGAACTTATTTTTCCAATCGCACTTGCAATAGAACACCGGCTTACCGTTGACCAGATGTCACAGACTATTACGGTTTATCCGTCGCTATCAGGCTCGATTGCCGAAGCCGCCAGACAGCTACACCAGACCCAAAACTTGAATTAAGTTTTACTTGATTTCCATTAGTGCAGTACCAGTTGGAACTGTTGTTCCAACTTCAGCGTTTAGTCCAGTAACAATTCCAGCCTTATGAGCAGTCAAAGGCTGTTCCATCTTCATTGCCTCTAGGACCACAACAAGATCGCCTTGAGCAACTTCTTGACCTTCAGTAACTGCGATCTTGACGATAGTTCCTTGCATTGGAGCTACAACTGCGTCACCACTGCCAGCAGCACCTGACTTCTTTCCAATCTTGCGAGCTGACTTTTTGGCGCCACCACTAGTTCCAACTGACATGTCGCCAGGTAGAACTACTTCGATGCGCCGACCGTTGACTTCGACTGTGATTGGGTTTCGAGACTCTGGTTCAGCAAGCTCACCTGCGCCGCCCGAGAAAGCGGGGATGGTGTTGTTGAATTCAGTTTCAATCCAGCGAGTGTGTACTGAGAACGGAGTGCTGGCATCAGCCGGGGCGAATGCTGGGTCGCTCACAACAGCGCGATGGAAGGTAAGTGCAGTAGCAATGCCATCAATCTCAAACTCTGCAAGCGCTCTGCGGGAACGCTCTAAAGCTTCTTGACGATCCCGTCCAGTAACAATCAGTTTTGCCAATAGGGAATCGAAGTTGCCACCGATGACATCACCCTTGGTGAAACCTGAATCGAGTCGAACTCCAGGACCACTTGGTGGATTCCAAACAGTTAGTGAGCCGGGTGCAGGTAAGAAACCACGACCTGGATCTTCGCCATTGATTCGGAATTCAATTGAATGGCCGCGAAGAACTGGATCGTCGTAGCCCAGGGCCTCACCTTGGGCAATTCGGAACTGTTCGCGAACTAAATCGATACCAGCAACCACTTCGGAAACTGGATGTTCCACTTGAAGGCGCGTATTTACTTCCAGAAAAGAAATAGTTCCATCGAGACCAATCAAGAACTCACAGGTTCCCGCGCCAACGTATTTCGCTTCCTTCATGATTGCTTTACTTGATTTATAAAGTTCATCAATTTGAGCTTGTGACAAGAACGGCGCAGGTGCTTCTTCAACAAGTTTTTGATGGCGACGCTGAAGCGAGCAGTCACGGGTAGAAACAATGACTACATTTCCGTGCTCATCAGCTAGGCACTGAGTTTCGACGTGACGAGGGTTGTCCAGGTATCGCTCAACAAAACACTCACCACGACCGAATGCTGCTACGGCTTCACGTACCGCAGATTCAAAAAGTTCTGGAATCTCTTCAAGGTTGCGCGCAACTTTAAGTCCGCGGCCGCCGCCGCCGAATGCTGCCTTAATTGCAATTGGCAGGCCATGCTTCTTTGCGAACTCAACAACTTCTTTACTGTCTTTAACTGGATCAGGAGTACCTTGAACCTGGGGCGCACCGGCACGTGCGGCTATGTGTCGAGCTGAAACTTTGTCACCTAAATCACGAATTGCTTGTGGTGGTGGGCCAATCCAAATCAAACCAGCATCAATTACTGCTTGGGCAAACTCGGCATTTTCTGACAGGAATCCATATCCTGGGTGAACCGCATTCGAACCGGATTTTTTGGCAGCATCAATAAGTTTTTCAATTACTAGGTAGCTCTCGGCTGCGCTACTGCCACCAAGTGCAAATGCTTCATCTGCTGCTTTAACGTGCTGGGCATCACGATCAGGGTCGGCATAAACAGCCACACTTGCGATGCCAGAGTCGGCGCAAGCTCGGGCAACGCGGATAGCAATTTCGCCACGATTAGCGATTAGAACTTTTTCAATCTTGCGACCGTTGCCCACTTAAACTCCTGCGACTACCTTTGGTCTCTCAAGTCTATTAGTCCCAAAGATCAGTCCATTCAATACTCATATCCTTAGCAAATTCCCGCAGAAGCGCCAGGGATATCCCGCCTACCGCAGGGCTATCGCCAGTCATTTTTGTTATGAATGCCGCAGACTTTCCCTCATGCGTAAAGCCACCAGCCACCGATAGTGGCTCACCACTTTTGACGTAAGCATCGATCTCAACATCAGAAATATCTGCAAATTCCACTTTGGCACCAGCCACACCGCTTCGAATTTGGCCGGTGACTAAGTCCATAACCCAGTGTCCAGTATGGAGATAGCCATGTTTGCCACGCATCGCTTTCCAGCGAGCGATTGCTGCATCAGGATTGCCAGGTTTGCCAAATGACTCACCTTCGAACTCCAGCATTGAATCCGCAGCAATAACCAAAAGATTCTTGCTATCCGTCACAACTATGTCTTGCACAACCGCTTCACCCTTTGCAGTGGCCAAAGCAACACAAAGATCTGCGGTTTTGATCGGACTTAGTTTTTCTGCAATCGCATCTTCATCCACATGACTAACTTGAACCAGTGGCGTGATGCCAGCATTCATCAAGAGCGAATACCGAGATGTTGATGCGGAGGCCAGCAATACAGTACGAGACATTTATCTACAATCCGCTAAAGAAAAGATTTAGTACGGGTGGGGAAGCGCTGAACGTCGCCAAGTCCCTGCGCCATGCTCAAAAGATTTGCGAACGCTACGGTGAGCCGCATTCCACTCTGGTCGAAGTTGCTTGCGCTTTGCTGCCAAGCTTGAAGCGGCAGCTTGCGCAGTAATCACCATGAGTACTGCAGCCAACTCTTCATCAGTTGGCTGGCCACGAACAACTCTAATTTCCTGACTCACAGTGGAATGTTTCCATGTTTCTTAGGAGGCAAAATCTGACGCTTACCCCGCAAGGAACGCAGGGCGCGAACTACCATTACTCGTGTTTCACTTGGAACAATCACTCGATCGATGTATCCACGCTCAGCTGCGATGTATGGATTTGCAAACTTGTCGTCATATTCTTGAAGCAAGCGTGCGCGCTCTGCTTCTGGGTCCTTAGCATCCGCTAATTCCTTGCGGTAGAGCACGTTGACTGCGCCTTGTGCACCCATCACTGCGATCTGGGCACTTGGCCAGGCCAAGTTGATGTCAGCACCCAGGTGCTTGGAACCCATAACGTCATAAGCGCCGCCGTAAGCCTTGCGGGTAATGATGGTTACTAATGGAACGGTTGCTTCGGCATAGGCGTAAAGAAGCTTTGCGCCACGGCGAATGATGCCTTGCCATTCTTGATCAGTTCCAGGTAAGAATCCAGGCACATCGACCAAAGTGATTACTGGAACGTTGAAGGCATCGCAGGTGCGGACAAAGCGAGCAGCTTTTTCGCTGGCATCAATGTCTAGTGTTCCAGCAAATTGCATTGGCTGGCTGGCGACGACACCAACAGGTCTGCCTTCAACTCGGCCGTAACCACAAATAATGTTTGGTGCGAACAGCGCTTGGGTTTCCAAGAATTCGCCATCATCAACAATTGTCTCGATGACTTTATGCATGTCATATGGCTGATTTGGAGAGTCAGGAATGATTGTGTCGAGCAGTAAATCAGTTTCGGAGATTTCTAAGTCAGCTTCGATATCTAGGTATGGAACTTCGTCCATGTTGTTGCTTGGCAGGAAGGACAATAGGTTCTTGACATATTCCAAGGCGTCATCTTCATCTGATGCCATGTAATGCGCCACACCAGATTTGGTGTTGTGGGTGCGAGCACCACCTAAGTCTTCGAATGCAACTTCTTCGCCAGTAACAGTTTTGATAACTTCTGGACCGGTAATAAACATGTGTGAAGTTTGATCAACCATCACAATAAAGTCAGTTAGTGCAGGGGAGTAGACCGCGCCACCTGCACATGGGCCAAGTACCAAAGAAATTTGTGGAATCACGCCAGAGGCATGTGCGTTGCGCTTAAAGATTTCGCCATAGAGGCCAAGTGAAACCACACCCTCTTGAATTCGCGCGCCACCTGAATCATTGATGCCAATCATCGGGACACCAGTCTTGAGAGCTAAGTCCATAACCTTGCAAATTTTTTCGCCAAATACTTCACCAAGGGAGCCACCGAAAACTGTGAAGTCTTGTGCAAACACGCAGACCTGACGACCGTCGATAGTTCCGTAACCCGTGATGACGCCATCACCATAAGGGCGGGATTTTTCCATGCCAAAGTTGTGGGAACGATGTCGCGCCAAACCATCGATTTGCTGGAACGATCCTTCGTCCAGGAGTCGCTCGATGCGCTCCATCGCTGTTAGTTTGCCGCGAGCGTGCTGCTTGTCCACGGCTTCGGAACGACGATTGGCTGCGTCATTACGACGTTCCTCGAGGTCTGCAATCTTTCCTGCAGTTGTATGGATGTCAATCCCGTTATTGGCGGTTTCGGCGCTCACGTGTTCCTCCGTACTAGTCCTTCGCCTACCCTAGCGATGTGGATAAAAAAGATGTGAAACGCGGGCGTCCAGCGCTTGATCCTGATCTCATATTAAGTGAGTTAGCCAAGACATCCTCGAAATGGCTCGATATAACGGTTCTAGGACAGGTTGAGTCAACTAATGACCTAGCGATTGCGCAGTTATCCAGTGCAACCCGTGATTCAGTTTTCGCGATTACTGCAGACGAACAACTCAAGGGACGTGGTCGACTTCAACGGGAATGGCATAGTCCCTTTGGCGCTGGAATAGCACTGAGTGTTGCAGTTCCCACAAAAGTTTTTAGCTGTGAAGTTTCCGCTATCCCACTCCTTGTTGGTATCGCCGCAAACAACTGCTTGAAAGCAATTGGTGCGCAAGCCAAGTTGAAGTGGCCAAATGATTTGATGATTGAAATTGAAACCGGAGAGTTGCGCAAAATTGGTGGAATCCTGGTTCAGCGCCAAGACGATTATGTAGTTATGGGAATCGGAATAAACGTTGACCTTACCAATGACGATCTTCCAACTGAAAATGCAACATCACTTTCGCTAATAAATATTGAAGTCTCGCGCGAAGCTTTGATTGCTGAGCTAATTGCTGAACTAGAGAAGGTAACTGAATTTACATCAGAGGATTGGCTACCGCTGTATCGCTTAGATAGTTCAACTATCGGAACCCAAGTCACTGTTGCTCGTAAGGCAGAGTCATTGATTACGGGAATGGCGATCGACGTTCTAGCTTCAGGCGAACTCCTCTTGGATTCCGAAGGTGTACTAACTGAGATAACTTCGGGTGACGTACTGCAGGTAAGACCAAGCCAGCCTTAGGACACTAAACTGCAAAGTGTGACGCGGATATTGGTAGCAGAGGACGATCTTGAGATCGCCGGCCCACTAGTGCGGACCCTGCAAGGTGGCGGCTATTCGGTGGCGCTTGTCAGTGATGGACTGAGTGCACTAGAAAAAGCTAAGACCACGAAACCAGACATGATCGTTCTTGACTTGGGACTTCCGAGCATGGATGGACTAGATGTTTGCCGAAATCTGCGGGCGCAAAAGCTAGACATGCCTATCTTGATTCTCACTGCACGTACCTCAGAACTGGATTTGGTTGTTGGACTCGATGCAGGTGCAGACGATTACATAATGAAGCCATTTAAGTCATCCGAATTGCTCGCTAGATTGCGCGCATTGATGCGAAGAGTTGAAGGCCATGATGTTACGGAATTGATTGGCAACGGCATCATCCTAAATACCGAGGCTCGCACGTGTAAGTGCATTGACATCGAAGTAGCACTTACCTCAACTGAGTATCAGCTTTTAGAACTCTTAATGCGAAACTCCGGTCGGGTTATTAGTCGGCAACAGATCTTGCGAGACGTTTGGAACACAGACTGGTCGGGATCGACCAAGAATTTAGATATGCACGTTTCGGCCTTACGTCGAAAACTCGGGGAAGAAGGCGAACACATTTCTACAATTCGTGGGCTTGGGTTTAGATTCGATCGGACTTAGATCATGCAGCAAAGATTATTCCGATTTTTTGTAATCGCAATACTCCCTTGGGTTTTTCTGCTGGCTGTTGTCGCAAACCTTTGGTTCTTAGATTCAAATCAAACTCCAAACTCAAGTACTTTGTTTGCTAATTCGTCCCCAGTGAGCTTTGGCATCCAAGCAATCGTTGGCTTGATTGCAACACTTGTCGTTCTAGTTTCTCAGCTTTTGGCTAGAGCTACGGTGAGACCATTTGACTCTTTGCTCACTCAGATCAACTTGATAACTGCGGGTAGGACAGTATTGCCACCAGAAGAAACTGGACTGCACGAAGTCGATCTAACTATTAATCATCTTTATACAGCAGCAACCGACGCACAACGCAGACTCGATGCCGAACGAACGCTCGCAGCTGATGTTTCACACCAGTTGCGATCGCCACTTACTGCGCTATCGCTTCGCTTAGAACAAATCTCGCAAGATACGAAAGATACGAATGTCCATGAGGATGCAACTGCTGCACTTGGACAAGTAGATCGATTAGTTAAGCTAGTGGAAGGTCTTCTGACTACTTGGAGATCCACAACTGATCGCGACTTAACAGAGATTGATATCTCTGACCTGCTTGCGAATGTCAGTGAACGATGGCAAACCAGAGTTGAGTCTGCTGGCCGAAAAATTGTTGTTAAGTGCGCGCCGGGTTTAGCAGGTTTGGGAACCCCTGAAGTCCAAGAACTTGTGCTTTCAGTATTGATTGAGAATTCACTTCAACACGGCGCTGGCACAATACAAATTTCGGCGCGGGATATGCAGTCCTGGACCCTGATTGAAATAGAAGATGAAGGAATTGGAGTTTCTCAAGACATTGAAAGCACATTGATGACACAAGGTTCGACTACAGGTGGAACTGGCTTGGGCTTAGCTTGGGCACGCAGCCAAGTTGCATCAGATGGTGGTCGACTAGAACTACGCAGCCTGAGGCCGGCAATTTTTGGAATCTTTTTAGTATCTGCTGGAACTAGTGCTGAATAACTAAGTTAGCTGTTTTGCTCAACACTGGAAACATCGTTTGGAAAAACCCAATTGTGGTATCCCCAAAATCTAAAGATAGTTCCCAATATGAGGCCAATAACATTTGCGCTGATGTTGTCTGCCAGGGCACTTTCGAACCCAAGCAAGTAATGACTTATCCAAAGGCACGAAAGCGAAATAATCATGCCCACAGCATTGAATACAAAAAATAGGGTGTATTCGCGGCGGAAAGATGACCGAGTTCGATCTTTAAAGGTCCAGTTCCGATTTCCAAAGTAGGCGAAAGTGGTTGCGACCAGAACACTAATCACTTTTGCAGTTAGGGGCTTATCAAAAAGTGGTCCTTCGCCGCCTGCAAAACGCAATAAATTGAAAACGGTTAGGTCAATTACGTAGGCAATTAAACCGATAACGCCAAATTTACCTAGTTCTCTTCGCAGGTTAGTGACGAAATCTCTGAGTTGCACACCTCTAGATTAGCCAACGTTTCCAAGCATTACTGCAATCGGTACCGAGGGTTCCCATTCGTGAGGTAAATTTGCTGTCAAATGCAGCAATAGGGAGAGCCGAAATGAGTCAGCGCATCTTGGTCATCGAAGATGATCAATCAATTGCTGAAATCGTGGGCATTTTGTTGCGCGCCGAAGGTTTTGAAGTCTCCTATTGCGCTGATGGAAATCAGGCATTAAATGCTTTTCAAGTTGTAAGTCCAGATTTAGTCTTGCTTGACTTAATGCTTCCTGGTCGAGACGGTGTAGAAATTTGTCGTTCAATCCGGGAATCAAGCGGTGTGCCGATCGTAATGTTGACAGCACGAAGCGACACTAGCGATGTTGTTACTGGATTAGAAGCTGGTGCAGATGACTACATTGTTAAACCAATCAAGAACGAAGAATTGATTGCCAGAATCCGGGCTCGCTTAAGGGGAATTGAATCACCTGCAGTTAATGAAATAACAATTGGCGATCTAGTTATAGATGTAGCAGGTCATAGCGTTAAGCGTGGCGATGTAACCATTGCGCTAACTGTTTTGGAATTTAAGTTACTGGTTACCCTTGCCAAGCGACCTTGGCAAGTATTCTCACGCGAGGCACTCTTAGAAGATGTCTGGGAGTACCAGCATGCTGCGGACACCAGATTGGTTAACGTGCATGTGCAAAGACTCCGGGCAAAGATTGAAATTGATCCAGAACACCCAGAAATTGTTGTTACAGTTCGAGGCGTTGGCTACAAAGCAGGACGAACTTAACCGGTGAGCACAATGGCTCAAGAAAAGACTTCAATCAGAGGTCATTTACGAAGAAACCTGCAACTTCGTTTGATTATTTTAACTTTTGTAATCTCTTCCACGGTGCTGAGCGTCGTGGGCTTTTTGCTAGTTAACCAAGTCACTGCAGGACTGCTTGAGGCGAAGCAACAAAGCGCCCTAACAGAGGCAACCGCAGCTCGACTCGAAGTGCAACGTTTAGTAGATGCAGCAGACGTTGGATTAGTAGCGCCAAACAACACTCGGCTTGTCGATTCAGTGATTACCGCACTTGCAGTTCGCGCTGGATCCCCAGGTATTTATGACGCACTGTTTTTAAGTGATCCAGAGTTGGTTGGAGCACCTGAGCGCGGAACCAAATTGATTTCGGAAAGTTCGATCCCACTTGAATTAAGAGCCGCGATTAAAGCTCGAGATCGCCAAGCATGGGCCTACTCCACTTTGATTTATGAAGGTGGAGTTACAGCCCAAGGCCTTGTTGTTGGCTCTCCAATTTCGATTCCCCGTGTCGGCGCCTACGAACTCTATTTGTTGTTCCCTTTAACCAATGAGCAGCGCACTATCGAACTTGTTAATCAAGGAGTTGCAGCGACTGGAATTATTCTCTTGATTAGTTTGATGGTTCTGGCTTGGTTCGTGACCGCTCGAGTTACCTATCCGGTTAGAGAAGCGGCGGAGATTGCAGTCCAAATTGCATCAGGTGATTTAGATCGACGAATGCAAGTTACGGGTGAAGATGATATTGCAAGGCTCGCAGGATCATTTAATGAAATGGCGTCAAGCTTACAAAGCCAAATCATTCGGCTTGAATCCTTGTCACAGATTCAGCAACAGTTTGTATCTGATGTATCCCATGAGTTACGCACTCCGTTAACGACGGTACGTATGGCGAGTGAAATGATTTATAACGCCCGTGCCGATTTCGATCCCGATATGGCAAGGTCCGCAGAATTACTTAGGAATCAGGTAGATAGATTCGACCTATTACTAAGCGACTTGCTGGAAATGAGCAAGATTGACGCCGGAGCATCGCCGCTGGAAAGCGCAGCGATTGATTTGGCGACAGTTACGCAATCGATTCTTCGAGACAATAGTGAAATTGCAGCGGAGCACTCAACTAACTTTAGATTTGTTAGCAGCGGCGATGCGACAGTGATTGCAGATAAACGTAGAGTTTCCAGAATTATTAGAAATCTAATTGTGAATGCAATTGAGCACTGTGACGGAACCGACGTAGAAATAGAGATTGCAGGAAATGAAACTTGTGTCTCAATTTCAGTGCGCGATCGTGGCCAAGGAATAGCAGTAGAAGATCTATCTAGAGTCTTTGGTCGGTTTTGGCGAGCGGATCCAGCGCGACAACGCACCCTTGGCGGCACTGGTCTTGGGCTTTCAATTTCAGCAGAGGATGCGGCGCTTCATGGTGGAATTATTGATGTCTGGGGTGCTCCAAATGAAGGTGCTCAATTCGTATTAACTTTGCCCCGTCTGGAGCTCGGTGAAATAACCAGCGTGGCTATTTCTGCAGGTGCGCCATGAGATCAAAATTTATTGGCGGAATTCTTTTTGGAACCATGGTGCTTTCTGGGTGCGCTGGAATACCGAGTTCAAGCCAGGTTTATTACGGAGAAGAGATTTCGCAGGACACATCAACTCAGTTTGTGAGAGTTATTGCTCGACCGCCGAGTTTGGATATGAATCCAGAGGAAATTGTTCGAGGATTCCTGGATGCTTGCGCAGATCCATCCGACAACTATGAAATTGCACGCCAGTATTTAGACGTTGAATCAGCCGATAATTGGAATCCGCTAACTGGTATTGAGATTTACGATGCATCCACCATTTCAGTAGCAGAAGCTGCAAATAGTTTGACTGTGGGCGCAGCTAAGCTCGGCACAATTTCTGATCTAGGTCGGTTTCAAGTCGGAGACCCTGGGGCCGAGATTACAAGGTCATTTGATTTGGAGCAAAATGCAGGTGGTCAATGGAGAATTTCAAACTTAAGTGACGGGATTTTGTTATCAAGCGGGGACGTTGACCGATCATTTAGAAGTTTTCCAATTTATTTTTTCAACACAGACTTAACATCATTGATAACTGACAGCTTGTTGGTACCGGTGAGTAATTCAGGTGCAGCAACTTCATTAGTCCGTTCGCTTTTGGATGGCCCATCGCCATATCTTTCTCCAGTTGCTACCAGCGCTTTTCCAGTTGGAACTACTTTGACTTATGGCTCGGTGCCAGTTTTAAATGGTGTTGCACAGGTTGACCTCTCAAATGAGATTTTAGGAGCGAACGAAGTCACTCGACGTGCCCTATCGGCACAACTAGTTTGGACCTTGAGTGCACTTGCAAACGTTAGCTCTGTACAGATCTCAGTTTCGGGACAGCCATTGGCGCTTACAAACGTTAGTTCGCTTCAGACCGTTCAGGATTGGCAGAATTTTTCAGTATTGCCGAATCCGGATCGCAAAGTTTTGAATGTGATTAGAAACGAAAAGATCTTTGCGATAAGTGATGCGACAGAAAGTTTAAAATACACATCTACTACGCCGATGATATTTGCATCGCCAAATGCAACAGATACCCGAATAGCAACTGTGACAGCAGATCTTAAATCCCTGCAGGTAGCGAACGCATCAGATTCGATATTTGAATTGGTGGCCCAGGGTGAGCAAATTTCAAAGCCAACATGGGATCGTGATGGCAGTATCTATTTCTCAGATTTTGGGTCCGGCGTCCGTGAAGTAGCAAGTGATGGCACACTGCGTGAAGTTTTGGTTGATGTGTCTACTTTGGGTACCAACGATCAAGTCAAACAAGTTGCGGTCTCTAGTGATGGAGTGCGCGTAGCAGTTGTTTTGTCAGATGGAATCCAGGACGTTATTGCCGTGGGAGCAATCTTTAAAACGGAAAGCGAAACTAGGATTATTGGGCTACATCGAATTGAGCGTTCTATCGTCACGATTCGCGACATTGCTTGGAGCTCACCTACATCGATTGCCGTATTGGGAACAGATGAATCAAAAAGTGAGCTGCTTTTCGATATCTCGTTATTGGATGGGAAATCTAAACTATTCAGCACCCCAATAGGAGCGCAACAGATTTCTGTGGATGGCACAAGAAAGATATATGTTTCAGCCGTTGACGGCACCAATCAACTGGTCTATCAGCAAAGTTTTGGATCCTGGACACAAGTAACTACCGGTATTGGTGGATTCTTCTCTCGTTGATTTAACACCCAGAATTTATCAACACTCACGCTGCAGTTATAAATCTAAGCAGGACATGAAGCACTATGCATCATGTCAGTTTTGAAACAGTTGGTCTTTACGCCAAGGTGCTTGATTTGTAGCCGACTCGGCGTTGATTTTTGTATCTCTTGTGTCGAAAAAGTGAAACCCTTTAGAGCTAGAGATTTGGTTGAAATTGATTTGTGTATTTGCGCAGGCGAGTATTCTGATTGGCTGCGTGATTCAATCATCTGTTACAAGAATGGTGATACCAAATACACTAAATTGCTTTCACATCTATTGCAGAATGCTTTGGAAAGTTTGATCAAATCCAAGAATCTGACTTTGATTCCAATTCCTAGTTCCTCACAAAAAATCAGAGAACGAGGTTTTGATGTGATGGCTAACCTCTGCACCAATGTGATTAAGGGGAGTGAATCAGTAACCATGGATACATCAAATCTTTATCTCCGACGCGCAGTCCTTGATCAAGTTGGCTTAACAGCCTTACAAAGGCAGGAAAATCTTAGTGGCGCATTTGGAGTCCGTAGAGTTTTGAATGGAACGGTAGTGATTGTTGATGATGTTATAACGACAGGCGCAACTCTAAACAGTGCAGCTAAAGTACTCAAACATGCTGGTGCACAACGTGTGTTTGCACTGGCTTTGTGCGGCACTCCTAAAACCAGATAGCCTGTTAATCGGCACCCACCCGGGTCCGTGATTGCGTTGCAAAGCAGTTCTTCGAAGTTGTTTTGCAACAAGCCGATGCCAGCCGCAGGCGAAGCGGTCCACGTAAGACGACTTTTGGTCGTTGAGCACGGTGCGGTTTAGAAGTAAGTCCTGCCTGTTCTTTGATCCAGATGGTCAAAATCAACAGCGAGGGTTAGTAGTGGCGATTGACGCTGCGAAAATTCCAGCAGGCGAATGTGGGGTCGAAAATCAGGTCGGACGGGTGGGTGTCATTTTCATGATCCCTTTTGCCTGTAGTTTCAAACTCCCACTAGGTTGGTAAATGTAGGGAGTTGTAAATGACACAAAGTCAAAGCGTTGACAAGCAAGATTTCATAATCAAAGCCCTGCCGCTGTTCTTTGTGGCGATGACGCTTCGGCCGTTAACAACTTCAGTTGGTCCAGTTCTGCCCGAAATCCGTGATGAATTTGGGTTATCAGCAACTGCTGGCTCACTATTGACCACACTGCCAATTCTGATGTTTGGTCTTGGTGCGCTGTTTATCCCTCGGCTACTACATCGAATTAGTCCAAACAAGGCAATATCATTAAGCCTGCTTGCACTTGCACTTGGTGGCCACCTGCGACTAATTCCGTTAGTGGTTGTGCTTTACCTAGGAACCATAATCATTGGGCTTGGTGTTGCTGTTGGCAACGTTGTGCCATCACTAATCACACGGCGAGATTTCCCAACACGAATTGGTGGCGTTATGGGAATGATCGCTGGCGCAATTTCGCTATCTGCCGCCGTTGCCGCACTGATTACCTATCCGATTGCAAATCGACTTGGGTCATGGCGTGAAGCCCTCGAATTGTGGGCACTGCTTCCACTTATTGTTTTCATCATTTGGCAGTTTTATCGACACCCACAAAGCAAGGATGTCCGCCTGGATACTCCACACAACATGAAGGCTTTGCTACGCAATCCATTGGCGTGGAGTCTAACTTTGTACTTCGGTTTTCAATCCATAAATTTTCATTCGATGAATACCTGGTTACCAACAATTTTGAGAGAAGCAGGAACTGATCCAGTCACTGCTGGAAAGCAATTAGCGGTGTTGGTACTTATCGGGTTGCCAACCGGATTGTTCGTGCCACCACTAGCCGCACGACTGACTTCACAAGTAGGGCTGTGCATTGGCTTTGTTGCAGTATTCGCTGTTGGCCTAATTGGTATCTATAGCTTTGCAATTTATGGATTGTGGCCGGCCGCAACTTGGCTTTGGGTTTTCTTGCTTGGGGTAGGCCTAGGCTCCTCATTTCCATTGGCACTAACTCTGGTGTTACTGCGCTCGGATACCCCAGAAACTGCCAGAGATTTGGGCTCATTTATGCAAGGCGGTGGCTATATCATTTCAGCACTAGGCCCTTTGACACTTGGATTTTTGCGTGACGTTACTAATTCATGGTCAGCTGCATTTGTTGCTCTAGGCATCGCGCTGCTGGTGCAACTAATTTCTGGTGTCATCATCTCGCGGCCAGTTTTAATTACCGAGGAGTAATGAAACAATGAGGTGTGCCTAATCGCCTCGCAGATTCAACTTCTCCCTACCTATTGCAACATGCCGATAATCCAGTTGATTGGTATCCCTGGTCCGAAGCAGCATTTGAACTAGCTAGAACTCGAGATGTTCCGATTTTTTTGAGTGTTGGCTACAGTGCCTGCCATTGGTGTCATGTTATGGCCCACGAAAGTTTTGAAAATCCCTCAGTTGCAGCGTTGATGAATGAATATTTTGTGAACATCAAAGTAGATCGAGAAGAGCTGCCGGCAGTTGATTCGTTGTATATGGAAGCAACTCAGGCGATGACGGGGCACGGTGGCTGGCCAAATTCAGTTTGGCTAGATCATGACCGACGACCTTGGTATGCCGGAACATATTTTCCGCCCCGACCATCACATGGGATGCCTTCATTTACCCAAGTACTGCTAGCGCTTAATGACACTTGGACCAGTGAGCGAGAGCGAGTTAGGGATTCTTCTGCCCGAATCATGGAGCACATTGGATCTCGAAACGAACTGATTGTCAAGTCAAAGTCAGATTTCACTAAAGAGGAAATCAAATTTGCAGTTACTTCTGGAATCGAGTCCCTAGCCTCATCATTTGATCCCATCAATGGTGGCTTCGGAGATGCTCCGAAATTCCCACCTTCATTAGTTCTGGAGTTCTTGCTCAGAAATGAAGCCCTGCAAAGACTTGAAGGTGTAGAGCCAGATTTTCTAGTGATGAAAATGGTGGAACAAACCTGTGATGCCATGGCACGGGGTGGCATGTATGACCAACTTGGTGGTGGATTCGCGCGGTACAGCGTGGATGCAACTTGGACCGTTCCGCACTTTGAAAAAATGCTTTATGACAATGCCCAACTGCTTTCAATCTATGCACATCTATACCGACTAACGGGTGATGAGCAAGCACTACGCATAACTACAGAAACTGCTGAATTCTTGATTCGTGAAATGCAAACCCCGGAAGGTGGCTTTGCAGCAGCGCTTGATGCTGACAGCCTCGACGAGGAAACCGGACATTCCGAAGAGGGTGTGTTCTATGCGTGGACCCCAAAACAAATCACAGACTTACTTGGGTCAGATGACGCAGACTGGGTTATGAAGCTGTGCAAAGTTACTTCAGATGGCACTTTCGAACACGGCAAGTCAGTATTAACCCTTCATCAAGATCCTGATGACTGGGATAGATGGAAAGTTTTGCGAGCAAAGCTATTTCAGTCTCGAGAGACCAGACCACGTCCAGGCCGAGACGACAAAATCGTTGCAAGTTGGAATGGTCTGGCAATCCGCGCGCTAGTGGATGCGGGAAGTGTTTGTCGTCGAATGGACTGGATAGATTGCGCCACCCGAGCGGGTGACTTGTTAGTCAGCAAACACCTTGGGGCTGACCCGTTGCACCCCAATAGATTGGTGCGAGTTTCCCGTGATGGTAAAGCCGGTTTGCATGCCCTAGGTGTGCTTGAAGATCAGGCACTAGTTGCCAGTGCATTTTTGGCACTAGCGCAGGTTAATGGTGATGATGCTTGGCGCGAATTGGCGGGTACGTTACTTCATGACATCAGAGATCATTTTCAGCAAGGTTTCGGATTAACCGATACTGCCAACGATGTTGAGCCAGTAGCTAAAGATGTAGCCGCGAGGCAAGTTGATCCAACAGATAACGTGACACCATCTGGGTGGGCGGCGACAATTGATGCGGCATTAACCTACTCTGCACTTACCGGAGAAACTGAAATCAGATCTTGGGCTGAAGAATTTATTCCAGCTTTAATTCCATTAGTTGCATCCCACACCAGGTTCGCTGGCTGGGGTAGTGCCATGTTTGTGACTTGGCTAGATGGCC
>Ga0079301_1000576_pt1 | contig 17740 bp, 8 predicted proteins | sample Wag4_2014_7_11_3_FD_74797 | JGI IMG/M metagenome (GOLD analysis project Ga0079301, IMG submission 74797) | Fresh water mixed with fracking chemicals microbial communities from Ohio, USA - Utica-2 Time Series FC 2014_7_11 | ecosystem: Engineered > Industrial production > Chemical products > Input... | reverse complement strand
GCCCGTGAAAACCCCTGGTTTGCCCCCGAATTCATCGAAAAAGCCATCAATTCGATCACAAATAGCTTTTTAGACCCCAAACTATTGGCAGATTGGGCGGCTAAATATGGCGTGCCAGCCCAGCAATCAGCGCCCAAAAAAGTGGGTTTGGTGATGGCAGGTAATATTCCACTCGTAGGTTTTCATGACTTTTTATCGGTGTTTATTTCCGGACATACCGCTGTTATTAAGCCCTCTTCGAAAGATGAAATATTAATAAAACATATTGTTACGATACTTAAAAATATGGACAGCCGTGTTTCGGAAATGGTATTTTTTGCACCACAACTTTCTGGACTCGATGCCTACATTGCAACTGGAAGCAATAATAGTAGCAGGTATTTTGATTATTATTTTGGCAAATTTCCAAATATTATAAGACGCAATAGAACATCAGTAGCGGTTATTGATGGCACGGAAACAGCCGCTGAGCTTGATTTATTAGCAGATGACATGCAAACTTATTTTGGACTAGGATGCCGTAATGTTACACAGTTATTTGTACCAGCCAATTATGATTTTATTCCGCTTTTATCGGCTCTGAAAAAATATGAATACTACCTGGATTTTCACAAGTACAAACACAATTATGACTATCATTTGGCGCTATTAATTATGGGTAACAAATATTATATGAATAATGACTCCCTTGTTTTTACCGAAAACGAAAGCCCTTTTTCACCGGTTAGCCAGGTGCATTACCATTATTACACCGAGCCGCAGGCATTGAGCAGTTTGTCTCAAAATACCGACATCCAGTGCATTGTAGGGCATGGCTATATGCCATTTGGGAGCGCCCAAGCCCCTGGTTTAACAGACTATGCCGACGGGACAGACACCCTGGCATTTTTACAGACATTATAAAACCTTTGCGCAAAAAAAATGTTAAATAAGACAGACGGTACACAGACAAACTTGCAGCTTCGTTTATTTGTACCGCAAAGGCATGTAATTTGTAGAACCTTTAAAAAATTGTAACGATGAATATGAATTTCAAAACTGTGGCCACGATGGTAGCCATTAGCGCCACAACTGCTATTGTAAGTGTTTGGGGAGTAAGCAAATTCAATGCATACCAACAAGCAGGTATTCAAGACCCGAGTAAATTACCTTTTAATTATGTGGGATTTAATAATAACAACGCGCCTAGCGTTGCCGTTGATTTTACACCGGCAGCTACGACCGCGGTTCCTGCTGTTGTGCATATTAAAACGAAAACAAAAGAAAGACAAATTAGCCGAGGAGGTTCGGGAGGTTCACGTGGAAGAAATCCTTTTTCCGATTTCTTTGGTGAAGACTTTGGCGATGTATTTGGGGGTGGTCCACGCGTTATGCCCGAACAACGTGCAAGCGGAAGCGGTGTTATTATTACAGAAGACGGATACATTGTTACCAACAACCACGTAATTGATGGTTCTGATGAAATCAATGTGACACTTGGCAATAAAAAATCTTATAAAGCCACACTTATTGGCGCTGACCCTAGCACCGATATTGCGGTTATTAAAATTGAAGCAAAAGGTTTACCATACTTAATTTACGGTAATAGTGACGAAGCTAAACTTGGACAGTGGGTATTAGCCATTGGATATCCTTTAAGTTTAGACGCAACTGTTACCGCTGGTATCATTAGTGCAAAATCAAGATCTATTGATATCAATAGAAAACAAAGTGATAGACCTGTAGAATCATTTATTCAAACAGATGCGGCCGTTAATCCGGGCAATAGTGGTGGCGCACTTGTTAATACCACTGGTGAACTGATTGGCATTAACTCTGCAATAGCTTCTCCTACTGGATCTTACGCTGGTTACTCGTATGCAATACCGGTTAACATTGTTAAAAAAGTAGTAACAGATATTGTAAAATTTGGAACCGTTCAACGCGCCTACATTGGAATTAACTTTTTACCAGAAAACGTTACTGACGAACAAAAACAAGCTTACGAAAAAGAGTTTGGCATTAGCATCAAAGAAGGTGAAGGCGTATTTGTAACAGATGTTCCGGCTAGTGGTGCTGCTGCAATAGCTGGCATTAAAAAATATGATATCATTACAAAAATTGATGGCGTAAATATTACCTCTGGTCCAGAATTACAAGAACAAGTAGCCAAACATAAGCCAGGAGATAAAGTAGCCATTACTTATAAACGTGCTGGTAAAGAAAACACCGTTACACTTACTTTAAAAAATAAAGTAGGCAATACAGATATCGTAAAAAATACTTCCATCATTGAAAAACTAGGTGGCACATTTGAAAACCTAGATAAAAAAGTAGCAGCAGCTAATGAAGTAGAAGGCGGCGTGGTGGTTAAAAAAGTAGGCGATGGATTACTTAAAAAAAGTAGAATGCAGGACGGCTTCGTAATTATAAGCGTTAACGGTTCCGAAGTAAAAAGTCTTGAAGAACTCAAAGAGTTATTGGCTAAAATAAAATCTGGCGTTGTAAGACTAGAAGGCTTCTACCCTGGATTTGAAGGCAGCTACACCTATCCGCTTAACCTTAGCGAGGAATAAGCTGATACACCAAATATTCGCCGGCTTGTAGTTCAAATTTTTCTTTACTAGAAAATGAAAACCGAAGACCAGAAAATATTTGTTCGAAATTTCCTTCCAGTAGTGGATGGCTAATTTCAAAAGCCAATCTATTTTGTTCAGAAATATTGAGAAGCACCAAAACAACATTGTTTTGGTGCTTTTTTATAAAGCCTATAATACTATCAGGATAGGGCGTTTGAAGCATTTGGGGTTGACCAAATAACACTGCGTCATTCTGTGCTCGTAAAGTAAAAAGCGCCTTGTAAAAAGCATGCAGCGATGGCTGCGTAGTTTGCACTGGCCATGATAATTCATCTTTATCAAAAAATAATAGACGTTTATGATTGGGGATTTCTTGACCACTATACACAAGTGGCAATCCGCCCCATGTGGCCGAAAATACAGCCCATGCTTTAGCGGTTACACCATACTTTTCATACTCGGTTCCATTCCAACTATTTTCATCGTGGTTAGATGTAAATAATAATTTGTTTGTACCCGGCCCTTCACTTGCATACAAATCTAATTGTTCCAATACTGGTTTTAAATTAGGCTGATGTCTATTGATAGATCCAGTGGCGTGCATAAATGCCCATGCATACGTGGTATCAAAGGCTTCAAAATAACGGACGTCTTCACACTCTGCTAGCCAGAATAAAGGCTTTAAGGTATCAAGAGCCTCCCTTGCCTCTATCCAAAAATCTAACGTCACTAAGTGCGCCATATCGCATCTAAACCCATCGATACCAAATGTATTTACCCAATACCGCATTGCTTCAATCATGGCAGCGCGCATAGCAGGGTTATTGTAATCTAAATCAATAACATCGGTCCAACCATTGCGTTCTGTAAAATTACCCGCTGCATCTTGCATGTAAAAATCAGGACTCGAAACTGTCCAAACATGATCTTGTCCTGTATGATTGGCCACCCAATCAATTATTACACTCATACCCAGGGCATGTGCAGCGTTTACAACATCTATAAAATCTTGTTCTGTTCCAAACTCATGATTGATTTCCGTATAATTACTACAAGCGTAATAACTACCTAAACTTCCAAGCCTGCCCTTTATACCAATAGGTGTTAAGGGCATAAACCATAATACCGTAACGCCCATATCTGCCAGTCTTGGAAGATGCAAGGCAAATGAAGCTAGGGTCCCCTCTTTGGTATACTGTCTAACATTTACCTCGTACATATTTGCACGAACCGCCCAAGAAACAGTATTAAATGGCATGTCTAAATAATTTAGAAAACAAAATAGATAAAAGATAAACGAGCACCGCACCAATTACATTTAACCACAAAAATCCGATACCCACAATATTATACTTGTCTAATAAAAAACATACAATCACAAAAATCTCACCCACAATAGCGGCCCAAAACACAGGCGTGCCGCCTACTTTTTTAGCATAAAATGCTACTAAAAAAATGCCTAAAATAACGCCATAAAATAAAGAGCCGAGTACATTAACAGCTTCAATTAAACTGCCCATGCCCGTTGCAAACTGCGCCGTTAAAATACAAAACACACCCCAACCCAACGTATACCACTTAGATGTTTTATAATCGGTTGCAGATTGCGCCAGCGTAGTTCCATCAATAGTTTTTGAGCGGTAACGCAAATGAAAATCAATAACAGTGCATGATGCAAGTGCATTGAGCGCTGCTGCAATGGAACCCCATGCGGCTAAAAATATAACTGCAATTAGAAGACCCACAAGACCTACTGGCAAATAGTCCACAACAAAGCGCAGAAAGATATAGTTGGTGTCATTAACGTCGGCACCAGGCACAGCCGTTGCAATTACATTTTTATAATTTTTTTGTAACGCCGTTAATGACACAGCGCCCTTTTGAATTTTATTTTCTAGTGCGGTATCTGCCTTTTTAGATTGTACAAGCGCAGTATTGAGTTCCAATTGCTTAGCCTGTGCTATCTTAAACCGGTCTAGAATAGACGACAATGAATCTTTATAAGGAGTAGACCAGGCTTTGGTTTCAACGGTTTTATTAAAAAATATAGGAGACTCTTTAAACTGATAAAAGGTAAACAATAAAACACCAAGTAGTAAAATCAAAAACTGCATTGGAATTTTTACCACGCCATTTAACAAAAGGCCTAATTTACTTTCACGATCATTTTTTGCAGTAATATACCTCCCCACTTGTGATTGATCGGTACCAAAATAAGAGAGTGCTAAAAAAAAACCGCCAATGGTTCCACTAATAATATTATAACGGTCTTTAAAATCAAATCCGCTACCTGTATTGCCGGTTGTTATTACATTTAATTTCCCAGACACTTCTCCCACTTTTAAGGCATCAGTAAATCCAAGTCCATCCGGTAGCAAATGCACCAAATAATACCCCGACACCACCATACCAATAAATATAATTACAAATTGAAGTTGTTGGGTATAAGCAACTGCTTTAGATCCGCCACTTACCGTATATAATGTAAGCATCCCTCCCATCGCAATATTGGTCCAATAAATATCCCAACCCAGTAATGATGATAAAATAATAGAAGGCGCGTAAATACTAATACCCGTCGATAACCCCCGAGACAATAAAAATAAAAACGAGGTAAAGGTTCTCGTTTTTAAATCAAAGCGTTGCTCTAAATATTCATAAGCGGTAAATATTTTTAACTTACTAAACACCGGCACAAACCACACCACAATAACAATCATAGCAAGTGGTAAGCCAAAATAATATTGCACAAAACGCATACCATCGGTGTAGGCCTGACCCGGTGCAGATAAAAATGTAATGGCACTTGCCTGCGTACCCATAATCCCTAATAACACCAAATACCATGGCATAGAACGGTTACTTAAAAAGTAGCCTTCTAAATTTTTTGTAGCATTACTTTTATACAAACCATAAGAAATGATAAGTATAAACGTAACCACCAAAACAACCCAATCAATCAATGACATATTTTATCGTTTTGGTAAAGCAATTAAGTTTGCTAATAATTTATAAGCGCCTGAAACACCCGCAGGTAATTGTCTAAATAGCGCTAACCCAACATATGAAAAATTGCCTTTACCATACGCGCAGGTAATTAATGACCCACTCGATGGCCGTTCATTTTTATCATGCATAGATAGTGGCATTTCATAACGTGCGTCTATAGCGGTTGCCTGATAGGTGCTTCTTTCCTGAATCCATCCATCAAAATCACGGGCAGTTATTTGATTGGGTGATTGTAAAACTGGATGTTCAGGAAGTGAAAATACCACTTCTGCATTTTCTTCAGTTACCCTTGAGCCACCACTAATGGTAAACGGATAAGGCGCCATAGGAGGCGTTAAACCATTGGTGCCCGTACGGTTGTATTGCACAATTAAATTACCGCCATTTTGTACATATTGCAAGAGTGTTTGATACCCTTCTTTTAAAAATCCATTTACATTATACGCTCTAACACCCGTAACAATGGCATCAAAACCCGCTAGATACGCTGGCGTCATATTAGCAGCTGTAATTTTTTCTACACGGTATCCAAGTTGCACCAGCGCTTCTTCCGTTAAATCGCCAGAACCCGCAATATAGCCCACTTTTGAGCCTTTTACACGAATAGGCTCATCTACCACCTTAACAATATCCTGCATCAAATAATGTGTATTTGGGATGTGATCGTATACGATTTTTTGCAAGTGCTCATTATAATTTTGCGTACCCTTACTATTGGTTACAGCAACTGATGCAGTCACTAAATTTGATGTACTCGTTGGATTGTAAAAACTTACAAAAGGCACCATAACAGCACTCGTTTTTGCATCATTAAAAACGGAATCTATCCCCTTTTCATATACCTGCTTGCCGTTTTTCTGATCCACTAAAGTATAACGAACCGATGCGCTCATTTTCTTTTCTTGATTGGACAAAACAGTAAGTTGTAATGGCGTAGTTTGATTTTTTTTGCCTTTTTCAGATAACACATTCGTTAATACCACGGTTGGTTTTACAACAAGTTCGTAAGGTGGAATGATAATAAATGGTTGCACACATTCGCCTTTAACAAGGTCTACATATTTGTGTAGTACCGGCCTAGTAATGGTAAATACAACCCCTTCAATGTTGCAATTAAATTGCACAGCAATAGAAGGATCATTCCATGCTTTGCCTAATACGCTGTAATCATTCACCAAAAACATACCATCCGAATTTTTAGGCTGCTGCAACCAATAAGGTTGAAACTGATTTTTTGCTACCACCGGAAGGAAGTTTACTGCATAATTATAATTTTTATTTTGAATCAATTGCTGACCTACTTGCTTTGTATAGGACTGATTGGATACCATAATATTTTCTAAACGAACAGCAGCAGTAGATCTATTATTAATAGCACAGGTAAAACGAATAGAATCGCCTTGTACCGCTTTTTCTGTAACCGTAAATGCCTCTACAGACAATCCTGCGGCAGCTTCAATAATCTGTTGTAATGTATTTAGTTTATGCGACCTCCAAACAGAAGCCGGAAGCTCCTTAACTTGCTCATAAATTTTTACAAGCGCAGGTAACGATAAATCGGGCTGCAAAGGAGTGTAAGAAACAATAACTGCGTCAATAGCGCTTGCAATACTTGCTCCGTTTTGACCAAGCCTCGTCCAATCAGTACTAACACCATCGAGTAAACTATTTGTAGGCGGCTCTCCTACAATCGTGGTAAAATATTCTAGAATTACTCCTTTGCGTCGAGGTCTTCCTTCACCCTGGCTTTTGTGCATGCTTCTTGCCTCACCACCAAGTTCACCATAACTTTTTCCTTCGAGTGCATTGTAAACACCCACATCGATTTTAAATTGATCATTACTGGTGGTATTAGCGCCGCCAAAATTAAATGTATTCCACAATAATCTTTTTGCCTGCCAAACCGTAACTCCATTTATTAACTGTTCCGGAAATTGATTGGGATCCGCAGCTGCGGCGAAAGCCTCTCTAGCAATTTGTGCTGATGCGCTATGGTGTCCATGTCCGGCGCGCGCGTCCGGAGGAAAGCGCGCAATAATTACATCGGGCTTATAATTTCGGATTACCCAAACAGCGTCTGCTAAAACTTTTTTTCGGTCCCAAACTTGCAAGGCTTCATCCATGCTTTTACTAAAACCAAATTCGTAAGCACTTGTAAAATATTGTTCGGCGCCATCTATTTCGCGGGCGGCTAATAGTTCTTTGGTTCGAATCATGCCAAGTTCAATACCCTGTTCTGGCCCAATTAAATTTTGACCACCATCGCCTCTAGTTAAACTCAAATACGCCGTTCGGTACATTTTTTCTTTGGCCAAATAAGGCAATAAACTATTGTTTTCATCATCGGGGTGCGCAGCAATATATAAAACAGAACCCAACACTTGCAACTTTTTCAATGACTGAAGTATAGCAGAACTAGGCATTACTCCACCATTATTTAGACTCACTTGTTGCGACCATACGCTATTACTAGAAAACAGTAATCCAACTATAAGAAGCAGGGTAAAAAAGTATAATTTTTTCATAGCTGTCAAAACGCCTAATGGGGCTGTCATTTAAATCATGAACAGTTTGTTAAACAATGCGTGAATGTAACAAAAAATGGCCCAGATTTAACCAAAAATTGAGTAATTTTCAACCATGAAATCAACAATCTTTTCGGCCTTCTTATTTTGCCTATGCACTAGCGTTATGGGGCAATATGAAAATGCGATTGTAGGCCCATCAAAAGCAGTTAATCCATACCAATATAGTGTTACAAAATCAGGCGTATTTAATAGAGCAAGTGTAACGAGTGCACACCCGCTTGCAAGCATGATTGGCGCCGAAATCATGAAGCAAGGTGGTAACGCTTTTGATGCAACCATTGCTACACAATTTGCACTGGCTGTTGTATATCCGGGCGCAGGTAATATTGGAGGTGGAGGTTTTACCCTCGCCAGAAAAAAAAATGGCAGTCTTATTGGTATCGATTACAGAGAAGCAGCACCATCTAAAGCAACTAGAGATATGTATTTAGATGCTGCAGGAAATGCAGAAGATGCACTTTCGCAAAATGGTCATTTAGCATCTGGCGTTCCAGGCGCGGTTGCAGGAATTTTTGCAACCTTACCACATGCAAAACTTCCTTTTGCGCAGCTCATCCAACCCGCTATCGATTTAGCACGTTTCGGATTTGTGATTACCGAAAGAGAAGCCTCTAGTTTAAATGGAACAAAAAAAGATTTTATAAAATACTCGACCAAACCTTCTGCATTTGTAAAAGAATCAAAATGGAAAGTTGGAGACACCCTTATTCAACAAGAACTTGCAAGTACACTTACGCGTATTCAAAAAAATGGTGCCAAGGGATTTTACGAAGGTGAAACAGCGGCACTTATTGTAGAAGAAATGAAAAGAGGTGGAGGTATCATTTCACTTGAAGACTTAAAAAGTTATCAAGCAAAATTAAGAGCGCCTGTTGTATTTAATTACAGAGACTATGGCGTCATAAGTTTTGCACCTCCAAGCAGTGGTGGTATTTTAATTGGCCAGATGCTTACAATGATGGAGCCCTTTAATGTTCAAAAAATGGGTTTTCAAACACCAGAATCTGTGCAACTCATGATTGAAGTGGAGCGACGAGCCTATGCTGACAGAGCTGCGCATATGGGCGATCCAGATTTTTATAAAGTACCTCAAAACATATTACTTAGCAGCGCCTATTTAAAAAATAGAATGTTGGATTACAAACCTGGTGTTGCAGGTTCAAGTGATCAAACCCAAGCAGGCAATGCGCCTGTTTCTGAAGAAACAACGCATTTTAGTGTAGTTGATCCAGAAGGCAATATGGTATCGGTGACTACCACCCTTAATGGAGGCTATGGCAATAGAACGGTTGTAGGTGGCGCAGGTTTTATTTTAAACAATGAGATGGATGATTTTAGCGCAAAGCCAGGTAGCCCAAATATGTATGGCGCCATTGGTGGAGAAGCCAATTCTATTGCACCACGTAAAAGAATGCTCAGCTCCATGACACCTACCCTGCTAACAAAAAACAAAAAGCCTTATTTGACCGTAGGTACACCTGGCGGCACCACCATTCCAACATCGGTATTTCAAACCATCGTTAACCTTATTGATTTTAATTTGAGTTTAGAAGACGCAATTAATAATCCAAAGTTTCATCACCAGTGGCTCCCAGATGAAGTGAGCATAGAAAAAAAATTTAACCCAAACACCAAAGTTGCGCTTGAAAAAATGGGTTACCGTATTAAAGAAAGAGGTGCAATTGGTAGAACCGAAGGCATTGTTATAGGTCCAACGGGTAAAAGAATTACAGTTGCCGACAAGAGAGGCGATGACGCTGTTGCTGGATTTTAATTATTGATACTAGAATAGAATTACCTGAAAAGAAAATTAAAAATAACTAGAAATGTTTTACTCGCAGTTGTTGCGGGTCTCTTTTTGGTGCTTCTACTTCTAAACACAAGCCCCGTACAAAACTACATCGCAAAAAAAATCACTTCATCACTTTCTAATAAAATAGGTGCAGAAGTTAGCCTCAAAAAAGTAAGTATTTCTCCTTTTAATAAATTAAATATCGAAGGCGTACTAATAAGGGATAAAAACAAAGACACCCTTTTATTTGCAAACCTTTGTAAAATCAGAATCACTGATTGGTTTTTCTTGAAAAAAAATGCAACGCTCAGTTATATTGGCATAGAGGATGCCGTTGTAAAAATCAACAGAAAAACAAAAACTTGGAACTACGAATTTATCACCAACTACTTCAAAAGCAGCGATACCAGTAATACTGCTAGTAGCGCCCATTACGATATCAAAAAAATAGATTTAAAATCGGTACGGTTTGAGCAAACCGATCAGTGGACAGGAACTTATATGAAGGCAGGGGCTGTAAGCATAGTAGCAGATTGCAAGAAAATAAATACTGAAACAAATTTTATTTCATTAGGGACTGTTAGTTTGGATCAGCCTTCTTTTGTAATGAAAGTGATACCAGCTTTACAACCTGCCACTAGTAAAGTACCAGCTAACAAACCTGCTGCAGCTAGTACAAGTCCGCTCAATATCAATGCAGACGAAATTACCATTAGTAAAGGAGCACTTGTTATTGATAGTGATTTTGAAAAACCGTATCCAAATTTTGACGGAACGCATCTTAATTTTAATAACATCAACGCTACTATAAAAAATGCTTTTGTATCTGAAAAGGAAATAAAAGCCTCTATAAAACTATCCGCCAAAGAAAGATCAGGATTACTAGTAAAAAAACTAAATACTAATTTTACGTTCAACCAGAGCATCATGGAGTTTGCCAATTTAGACCTTCAAACAAATAGGTCACGCATTGGCAATTACTATGCCATGAAGTTTACAAATTTTGAAAAAGACTTTAGCAACTATATCTCAAATGTGGTAATGGTGGCTAACATCAACGAATCGGATGTCCACACAGATGATATTGCTTTTTTTGCGCCTGCCATGTCTATTTTTAAAACAAAAGCGCAACTTTCAGGAAAATATATAGGAACGGTTGCTGATTTTACCGTATCTAATTTGCAATTAAGAACAGGGGGCAATAGCATTTTAACGGGTGCATTTTCTATGAAGGGCCTACCGGAAATAGAAAAAACACAAATTCAATTACGACAAGGTTTTGTACAAAGCAATTACAAAGACCTAGCACAGCTCATCCCTTCTATACAAAATATTCAAAGTCCAAGCTTTGCATCACTAGGCACTATTTTATATAGAGGCGATTTTAAAGGCACTGCATTTGACTTTGTTACCAAAGGGGTATTTAGCACTTCACTGGGCGGCATAACCACAGATATTAATTTAAAACTCCCTTTAAAAGGCGAGCCAAGCTATAAAGGGCAACTAGAAACTGTCGCATTTAACCTCGGTAAATTCACAAACAATAACGACTTAGGAACCATAGATTTTAAAGGAAGTATCGAAGGTAGCAGTTTTGATATAGAAAAATTAAAAACCAGTATTAGTGGAGACATCAGATCTATTCAATACAAAGATTATTACTACAAAAGCATTGTAACAAACGGTACTTTCCAGAAAAAATATTTTAGCGGGGATATTATTATTAACGACCCTAACTTAAACTTTACGAGCTCAGTAGAAATTAATTTCAATCAAAAAATTCCAGCGTTTAATATTGTAGGTGATCTTGCCTACTCAAATTTAAAAGCCCTGAAACTCTATCCAAAGCTTATTGAAGTAACTGGACTATTGGATGCTAACTTTACAGGAAGTAACCTCGATAATTTTATAGGGAATGCTAAATTTTTAAACGCAAACATTAACGATTCAATCACCAAACTAAATTTTGATTCTTTATCACTTCAGTCATCACAAGTTGGAAACGAAAAACGTATCACCCTAAAAAGTAATGACTTTAATGCAAGCATCATCGGACAATTTAATGTGGCCGATTTACCAAAAAGCATTCAATCATTTTTACACCACTACTACCCTAATTATATTGAAGCGCCTGGTAAACTTAGTGCAGATCAGAACTTTACCATTAAAGCAAATGCAAACTACATAGACCCCTATATTAGTTTATACAATAAAAACTGGAGTGGATTTAATGATTTTTGGTTTGAAGGCAACATCAATACCAAAACTTATCAATTAAGCGCTAAGGCAAACATCCCGTACGGAAAAATTGACGACTTTGCAATTACTGGCGCAAGCATCCTAGCAAAAGGGGATATTAACAACCTAAGTTTATTAACCAATATTGACAATTTTGGTATCGGAGATAGTATACATTTTCCAAACTCTATCATTTCAATAGATTCAAAAAATGACAAATCCAATGTGCAAGTAAAAACGAGTGCTTCTAGTAATTTAAACGACGCCAATTTAGAAGCAGAAGTATATACACTTCAAGATGGACTTCGTATACAGTGGAAGCCTTCTAATTTCACCCTCAATAATAAAAAGTGGACACTTGAAAAAGAAGGTGAACTAGTACTTCGTAAAAACTTTGTTCATGCTAGCAATGTTAAATTTGTACAAGGTACTCAAGAAATATTAATACAAACCGAAGAAGAAGATGGTGGCAACACCAACCAACTTAATATAAAACTCAATAACCTTGTTATTGGAGATATTACAAACCTAATAATCAATCAACCACGTTTTGATGGTATTGCTCACGGAAATATTACATTAAAAAACATCTTTTCTGATATAAAGGCAGACGCAAGAATTAATACCAGCCAGTTACGTGTAGACAACGACTCGGTAGGGCTTGTAAATATTACAGCAGGGTATGATGCAAAAACGGGCAATCTTCCATTTACTGTAGTATCTGACAATAAAGATTATAAAATACGCGCAAACGGCTTTTATAATATAACAGACAGTATCCAACAACCACTCTACACCAATATTGAACTGAGTGATACCCGAATTAATTTTGTCGAGCAGTTTTTGACAGGCATATTTTCTGAAGTGGACGGTAAAGCAACTGGTCAATTAAGCATCCAAGGAAACCCAACAAGCCCAACCCTATTAGGCGAAGTACTTGTTAAAAACGCAACCTTAAAAGTAGATTACACACAGGTAAATTATCAACTTGATAGCTTACGGGTTAAATTTTTAGAAGACGGTATAGACTTTGGAAAGTTTACCGTGCGGGACAAGTATAACAACAAAGCAAATGGCTCCGGTAAATTATATGAAAAGCAGTTTGAAAATATGGCTTTTGATTTTGAAGTTACCACCAACAATTTACTGCTCATAGACACCAAGGCAAAAGACAATCCGCTTTTTTATGGTAAAGCACTTGGTAAAGCAAACTTTAGTTTTAAAGGGCCATCTACAAATGCAAAAATTACGCTTGTAGCAGAATCTACAGATAGTTCACATATAGTACTTCCTAACGCAGTATCTAAAGAGTCTGCAAGTGCCGATTTTATTACCTATAAAAAATATGGTACCGAAATACAAACCGAAAACAAAACATCAAATTTTAATTTACTCGTAGACTTAGATTTAACGGCAAATAATAAAGCAGAAATTGATGTGATACTAGATGACGTTTCTGGCGATATTATTAAAGCAACTGGTAGCGGAAGGCTCAAAATCAGATCTGGTACCACAGAGCCACTTACCATCAGGGGCCGTTACAATATCGATAAAGGAAATTATGATTTTAGTTTTCAGTCACTTATCAAAAAACCATTTGAACTCATCCCTAATAAAGGAAATTATATCGAATGGACCGGTGATCCTAATAAAGCCAATATCAAAATTGATGCACAGTATACCGCAGAGCAAGTAGCACTTTACGACCTTGTAGGTAATTTAAATATGAGTGGCGCGGTTAAAGGATATCGTGGGCCGGTATATGTAGTTGCTCAGTTAAGAGATAAGCTATCAAAGCCGTCTATTAGTTTTAAATTGGATTTTCCGCAAGGAAGTCCTATTAAAACAGACAATGAACTAGTACAATATTTAACGAGGCTTGAACAAGACGACAATGAAATATTAAAACAGGTTTCATTTTTAATTGTTTTCAATTCCTTTGCCCCTCCTACTATTGGCAATGGAGGAAATGGAAATGCCAATGCTATGTTTGCAACGATTGGAGTAAACACACTCTCTCAAATTCTAACCAAAGAGATCAATAAAATGTTCTCCAACATGCTATATAAGCTAACTGGTGACAAGAGCTTACGTTTTGACGTTGGAACATCCTTATATAGCAATACAGAACTTTTAGGTGCCGCATCAGGCATCAACAGCAACGTAGCTAATGCAGGAATTAATAGATCTAGGGTCAATTTTAAAGTGGGCAAAAGCTTTTTTGAAGATAAAATTGTGGTGACCTTTGGCGGTGACTTAGATTTTAACTTAAGCAACTCTTCAAGTGTTAAAAACGGCAACTTGCAATGGCTCCCCGATTTAAACATAGAATTTATACTTACACAGGATCGCAAATTAAGGGCCATTTTATTCAATAAAAATAGCCTTGATATAAGTGGATCCAGCTTTGGAAGACGTAACCGTTTTGGAGCTAGTATTTCTTATAGAAGAGATTTTGAAAGACTCTTTTAAAGCACTTACAACAGGGGTTGCGGAACTTTAGTGCAACCATGCAGCCTGTACACTAAAAAATAACGAACAACAACACCACTCCTTTTCTGATCAATCCTTATTGGAGCTTCAATCGTTTTAAAATAAGACCCATAAGCAGCTGCAACATCAAAAGGCACATTGGAGGGTACAATACAATACGCGTCTGCACCCATTGTTAATTTTGGGCGTTCTTTATTTAACCAAGCAAACTTATGAATGTCTTGGAGTGGCCCAAGGCCCATTAAAGCAAGTCCGGTAGTACGCGCCGTATAAAATTCGAGATGTCCTGCCGGAAACCATTTGCCCACAATAATTGAAGGCGCTTCAGACATAGTATGATTGACCTGATCCTTTTTGGCCAATGAATCAAATGTCACACTAAAATTTTTCCATCCAGATAAATCAAGTGTTGGACAGTACTCTCCTAAATTGTTTGATTGTTGACTACCAAAATTGTCCGGATACTTTTGAACGATGATTACAAGTGCAAATAAAATTGTAAATACTAATATCACTGAAGACCTCAACAAATAAACGGTCCATGTTGATTTTTTTTGATCGATATAAATACCTGCGAGTATAATTAATGGAATAAATGCAGGACCAGACCAATGTGGAAGTGTAGGATTAAAAAGCGCTACCATCCAAAATATCAAAATGAGCGGTAGGCTCATCCATAATAACCAGCGGCCAATATTATTTTGCTGAAATAAAATATTCCTAAATGAAAATAAAGCAGCAGCCATCAAAATATACACGACCGGGTTTTGATATAAAACCTCTCCTACTACCTCTGTTGTGAAACTTGTAATGTCAATACCCGTATGTGTTACACGCTCCGAATGAAAACGGTAAGTAATAAAATCGTACATGACATTCCAGTAAACAATGGGTACAATACAAAGTAACGTAACACAAACCGCTACCACAAAAGGCCACGAAAATATTTTCTTATAATTTGTAAATAATAAATATGCACCAAAGCCCGCCCATAAAAATAAACCATGCACTTTTGAAAGTGTGGCAAGTCCAATAAGTAATCCAAGAAGCATCCAATACCCTATTTGCTTTTCTTTATTTGTAAATAGTAGTAGTGACATTACATACAATGACGCTGTCCAAAATATGAGCTGTGCACTATCCGGTAAAATAAAAAATCCTGCAATAAACCCAGTGTATACGCCTGCTTGATACAAAAGTGCTGCATACCATCCAGCTCTTTCATTAGAAAGATGAGCCGTTGTTTTAAATACAAAATAACAACCAATACTAGCCGATACAATGGCACCGAGGCGCATACTGAGTTCAGATACCCAGTGCATATTTAAAGTAAACACACGGATTAATAAACCTACAAGCGGTGGATGGTCAAAATGATTGAAATCAAGTTGTAATGCATAGGTCCAGTAATAGACTTCGTCATTACCGAGTTCCAAAAAAGGAGCAGCAATCATTTTGAAGCATGCAGCAATCAAAATGAGCCCGAATACTTTTTGGGAATAGGACTTAAACATATGGATTAAAAATTAAGCGCCTTTTTTTACAAACCACTCTACCGCTAATTGATAGCCCTCTACACCAAGTCCAATAATAGAACCGGCTGCCTTTGCAGATACGTGCGAAATTTTTCTGAAATCTTCTCTTGCATGTACATTACTAATATGCACTTCAATGACAGGTGTTGTAATGGCTGCTATGGTATCACCTATCGCAACAGAAGTATGTGTATAACCACCCGGATTAAAAATGATACCACTCGCCGTAAAACCAACGCGTTGTAATTCGTTGATGAGTTCGCCTTCTATATTGGATTGAAAATATTCGAACTCAATGTTTGGATAATTTGCTACCAAAGCATTAAAGCAATCATCAAAACTTGCAGTGCCATACACTTCAGGTTCTCTTTTGCCCAATAAATTTAAATTGGGTCCATTGATGATGGCTATTTTCATAACTAGGCCTTGGCTTTAATTAAATCAATAAAATTATCAAACAAATAACGGCTATCATGCGGGCCTGGGGTGCTTTCTGGGTGATATTGCACACTAAATGCAGGCTTGTTTTTTAAACGAATACCCTCAATAGAATCATCGTTTAAATTAACGTGCGTTACTTCTACGTTTGGATGATTTTTTACGGCTTCAGGATCAACACCAAAACCATGATTTTGTGTTGTGATTTCACACTGACCCGTAATAATATTTTTTACAGGATGGTTAAGTCCTCTATGTCCGTGGTGCATTTTAAATGTTGGGATATCATTTGCTAGCGCGAGTAATTGATGTCCTAAACAAATACCAAATACTGGTTTTTGTTCTTCTAAAACTTCTTTAACGGTTGCAATTGCATAATCCATAGAAGCTGGATCGCCAGGACCATTAGAAATAAAATATCCTGAAGGATTGAATTCTTTTAAACGGCTTAATGGCGTTTTTGCAGGGTGCACTTTAATATGTGCGCCTCTATCCACCAAGCATTGTAGAATATGTTGTTTAACACCGAAATCTAAAACGGCTACTTTGATGGCTGAACTAGTATCACCCATTTCATATTCTGAAGTGGTACTTACTGTACTAGCAAGTTCTAGTCCATCCATGCTAGGCACAGCTGCTAATTTTTGTTGTAAAGAAGCAATGTCTAAATCATCAGAAGAAATAATACAGTTCATAGCGCCTTTTTCTCTGATATGCGCAACAAGTGCACGTGTATCTAAATTATCGATAGCAACTAAATTATTATTAACGAGATACGTATTTAAATCACCATCGCCAAGTAGTCTCGAAAACTGCTCTTCTAAATTACGCGCAATCAAGCCTCTAATTTTTACGGTACTGCTTTCTACGTCTGTATCCTTTACACCATAATTACCTATGTGCACATTGTTCATGATAAGCACTTGACCCGTGTAACTTGGATCCGTAAAAACCTCTTGATAACCCGTCATGCCGGTATTAAAACAAATTTCTCCGGTAGTGGTTCCTGTTTTACCAAAAGCATGACCATGAAATACGTGTCCGTCAGCGAGAATTAAAATTGCGGGCTTTTTGGCTTGATGCGTCATT
>Ga0079301_1000575_pt1 | contig 17758 bp, 19 predicted proteins | sample Wag4_2014_7_11_3_FD_74797 | JGI IMG/M metagenome (GOLD analysis project Ga0079301, IMG submission 74797) | Fresh water mixed with fracking chemicals microbial communities from Ohio, USA - Utica-2 Time Series FC 2014_7_11 | ecosystem: Engineered > Industrial production > Chemical products > Input... | reverse complement strand
ACCGAGCCCGCCACGGCCGCCACCGAGGCGAAGTCCGACGCGGGTGCCGACGCCGAGCCAAGCGCCGACCGCCCGCGCCGCCGTGGCGCGCGCGGTGAGGGTCGCGGCGAAGGCCGAGGCGACAAGAAGCCCGACGACCGCGAGAACCTCTGGAAGGACACGCTCCCCGTGCCCTTCGGCGAATTCGGCCGCACCAGCCGTCCGCTCGCGGGAACCGTGCTGTTCCGCAACGCCACCATCTGGACGCTTGGCCCCGCGGGCACGGTCGCCGACTGCGACATGCTCATTCGCGACGGCAAGATCGTGGCGATCGGCACCACCATCATCGCACCCACCGTCGAGACCGTGATCGACGCCAAGGGCATGCACATCACCCCCGGCCTCATCGACTGCCACAGCCACACCGGCATCTCCGGTGGCGTGAACGAGGGCACGCAGGCCAACACCGCCGAAGTCTGGATCGGCGACGTCATCGATCCCACCGACATCAACTGGCAGCGCCAGCTCGCGGGCGGACTCACCGCCGTCAACCAGCTGCACGGCTCTGCCAATCCGATCGGCGGACGCAACTCGGTCGTCAAGATCCGCTGGGGCGAGGGCGCCGAGGCGTTCCGCTTCGAGGGCGCGCCCACCGGCATCAAGTTCGCGCTCGGCGAGAACGTCACGCGGCCGACCTCGCGCTACCCGACGTCGCGCATGGGCGTCGCGACCTACCTCGACGACTCGTTCACCGCCGCGCGCGAGTACCGCGCCGCGCAGAAGGCCTACGCCGCGCTCGATGCCGACGCCCGCACGCGCACGCTGCCGCCGCGCAAGGACCTCGAGCTCGAGACGCTCGCGGAGATCATCGAGGGCACGCGCCTCGTCCACTGCCACAGCTACCGCCAGGACGAGATCCTCATGCTCCTCCGCACCGCGGAGAAGTTCGGCTTCCGCATCGCGACGCTGCAGCACGTGCTCGAGGGCTACAAGGTCGCGCCCGAGATCGCGGCGCACGGCGCGGGCGCGTCGAGCTTCAGCGACTGGTGGGCCTACAAGATCGAGGTGATGGACGCGATCCCGTGGAACGGCGCGATGCTCCACCGCGCGGGCGTGCTCGTCAGCTTCAACAGCGATTCCGACGAGCTCGCGCGCCGCATGAACATGGAGGCCGCGAAGGCCGTGCGCTACGGCGGCCTGTCGCCCGAGGAGGCGCTCAAGCTCGTCACGCTGAATCCCGCGAGGCAGCTCCGCATCGACGGCCGCGTCGGCTCGCTCGAGCCGGGCAAGGACGCCGACTTCGCCGTCTGGAACGGCGAGCCGCTCAGCGCCTTCACCCGCTGCGAGGAGACCTGGGTCGACGGCGTGCGCCGCTACGCGCGCACCGAGGAGGCCGAGCTCCACGCCGCCGCGATCAAGTCGCGCGGCGAGCTGCTCGCCAAGGCCAACGCCGCGGCCGATGCGCGCGGCGGCGCGGGCGCCGAGTCCGGTGGCGGCACCGGCGGCGGTGGCCGCGGATTCCGCGGCGGACGCGGCCGCCCGACCCTGCTCTCGCGCATGCTCGAGGAGCGCGAGGACACCATCTGGCTGCGCATCGCGCGCGGACTGCCCCCGATTCCGACCATCCAGGGCGACTGCGGCTGCGGCGTCGTCAACGACCAGAATGCGATCGTCCCCGCGGCGGAGGCAGAGGCAGCGTCGAGCGCCGCGGCCGAGATCACGGCGACCAGCTCGAACTGAGCGCGCGAAGGAGCACTCCCCATGAAGCACACCACCCGTACCACCGCCTTCGCCCGCGCCGCCTGCGTCCTGCTCGCCGCGGCCGCCGCGCCCGTCGTCGCGACCTCCGCGCTCGCGCAGAGCGACATCGTTCCCGCGAAGCCGCAGTCGCGGCCCATCGCGATCATCAACGCCGTCGTGCACACCGCCACCGCCGAGAATCCGGTCATCGAGAACGGCCATGTGCTGTTCGACGGCGGCCGCATCACCTCGATCGGACCGGGCATGCCCACGCTGCCCGCCGACTGCGAGGTCGTCGACGCCAAGGGCCGCCATGTGTCACCCGGCTTCTGCGCGTTCCCGAGCTCGCTCGGCCTCGTCGAGACGCTGCAGGTCGAGGTGACCGACGACCGCGTCGAGGTCGGCGACCTCCGCCCCGAGGTGACGCCGTCGGTCGCGGTCAATCCCGACAGCGACCTCCTCACGGTCTCGCGCGCGGCGGGCATCCTGATCTCGGTGAGCGTGCCCGACGGCGGGTTGGTCTCGGGCAGCGCCTCGGCGATCCGCCTCGACGGCTGGACGCCCGAGGAGCTCACCATCGATCCCTCGGTCGGGCTCGTCATGACCTGGCCGATGGTCGAGCCGGCGCGCAGCTTCGCCTCCCGCCGCTCGCCCGAGGAGCAGAAGCGGCGCGCGACCGAGGACCTCGCCCGCATCGCGCGGTTCTTCGACGACATGAAGGCCGTGCTCGAGGCGCGCGCCGCCGACGCGACCGTCGCCCACGACCAGCGCGCCGAGGCGATGCGCGACGTGCTCTCGGCCAAGGATCCCGTGTTCGTGCAGGTCGGCAGCGCCGCGCAGATCGAGAGCGCCGTCGCGTGGTTCAAGGCGCGCGGCATGCGCTGCGCGATCATCGGCGGCGAGGGCGTCGAGACCGCCATCCCCTTCCTGAAGGCCAACGCGGTGCCGGTGGTGCTGAACGGCGTCCACCGCGTGCCCGGCAACCGCCACGCGCGCAGCGACGAGGCCTACGCCCTGCCGCGCAAGCTCGCCGAGGCGGGCATCGACTTCTCGATCGCGACCGGCGACGAGCCGGCGCACACCCGCAACCTGCCGCACCACGCGGCGACCGCCGCGGCGTTCGGCCTCGACCGCGAGGCGGCGCTGCGCGCCGTGACCTCGTCGCCCTGCCGCATCGCGGGTATCGCGAGCCGCTACGGCACGATCGAGCCGCTCAAGAGCGCCACCCTCATCCTCACCGACGGCCATCCGCTCGAGCTCACCAGCGCGGTCGCGGCCGCATGGATCGACGGCGAGGCGCTCGACCTCTCCTCCCACCAGAGCGAGATGAAGCGCAAGTACGACGAGAAGCTCGAGCGCAGCGGGAAGTGACGCCGCGGCTCACCACACGATGCGGCCGCCGGCCTCGAGCACGCTGCCGTCGAAGGTGGTGAGCGTCGCGCTCACCTCGAGCTCGTCGCCGCGCGCGGGCTCGCGGTCCCACGCGGGCCGGAGCCGCAGCACCCACTGCCCGAGGGTCGCGTCGACGCGGCGCTCGGCCTGGCGCTTGGTCGCGAGCGGCACGTCGAACGCGAGATAGCACGGATCCGCCTTCGCAGCCTTGAGGATGACGCGCATGTCGCCGCCGAGCAGCGCATCGGCGCCCGCGGCATCGGTGGCGTCGATGCGGACGTCGATCACCGTCGGCTGCCCGGCCATGCGCTCCACGCGGGTGAGTTCCGAGATCGCCAGGCGCACCGCGGTGTGCGGCGCGCGCTCATCGGCCGGCGGGTCCGACGGCCGGGGCGCGATCGCGGCGGGAGCCTTCTCGTCGGCGGTGCGCGACTCGGTGGGCAGGATCGGGACGTTCGCCGTCGGATCGACCGGCTGCGAGCGGCAGCCCGAGGCCGCGACCGCGCACAGCGCGAGGGCGCCCAGCGTCGCCGCGCGTCCCCACCGGTGCGGCCACGCGCCGCATGGCGGAATCCGGAGGCGGGAGCGCGTCGCATGAAGCGGGTCGGCGGGCATCCCCGTAGCCTACGGAACCGCCGCGGACGGCGCATCGACGCTCGGTATACTCCGCGTCCCATGGTTGAGAACGCCGCGCTCGAGATGATCGCCCTGGCTCCTGGCACCCGCGTCCGCGTGACCCAGCAGCTGCCGCAGACCCACGCCGTCTGGACCACCACGGTCGAGGGCACGATCTGCCGCTACCGCCAGGCGAAGACGGGCTCGTGGTTCGCCCACGCGAAGTCGGACAAGCTCTGGCTCGACCGGCTCGAGATCAAGAAGGACGACGGCGAGCTCGTCACCCTGAACCTCGACCGCTACAGCGTCGTCTCGCCGGCCTGAGCCGCCGATCCCAGGGGGATCACGCGTCGAGCACCAGCGTCGAGAACCAACGCCTCGAACCAGCGCGGCGATCACGCGCTGCAATCAGGCGATCAGACCTTGAGTGCGCTCTTGCCCACCGTGCAGACGGTGATCGCCTTGCGCCAGTCCGCGCCCATCGCGTGCGCGATCCAGTCGTTGAGCGCGTCGAGCGTGACGGCATCGACCTCCGCAGACAGTTCGCCGAGCGAGCGGCAGCGGCCGAGCCGGTACCAGTCGCTGCCGAGCGCGGCCGCGCGGGCCGCGGTGCTCTCGCCCTGCATGACGAGGCGGCTCTTCATGCCGATCACCGTGCGGCGGAACTCGCCCTGGTCGACGCCGTGCTCGAAGCGCTGGAGTTCGGCCAGCATGGTGTCGAGCGTCTCCTGCGCGCGCTCGGGCGTGCTGCCCGCGTAGAGCGCGACCATGCCGCGGTCGCGGCCGCCGGCGTAGCCCGCGTTGACCGAGTAGCACAGCCCGCGCTTCTCGCGCACCTCGCTGAACAGCCGGCTCGAGGTCTCGCCGCCGAGCACGTTGGTCGCCATCCGGCAGAGCAGCGACTCGGGCTCGCGCTCGCTCGGCGCGTGCAGTCCGATCGCGATGTGGGTCTGGTTCGACTCGTCGTCCTCGTGCAGCGAGCCGCCGAGCGATGGGCCGGTCGCGCCGACGTCCTCGGCCTTGCCGTGCCATCCCGCGAGCAGCCGGTCGAGCGTCGCGGCGACCTCGTCGGCATCGACGGCTCCCGCGATCGACAGGATCGAACCCTCGGGACGCACGCGCCGCATCCAGTCCTCGCGCAGCGCGGCGATGTCGGCGCGCTCGAACGCGGCCTTGTTGCCGTAGCCCGAGCGGTTGAAGGGCGGCGGCAGGTGACGCTCGCGCAGGCGCAGCGACACGCGGTGCTGGGGGTCGTCCTGCAGGCTCTCGAGCGACTGGATCGCGAGGCTGCGGACGGCGTCAAGCGCCTCCGCGGGCAGGTGGGGCCGCACCACGAGGTCGGCGAAGAGCGGCAGCACCTCGGCCACGCGCGCGCCGATGAAGGTCCCGCCCGCGACGATGTGCACCGCGGCCGGCGTCACCGCGCGCTGCACGCCCGCCCGGTCGAGGGCGTCGCTGAACGCGCGGCTGTCGCGCCCGCCCGCGCCACGCTGGCAGAGCTCGGCGTGCAGGCTCGACCAGCCGTCGCCGCGATCGCCATCCGGATCGCTCGCGTTGCCCGCCGGCATGAGCCAGCTCAGCGCCGCGGTCCGCACACCCGCCATCTCCTCGACCAGCAGCGGCATGCCGCACTCGAGGATGCGGACTCGGATCGGGTTCTCGCGCGCGGTCGACGACGCACCGGCGGTCGGATGCTGGGACAGACTCATGCGGCGGATGCTAGCAGGGCACTCGCCCCGTTCCCGCGCGACCGCCCGAACAGTCCTCGTCGCCGTCACAGCCCGCACAGACGGACCCGCTCCGCCCTGCAACACTCGCGCGCCTCCCCTTGCAGCAAACTTGCCTCAGGGGCGCGCCGATGACCACCTCGAGTCGATTCCGGCCCTCGCTGGCCGCCCGATCGCTCTGAGGAACGACCCCATGCGACCACTCCATGCCTGTATTGATGTCCTCGTGGTGGGCTGTGGAGCCCTGGCCCTCGTCACCGCACTGAGCCTCTATGAGTCCCATCTCGACGAGAAGTCGGTGGTCGACTCGACGCGCGCGGCGCTCTCGACCATCCGTGCCGAGGTCGGCATCCACTCCGCCATCGGCGACGTCGAGCTCAACGAGTTCGGACACCCCCATCAGATCGACCCCAGCTGGTTCTCCGACGCGCCCGCCAAGAACCTGCTCGCCACCCAGTCGGCCCCGTGGGTCGAGCTCGCCCTGCCCGGCGAACTCGACAAGAACCACCCGAAGGACCCGACCTTCCGCGGCGGTCGCGGCGCGATGTTCTGGTACAACCCGGTCCGCGGCATCGTCCGCGCGCGCGTGCCCGACCAGACCACCGACGAGTCGACCATGGCGCTCTACGAGCAGATCAACGGCGAGAGCTGGGAGAACTGAGTCCGCCGCCCCGACGGCGCGGCCCGGTTCCGACGACTCCACCCCCCAGAACGACACGACGCCGGCCCGATGGCCGGCGTCGTTGCTCTTGAGGCGTGCCGAGGAGTCCATTCCGGACCCCGGGGGTCGTCGCTGGGCTGCCGACGGGGTCGGCCGGACGGTCCCGCGGCGCGGAACACCGCACCCGGCCGCCGCCGCGACCCGTCACTTGCTCTTGAAGTAGTCGATGTTGATCTGGATGTACTTCTTCCACTCGGCGGGCACGTCGTCCTGGGGGAAGATCGCCTGGACCGGGCACTCGTCGACGCAGAGGCCGCAGTCGATGCAGGTGTCCGGGTCGATGTACAGCTGCTGCTGGACGCCGTGGTCGCCTTCCTTCTTGGTCGGATGGATGCAGTCGACGGGGCACACCTCGACGCAGGCGGTGTCCTTGGTGCCGATGCAGGGTTCCGTGATGACATGCGCCATGGCGCGATCGCTCCGTGTGATTGATGATGCTTCGCCGCACGCGCCGACGCGCATGCGCGGCGCGATGATAGCGGCTCGCGTGACGCGCGATCGTGCGGGTGCGCGCGCTGCGGAACGCAGGAAAAACAAGCCTAAAAATGCCGGAGGCCGCCTTCCGGCGGCCTCCAAGCATCGTTCAGAGCGAGAGGCTCACTTCGCCTTCTTGCCGGCCTTCTTGGCGGTCTTCTTGGCGGCCTTCTTCGCAGTCTTCTTCGCGGCCTTCTTCGCGGCCTTCTTCTTTGCAGCCATTGTTGGCATCCTTTGCTGGGTTACGCTCTTGGAGTCGGAGTGAGGCAGGTGCCGGCGTAACAGAGCCACTGCCTTGTGGTGTTATACACAGATCGGCCACACAGGAAAAGTGACTTGACAGAAATATGCAACAAGCGATGCATGATCTGCCCGACGGGGCGATCGTCGCGCACCGAGAGAGGAACGGAACGATGGCTGTGAAGGTCGCGCTCTACGGAGCAACGGGTCGCATGGGCACGCGCATCGCGGCGCTGGCCGAGGTCGATGACACGGTGCACATCGTGCGTCGGATGTCTCGCGCCGGCGCGATCGACGCGTCCGTCGACGCGCCCCGCATGGATGGCGCTGGCCGGCGATCGACGGGCGCGACGGCCACATCGGGCGGCGACGTCGACGTGATCGTCGACTTCTCGAGCGAGTCGGGCACCCGCGAGGCGATCGCCGACGCCCGTGGCGACGGCACCGCGCTCCTCGTCGGAACCACTGGTCTTTCCGCGGAAATCCTGCAGGAACTGGCGCTGCTCGCGCGCACCAACGCCGTGCTGATCGCCCCCAACACCTCGCTCGGCGTGGCCGTGACCCGCAAGCTCGCCCGGCTGGCGGCCGAGCTGCTCGGGCCCGCCGGTCCGGGCGGCGGCGCGTGGTCGGTCGACATCGTCGAGAGCCACCACGATCGGAAGAAGGACGCCCCCTCGGGCACGGCGATCGCGATCGCGCGCGCGCTCGAGTCGGGCGGCATGGCGATCCCGGTCGATCGCATCCACGCCATCCGCGCCGGCGACACCATCGGCGAGCACGAGATCCGATTCGCGGGTCCCTCGGAGCGCATCCACGTCATGCACCAGGCCGTGACGCGCGACCTGTTCGCCGCGGGCGCGCTTCGTGCCGCCGCCTGGCTCGCGGGTCGGCCGGCTGGCTCGTACTCGATGGACGACGTGCTCGGCTGACGATGATCCGTGACGATCCGTGAGCGTGGCGAAGCATGGAGACGCGCCGAGTCGCGCCGAGACTCGCCGACGCTGACGGGATCCGTGGCGACCCGCCGGACCGAGGCGACCACCGGGGATTTCCGACGTCTGCGCGGCGCCGCGAAGACCCGCAAACACGACAGCGAGCCCGTCGTGTGACGGGGCTCGCGAGTCGATTTCACCGATTCGAGTGGCCGGACGACGGTCAGGCCGCGTTGCGGCGCTGGTCGCGCTTGTCGGTCGTGGAGCCGAGCGGGGCGCTGTGGGTGGTGTTCGAAGGCGCGTCGGCGCGCTCGCGCCAGTCCTCCACGCGGCCGCCGAGGTTGAGCTCGGTGGGCATGGTCTTCCGGTAGCCGAGCTTCCGGATCACCTCGAGCACGTCGGTCCAGGTCGGGAACGACTTGCCGTTCGACCGCTTGAAGGCGTCGATGGCCATCAGGAACATGAACTGCTCCTTGTTCATCTCGCCTTCCTCGGCGTCGCGCACGAAGTCGCTCAGGCGGCGGCCCGGACCACGGCGGCGCTCGAGGTTCGTGGGCGACGCACCCTCGAGATTGCGACGGTCGAGGCCACTGCGTCGGTCGACGACGCTGCCCTCGCGGGGATCGGTCGTGTTCGGACGCGTGTTGTTCTTCTCGTCAGGCATGGCGTTCTCGTCGATAGGCGTTGCACACGGCGTGCGGCGGGCGCGAACATGCGCCACCGCTACACTGTCGGCCTATCGGTCACCTCGGAGGGCGACTTCAGCCTGTCCCCGAAGTTCCGTCCGCCAAGTTCCCGGTGGACCCGCCCGAAGCGCGTCCCCTTCCGTTCGAGCGCCCGTCCCCGGTCACCCTCAGGTCCCTCACCGTGCCCGCCGCCACCCCCGAAATCACCTTTCGCCCGCTCGGAGCCATCCTCGGATGGGTCTTTCCCGGCCTCGGGCACATCGCGTCGGGCAACATGAAGCGCGGCCTCTACGCCATGGCGGGTGTCCTCGTGCTCTTCGTGGGAGGACTGCTCGTGGGCGGCGTCGACTGCGTCGACCGCAAGGAAGACCGGCTCTGGTTCTACGGCCAGGCGGGCTGCGGCCCGATCGCCTTCGTCGCGAGCTATGCCAACGACGCCCTGCTGAAGTCGGGCGAGGCGGCCCCCATGATCGAGATGCCGAGCTACCCGGGCCAGCCCGAGGTGTTCGTGAGCTCCTACAAGGGCCTCGCGCACGCCAACGAGTTCGGCACGCTGTTCGTGTTCCTGGCGGGGCTCCTCAACCTCTGCGTCCTGCTCGACGCCGCCGTGCGCCCGCCTGCGAGCGATGCCCCGAGCGTGCGCCGCCGTGCCGGTGAGGGAGCCTCCGCATGAGCCCCGACATGAACCCCGACATGAACCTCGACATGAGCCTCGGCATGAGTCACGTCGGTTCGCTGCTCGCGTGGGCGCCGTTCCTCCAGCCTGCACCCGGCGTGCAGCACTGGTGGTGGCTGCTCGTGATCCCGATGGCCCTGGGCGTGTCGATGGCCTACAAGGCGATCCGCGTGCAGAGCCTGGCCGACTGGCCGATGGCCGTCGCCAAGATGACGATCCAGATCGTGGCCGCCGTGGTCGGCATCGCCGTCGGGCTCTACCTGCTGGTGATCGTGCTGCTGCCGATGCTGCCGGCGGAGTGACGTGACCGTTCCGCGCGGCGGAACCGCCTACGCCGGGTTCGTCGACCGCCGGAACTCGCCTCGGATCACGCGGCGCAGCAGCGCGACCGGTCCGACGACGACCGCCGCGAACACCACCACGTCGAAGATCGCGCCGAGCCAGAGCACCTCCACCTGCTCGGGTCCGCCGCCGCGCGAGCCCGTGAGGGCGCTCTCGGCCGCGTAGACGATGCTGGTGTCGGCGTCGTCGAGCTCGGCGGGCACGGGAAAGCTGCGGGTCATGCTGGTGACCGTCCATCGCATCCGCAGGGTGGGGAGCGGCCAGCCCGCGGCGAGCGTGCCGATCCGGAGGAACTGCGCCGCGGGGTACGGTGGCGGCGGCGGCTCCTCCCAGCCGTGCAGCTCGCCATCCCAGATCGGGGTCGAGAGCGGCGGGTCGATGAGCATCAGGTTCGACCATCGCAGCCCGAACACGCGGTCGCGCGCGTGCCACCAGCCGTGCACGCCGCGGTGGATGGTGCCGATGGTGGCGCCGTTCCCACGCTCGACCATGTACATGGGCAAATAGGTCGCCACGGCGGTCGCCACCAGTCCGATCGCGAGGGCGACGGCGATGCGGATCACGCGGCGTTGGGCGGAGCTCGTCGGCATGGAGCGCATTGTGCGATACTCCGCGCGTGACTGCATTCCCCGACACGCTCCACCGGCTGGTCCTCCGCGGCATCGGCGAGATGGGCTTCAAGAGCCCGACCCCGATCCAGGCCTCGTTCATCCCCGCGGCGCTCGCCCCGGCGGAAGGCGGGGAGCCCGACGCGCTGCGCAGCCGCGACCTCGTCGGACTCGCGCCGACCGGCACCGGCAAGACGCTCGCCTACGGCATCCCGCTCGCCGACCTCCTGCTTCGCCACAAGCCCGTCGAGACCGGCGGCCGCCGCCGCGATCCGCGCGCACGCCTGCGCGCGCTGGTGCTCGTGCCCACGCGCGAGCTCGCGCAGCAGGTCGCCGAGGAGATCCGCCATCTCGTCCGCGGCTCGCTCCTTCGGGTCACCGCGGTCTACGGAAAGGTCGCGATCGCGCCGCAGGCCGAGGCGCTCAAGAAGGGCGTCGACATCGTGGTCGCCACGCCGGGCCGCGCGCGCGAGCTGATCGAGGCCGATGTGATGACGCTCGCGCACCTCCTCTACGTCGTCTGCGACGAGGCGGACCGCATGCTCGACATGGGCTTCCTCCCGCAGGTCGACTGGGTGCTCTCGCGCGCGCCCGAGGGCCGGGCGAAGTGGCTGCTGTCGGCGACCCTGCCGCGACAGGTCGAGGACCTGGTGCACAAGAAGCTCTCCAAGCCGGAGAAGATCTCGGTCGGCACCCGCAACGCCGCGGCGGCGCACCTCGCGCACCGGCGCATGCTCGTCGACGAGGAGCTGAAGACGCCCGCCCTGCTCTCCCTGCTCGCGCAGGAGGACCTCCGGCGCGGCATCGTCGTGTACTGCGCGAGCCGCCGCCGCACCGGATGGGTCGCGGGCGCGCTGCGGAAGCACGAGATCTCGGCCGCCGTCGTGCACGGCGACCGCTCGCAGCTCCAGCGCGAGAAGGCGCTCGAGAGCTTCGCCCACGGCCGCTGCCGCGTGCTGGTCGCGACCGACGTCGCGGCGCGCGGCCTGCACGTGCCGGGGATCAAGCTCGTCATCAACTACGACGTGCCGGTCTCGCCCGAGGAGTGGATCCACCGCGTCGGCCGCGCGGGCCACGGCGGCGGCGAGGGCGCGAGCGTAACCTTCGTTTCGCCCGACGAGCGCGTGCGCTGGGAGTCGGTGGTGCAGCTCGCGCAGCCGGAGTGGGACTCGATGCTCGTCCCCGACGATGTCGCGAGCTTCATGCGCGACCGCGACAAGGCGCGCCACGAGCGCGCGCAGGCCGAGCAGGCCGAGGTGCTGAAGGCGCTCGAGCTCAAGGAGAAGGCGGAGAAGGAGAAGGCCAAGCGCCTCAAGGACGCCGCCCGCAAGCGCAAGATGAAGTCGCAGCGCTACGACACCAAGCAGTTCCGCGGCACCAAGTCGAACACCCCCGTCGAGAAGGGCACCAAGCGCGGCACCGGCGTCAAGAAGCTCGGCTGACCCCGCGCCCGCTAGGAACGCGGCTCCCTCAGCGCCATCCGGAACGCCAGCGACCGGATCTCGCGACCCTGCCGCAGCTGCATGCGCCGGCGCACGGCGCGCATGCCCGCGACCGTCATCGTGTTCTGCTGGATGCCCGCGAACAGCGTGAAGTCGAGCATCGCCGAGCGGACCCAGTCGATGTCCTTCTCGTATCCGCTCACGGCGAGCGCGCCGGTCTCCTCGATGAACTTCCGCAGGCGCCGCTGGCTCACACCGAGCGTCTGGCAGCAGCCGAAGTGGATCACGCGCCCCTGGCAGCGGCCGCGGAGCGCCTGCTCGAGCGCGTCGAGCGACACGCGCGCGCCGCGGCGGCGGAGGTCGCCGAACTGCACCTCGCCCTCGATCCCGTGGAACGCCAGGTAGAGGATCGGGAAATCGTCGTGGCGCCGCTGGGTCCACTTCTTCAGGTAGTAGTCGAGCGCATCGACCGTGACGACGTTGCGGTGCACGAACGGGATGCCCAGCGGCGAGCGCTTGAGCAGCTCGAGCATCGGCTCCACGCTCGGCGACGTCCGGACCTCGGACCAATCGGTCTCGAGGCAGAAGATGCCGCGCACCTTGGTGCGCGCATGGACAAGCGTGTAGTCACGGAGGAGCATGACGGGTTTCCCTTCGACCGAGGTCCGTCCCGGTCGGAATGAGCGTTGACCTGCCCGCGGGAGGGGTCCCGCGGACTCGCCCATTGTTGCCCCGCGACGGGGTTTGGGCGGGGAAAGCACGCATTTCCGCCGAGGATTGCCGTGTCCCGGACGCGATCGCGGGATCGCGGACAGGCCACCCCCCGCCGAGGCGTCGGGAACGCGGGTCGGACCCGGGGAAGGCTCTCGGACGGCGTCCCGCCCGCGTCCGAAAACGCCTCGGGCCGGCTCAGGGCCGGCTGTTCCACAAACGGATCACACGGGTTTCCCGCTCGAATCCGAGGATCGAGACCGTGCCGGTGTCGAGCGCGAGACGCTCGCCGTCCTCGGGTGCGAGCTCGAGCCAGGTCGCGGCGAGCACGCGGAGGAAGTGACCGTGGGAGAAGAGGATCGCATCGCCGTCGACGGAGAGCGCGCGGTCGATGATGCGGCGCGCGCGCTGCGCGACCTGGTCACCGACCTCGCCGTCGGGCGCGCCGTCGTGGAACACCGACCACTCGGGATCGGTGCGCCGGATGTCGGCGGTGGTCCGCCCCTCGTACGCGCCGTAGTTCCACTCGCAGAGGTCCTCGGAGCGCTCGGCCGACGGGAGCAGGCCGCACAGCTCGCAGGTGCGCAGTGCGCGCGTCATCGGACTGGTCAGGACGAGTGCAAACGCATGCCCTGCAAGCACCGGCGCGAGCAGCGCGGCGCGGCGCTCGCCCTCGGCGGTGAGCGTCAGGTCGGTGCGCGAGGTGTGCTGACCCGTGAGGCTCCACTCGGTCTCGCCGTGGCGGACGAGGAACAGGCGCTTGCTGGCGGTCGGGTTGCTCATGTGCGGTGCTGCGAGGGCGTGCGGCGCAGCGTACCCGCACGCATCGCGCGAAACCGTATGATCGCGGCATGGACGACAGTTCGGTTCTCACCCGCCCGGCGGTGGCGTCATTCGCCCCCGAAGCAACGCAGGCATTCGATGTGGTCGCAGCGACCATCGTGTTCCGCGTGGTGCGCGGCGAGCTGTGCATCGGACTTCCGTTCGCGGCGAACGGCCGCGGCGAGTCGATGCGCGTCGTGCCCACCTCGGCGCCCGACGCGACGTCGGACGACGCGGGTCTCGGCGCCGCGGCGCGGAACGCGGCGCTGCGCGTGGTGGCGGCGCGCGATCTCGTGCGCATCTCGAACGCGGGTGTGCGCGGCGTCGTGGCCGACGGTGCTTCGGCGGCGCGGCTCGTCGTCGTCTCGTGGGCGATCGCGCGACCGATCACGGCCGCGGCCGATGCGGCGCAGTCGCTCGAGGCCGACGAGGCGTTCGTGCCGCTGTCGAACCTGCCCGAGCTCGACGAACCGACGCGTGCGGTGCTCTCGTGCGCGTTCGATGCCTTCCTCGACGCGACGCTGGCGGATGCGCTCACGCGCCGGCTGCTGCCGCGGCACATCCTGTTCCGCAAGACCGACGGCTTCACCAACCGCAGTCCGTTCGAGTCGGCGCTCGGTGCGGCGCCGGCGCCGAGCGAGGCGGAGATCCCGATCTTCGTCGGGCTGCTGCCCGATCCGTTCCCGCTGTCGGCGCTGCGCGAGCTCTACGAGCGGCTGCTCGACGCGCCGCTCGACCGCGGCAACTTCCGCCGGCAGTTCCACGAGATCATCGCGCTCGGGCCGATCACGGCGCTGCCGATCTTCGAGCGCGGCGTCCCCCATCGCGCGGGGCAGCTCTTCACCTTCGACAAGCAGGCGTGGGCGCGGTTCGCGGCGAGCTGAGCGCGCAGGCGCGAAGCAAAAATCGCGAAGCCCGGCGGCGCGCTGAGGAGTTGCGCGGGAGCAGCCTCCTGCAGGGTGGGGATCGGTTCCACCCGGCAGTCGTCCTGAGGCGCGCCAACGAGGATGGTCGCTGGCGCAAGCTCCGTTCCGCCGGGCTCCGCGGTGGTGGCCCGGTGCGGGCTCGACTGTGAGCCCGAGGTTGCGTGGGTTGTGCTGTCGGTCGAGGAGTGGGTCCCGAGGACCTTGGTCCTGCGGGCTCCGATGCTGCGGTCTTCGCTCTGTCCACGTGGTTCCGGCTTCTTCGCGCCGCGTGCATGCGGGGAGGCGGGTGGTCGGGAACTCCGGTGCGGTTGTCCTGTTTCGGGGATCGCTGCTGCGGGGATCCTTGCTTGCACGGCCCCGCGCGCGGATTTGTACGCGATGCCAACCCGTTCGTTCGATCCAGGATTCGCGAATTCGCCGACTCGCACGTTGATTGGGGCGCGCGCCTGACCACTCGGGATTGCACCGTACGCTGTGCGCGAAGACCGCGCTTCCGGCGACGGATCCGCCGCGGAACGCGACGCTCGGCAACTGAATGGACGCACCTGTGAACACACCACGCGCGACTTCCGCGACTCCGACCAGTCTGGCGTCCACGACCACCGACGCAGGGCGCACGCATTGCACGCGTGACGTCGAGCGGCGCGTCGCCCGCATCGTGCTCCGCGACCCAGCGCGTCGCAACGCGCTCGATGCGCGCACGCTCGCACTGTTCGCAGCGCACCTCGACGCGGTTGCCGCCGATGGCGCGATCGACGCGGTTCTGATCGCGGGCGAGGGCGCGGCGTTCTGCTCGGGCTTCGACCTCGCGGGATGCGCGGAGGAGCCACGGCGCGTCGAGGAGCTGCTCGTCGGACTCAGCCTGTGCGTGCAGCGCCTGCGCGCGCTCGATGTGCCGGTGGTCGCGCGCGTGCAGGGTGCGGCGCTCGCCGGTGGCTGCGCGCTGCTCACCGGCTGCGACTTCGTGGTCGCGGCGACCGATGCGCAGCTCGGCTACCCGACGCACCGCATCGGCATCTCGCCGGCGATCAGCATTCCCTCGCTGTTCTCGCGGATGGGGCCGGCGGCGCGGGCGCTTCTCGTGTCCAACGAGATCATCGACGGACCGACCGCGGTCGCGCGCGGACTGGCCACCCACTGCGTCGAGCCGGGCGCGCTGGACACGGAGGTCGACGCGCTGCTCGAGCGGCTGCTCGCCAAGGGCCCGCAGGCGATGCGCGCCACCAAGCGCTGGATCCGCTCCATCGAGGAGCGCTCGGCGGGCGACCTCGGGCCGGTGCCCGCGCGTGATGCGGCCGCGATGGCGGCTGCACGCGACGCGAGCCTCGCGCTTGCATCGGGCGAGGAGTTCGCGACCATGCTGCGCGCCTTCTGGGCGTCGCGCGCGCAGTCCCGCTGACCGTCCGCGCGCCCTGCGCATCGCCTCGTCCCCTTCACGCGAAGCACCCGTCACGCGAGAACCCCCGCCATGCGATCGCCGTTCGCCATGCTCCGCGAGATCCAGCGCAACTCGCGCCGCGTCACGCGCAACCGGTTCGACCGGGTGCAGGGCGCGGGGTTCGTGCTGTTCGCGTTCCTGGCGCCGGTCTTCGTGTTGAAGATGGAGTCGCTGCGCGTGCGCGGCACGTCGGAGACGCTCATGCTCGTGCGCGTCTACGAGACGCCCGGCGAGAACGGTGCCCGCGGGCAGGTGCAGGCCACGAAGATCCGCGAGGACGAACGGACCGCCTCGTGGCACGGCGTGCTGCCGCTCGCGGAGGTCGACCTGGTGCAGCGCTCCGAGTGGCGCGGCTGGCCGCTCGTGACCTCGCACACCGAGTTCGCCACCGAGATGAAGGTCACGCGGCTCGCGACCTGCCCCGCCTCCCGCGAGCCGGCGGTGCGCGCCGCGGCCGACGCAGTGTGCCGGCAGGCGGGCCGGGTCGTCGCGTCCGACTCGGTGCGCTCGCACGCGGCGGCGTGGGTCTTCTCGTGGGGCGCGTGGTGGGTGATGCTGTCGATCGCGCTCGCGGTCGTGCTCGCGCCGATGCGCCTCGGATGGTTCCTCTACCGCCGCACGCGCACCGCCGTGCGGCAGGGCCGCATCGACCGCTGCCACTGCCCGAGCTGCGGATACAACGCGAAGCACTCGATCCTGCGCGGGCGCTGCCCGGAATGCGGGAGCGAGCTGTACGAGCGGCCGGAGTTCTAGCGGCGCGTCCGCGCCGGACGCGGATCCGCGCGGTTCACGCGCGCGACCACGCGGCCTTGAGGCGGGACTGCGCCTCGTCGCCGGCGATGATGCGCGCGCTGATCTCGGCGGCCTCGTCGGCGATCGCGTCGTCGAGCGAGCCGTCGAGCTCGTTGAGCCAGTGCTTGGTGGCGGCGAGCGCCTTGGGCCCACCCTTGGCGAGGCGCTCGGCGAGCTGCTGCGCGGTGGCGGCAAGCTCCGACTCGGCGACCAGATGGGTGGCGAGTCCGCGGCGGAATCCCTCCTCGCCCGACATCGTGCCGCCGGCGAGCAGCATCGCGCGCGCGGCACCTGCGCCGATCCTCTTCATGAGCCACGGCGCGACGACCGCGGGGCAGATGCCGAGGTCGACCTCGGGGTAGCCGAGCTTCGCCTCGGCGTGCGTGACGGCGAAGTCGCAGACGACCATGAGACCGCAGCCGCCGCCGATCGCGGCGCCCTGCACGCGCGCGATCGTGGGGATCGGCAGCCGGCGGATCGCGCGCGACGCGCGGGAGAGCGCGCGCAGCATCTCGCCCATCGCGATGGGATCGTCGGCGACGGCCTTCAGGTCCATGCCCGCGCAGAACGACTTGCCCTGTCCGCCGAGGATCAGGACGCGCGCCGATCCATCGCGCGCGACCGCGTCGATGGCGGCGCCGAGCTCCGCGATCAGCTCGCGCGAGAGCGCGTTGCGCGCCTCGGCGCGGGCGAGTTCGATGGTGGCGATGCCGTTCGCGATGGAGGTGTGCACGAGCATGGGCGGGAGCGTAGCAACCGCCGCTCCGACCATGCGGGGGCGGCGGTATTCTCCGCGCATGCTCCCCTTCGAAGTCCGCGACGGCGTCCATGTCATGTTCCTGCAGCCGAATCCCGAGAAGCCGCGCGGCGGCGTCGTGGTGCTCGATGCGTGGCTGATCGGCGAGATCAAGGCGACGCTGGCGGCGATCGCGGCGGAGAAGCCGAAGGGCTTCGTGCTCGCGAGCGCGTCGACGCGCGTGTTCGTGGCGGGCGCGGATCTCGCCGAGATCGACGCGCTCGACGACGCCGGGCTCGACGCGTACCTGCGCGCAGGCGCGGAGGCGTTCGCGATGATTCCCGCGCTCGGTTGCCCGAGCGCTGCGGCGATCCACGGTGCGGCGCTCGGCGGCGGACTCGAGATCGCGATGCACTGCGACGCGCTGGTCGCGGCGATGCCCGCGGAAGGCGGCAAGCCGTGGCAGGTCGGGCTGCCTGAGGCGGGGCTCTGCATCTGCCCGGGTTGGGGCGGCACGCAGATGCTGCCCGCGCGCATCCTGCCGGCGCTCGCGATCGAGCGGACGGCGACGGGCCAGACGTGGGCCTGCGGCGACGCGCCGACGTGCCTGTTCGATGTGCGCGCCGACGCCGGCAGTGGCGCGGAGGGCGCGATTGCCGCGGCGATCCACTGGGTGAAGTCGCAGGATGTCTCGACGGGATGCTTCGTGTCGATGCACGCGCCGCGGCGCGCGATCTCGCCGAAGAGCGCAGCGGCGAT